>WBZL01004844.1_pt1 | contig 11421 bp, 13 predicted proteins | sample 5204291 | NCBI WGS metagenome assembly WBZL01 (sample SAMN12344345, study PRJNA552823) | activated sludge metagenome | biome: Activated sludge suspended growth; feature: Nitrification reactor; material: Wastewater; isolation source: activated sludge from nitrification reactor of wastewater...
CCGTTGATATACGTTTTGTTGTGCGGAGCTGGAACGATACTGCCAACAATCACAACATAGACGTAAGGCGTAATCTGTTTGGCTCTAGCCACCTGATTGAATAACCTGCCGTCTTTGATGCTGTTAGCAAAATCTTGTGCCGATTTGCGCTCAACAATCAACAGTTCATCATCATCGGCAATAATGTGCATATCGCCAGTTTCCAAATATTGCACTATAGAAGGACAGCCAAAGTTAAGGCGCTGGATTCTTTCTGGTTCTCTGCTGTCAATTATTGCTGCTTTCATTTGGCCGTTCCTCTAATGTATCTTTCCAATTTGGTTTTTTGCTCATTGCGTCTGTACCTCACTGGCTTGTTTTACAACCGCGATCCGTTTCCATGACGGCCGTACTTTTTCCGGTTTCTTACCCAACTTATTCAACCAGTCGTAATAGTTAAGATATGCTTTGTTCCATGCGTTTTGTTCCCGTTGTCGGTATTCTTGCCAATAAGCAATCTGTTCATCTGCAAACTTCAACATTTTTTCATGATGCTCAACGGCACTTAAAGCGCTATCGGCACATTCGGTTAAAAAGTCAATGTTGGTTTGTGTCATTTTGTACCTCTAGAAAAATTCACCAATAATATAATCGTAAGTACCTTCACCATTACCAATACAATGCCGCCCATCCACATAAGATCGATTTAATCCTCTTGGATGGCTACGATTTGTGATCTTGTCAATCATTTCATCGTATGTTTTTTCATCGCCATACTCACTAACAATTATCTTGTCAGCATTCTTGAAAATTTGTTTCCAATCCTCTAAATTGTTAATTCCCTTTTCAGGATAAACATGTAAAGCAAATGCCCATCCTGCCGACGATTTACCAATATGTAAAGGCTCATCAGAACGCCCACAACATTTACATGGTTTCGAATAAAGATAAAAATTAGTTCCCATTTTGCACCTATGAGAGACAGAAAAAGCCTGCAACACCATACAAGGCGTACAGGCTTTAACTATCATTAAAAAGCCGGTTCAGTTTCCAACTTGGCAATTTCCGCCTGAACTTCAGGAGAATCAACGGTGAAATGCTGCTTCAAGGCATCGTTACCGGCAATCATTTGGGCCAGCGTATCCCGGTCTACCTTGTTGCCACCAGCCATAGCCGTTTTCACAATCCACGGCAGAAATTTGCTAGCCGTTTCCTTATCAGCAACCGGGGCAACAGGGGCAGATACTGCCGTTCCGTTTCCATTGGTGGCAAACGGATTGTTGCTGTTTTCAATTCCTTTTGCGCTGTCATGAGCCGCAATACATTCGTTTTCATCCAGAAACACGCGGAGAAGTTTAATAGCGCCTTTCTCAACAAACAAACGGCCTTTTTCATCAACCTGCAATTTATCAGCATTGTTATCCTGATAATACTGAACCGTCTTTTTGCCGTAATCGCGGAAAGTTTGCCATTCGTATTCAACCCATGCACCATCAGGGTTTACCAAAGTCATCGGCTGATTGTTAGTAGCTGCGTTCAGGCCGTCAAGAAAGATTTTGGTATCGTTGGGAGTTTGGGCAAAATTAAAGTATTTGCGAGTAATCAGATCGCCGCCGCCAAGCGGCCCGATAGTCACATCAAACTGATAATAGCTACCATTTGAACCTTGTTTTTCTTCAAACGATACGAACAAATTACCGTATTGAGTAGCTGGTTTATCATTAATTTGAAACGGGTTAGGAGTTGTCATTTTCTTTTTGTTCCTTTTTTTAGTTTGTATTGGGGTTAACTTTCGTGGTTTCTAGAAATTTAGATAAATCTTCATCAGTGAATCGCCATTCGTTGCCGATTTTATGCGCTGGCAAATCGCCACTTTTGGCAAGTCGCCGCACATAGTTTGGGTGTACCTCAAACTTTTCGGCCACCTGTTGAACCGTGTATAACTCTGTCATATTATCACCACCTTTTTGCGTGAATTTGATTTGCTTGGATACGCAAAAACAGTTTAACAGAGTTAACAAAAGTTGTCAAGAGTTAACAGGAGTTAATTATATTTGGGTTTTATGATGTAAAAAATGGGGATTTTAATCTACTGTACTAATGTCATTTTCTGGCCATTCCACATCAGGTCTAATGCCTTGAAGCCAGTTTATTAGCACATCTAGTAAATTTTGGCGGTAAAACAAACCAACCAGCGCTTTGATTTTATCTATCTTGCGTTCACCCAATAAGTTTTCAAAATCAACCTGAAGGTCAAAACATAAATCGCGTACCTCGTTCATATCTAGACAATCGGCCATTAACTTGACAACCACACTGGCACGGCTTTGTCTCTGTTTTTTCAGTTTGCCGGTATCGGTTTTTGGCGTGAAATAAATCTTGGCTTCTTCTATTACACTTAGCCGCTTATTTAACCTAATCGAATATTGTGCAATCTTGGCAATTTTTTTTTATGCTCTGCCAATTCCTTTTTATTGTCACCCGAACGGCTCAGAACCACGGCCACACTACCAGATAATTCAGCCATGCGATTTTCAATTGCCGCCATACGGCCGTTAAGCTGCCTGTTGCTGGCCTGTACAATCTCTTTTAATTCGGCTAGTGTGGCTATCAAATCTTCGTTATTCATGACTGATAAATTGGCAAAATTAACGTAAATCTAGTACGTTCTGAATTGGAATCTAAATTTACGGCCCCGTGATGAATTTTTGCAATTTGTTGTAGTGTATACAGACCCATGCCGATGCCTTCAAATTGGCGAGTGCTGCTAATATCTAATTGTGTCATCGGCTTAAACAATTTGTTCAGGTCAACCGGGTCAATTTGTTCACCGTCATTTAGTACCTGAATTGCTATCAAGCCATCATTAGAGCTGGCTCTAATCCATACGGCCGTTTCTGCGGCCTTTAGCGCATTGCTAACCATTATCATTACGGCCGTTTCTAGTTTGTCGCTATCAGCTTCCATTACCAAATCAGGACAATCAACATAAATAGGCATAGAACCATATTCTCGCCTTGTTGCTGCCCAAGTTTCATGTAGGTCTAGCACGCCTTGTATGGTTGTTTGTAGGTGGATGGGTTTAATCTCTAGCGTCTTTTGTAAGGCATCATTATAGCGCTTAATCACACGTAACCGCATTGTGCCTATGTGGAGTCCGTCTAGATATGTTTGCGCCTCTTGGGGCATATTTACACGGTTTAGGAGTTCTGCATAGCCAAGTATAGATGTTAATGGCGTTCCTAATTCGTGTGTGGCCAGTGAAATAAAATCCATCTTTTGTTGAATTATTTCTTGTTGCTGCTGCATAAATCGCGCGGCCTGAATAGACCACCAAACACCTAATACAAGGCTCAACATTATTAGTGGTATTAACAGCCGAATTACCAGCCTGCCTAAATTGTCTAAATCAGGGGAAACGAGAATGAGGGAATAGCCGACAAAAATGCCAACGGCTATAAAAATACCAATTGCGGCCGTCTGCCATAGGTGAACCGCTTTCAGAACAGAACGATTTTTAATCAGTAACCATGTCTGTAAAAAAAGCGATACTACACTACTAATCCAGGCAACGACGGCCGCAACGGTGGAAAACATTAAACCTACGCAGATTTGCCAATATATTTTGTAGTGGCATAGGTGGCAACGTTGCCGAGAGTGGCCAGCACAAAAGATTCTACCAAAGCAGTTAAGCCACCCTGGTCGCAAGCGGGCAAAGAAACAGACAGGGAAATACCAGCGCATGACGCACCTGCCATACCAGCAGAAACGGCCGCTAAACAGCCAAGCATTACAAGCTGTTTGGTTTGGCTATCTTTTGCTTCATACCATCCACTCAATTTAGGCACGTAAGCAAAAAGCAAAGATAACAACGAGCCTGCACCTAAAACAATCATTTGTCGCAATTCCATTTCAGTTTTCTCCTATACATAAAACAATTTCAACGGGAAACATTATAACACCATACAAGGCGAACGAGTAAGGTACTAATTTTAGGCAAACGTAATAGCGTCTGAAACTGTCAATGTGCCATCAGGCATTTGAATACACAGATACCATGTTTCTGCACCTGTTTCATCTACTAAAATACTAATTGCACCATTTGAATCAGTGATGAATTTTTTCATAATATCAGTCACGTATTCAAAAATTTCATTAGCAGAACTGGCATAAAAACCGCCGTCAGGAGCAGTTGTCGTAATACTTCCATCCGTAGCGTTATCGGACAACCATGCATCAAATGCATATACCCTGCTTAAATTATTTCCACTAGAATCTTGCACTTGAATAGTAATCTCAATGCTATCAGCATCTTCACTTGCAATTGTAATATCAAATTGAATATTAGAACTACCGCCAATTTGCAACCACGCAGCAGGAACGGCCGTAAGTTCCCAAAAAGTATTATTGTCAACCTGTTTGGCAATCTTGCCAATGTCATCAGCAGTAAAACCGGTAGCGGCCGTTCGTGCTGCTGCCGTTGCGTATTCCCAATTGGCAAGGCGGTGAATGTCGCCTAGTCCTAGTGAGTTGTGTTTCATAACTTTTTGATTCCTAATTGAACGTTTGGCACAAGTTGAAAACCGTATTTTTTACATAGTTCTTCATATTCTTTTATAAATTCCTGTGCGCGTTTTTCTTCGGCTTTTTGCACAATTATTTGTGCCGTTTCTAAATCAATTTCTTCTATTTTTTGTTCTTTGTTAGCCATTTAATTTGATTCCTTTTAATGCAGGTCAACCCACGCGCCGCCTGCGCGTCCTTGAAATTTTCCGGTTGTTGTGTTGTAAACAATCATGCTATTTGCCGCCGTTAATGCGTTTCGTTGCGTTGTGGTTAGACTATTGACCTTAAATGCCCCGGTTGTTGAGGTACAAGAAATAATTCCATTTCCATCAATTGTAAAACGTGTAGCTTCTCCAGTTTGAATAATCATCGTATCTGTATTGTTATTGTAGCTAATTGCACCTGCGTGAACCGTTGCACCCGATTTATACATTTTTAGAGCTAATGATGTCGCGGTAGCACTACCAATTAATGCCATATTTGCATTGCTATTATTTTCAAATAGAAGCAAATCGGCCGCGCCAACAGAAGATGGGAATGAAGAAACCACACCATCGGGACCAATAATATGAAAAACTCGTTGAGGTGTGGCAGTTCCAAATCCATGCCGATTTAATCCAGCGTCATAGAAATAGCCATTTGGCACGCCATTACCGGCAATGCGGAAATCTCTATCGCCCTCCCCGGCATTAAAAACAACACCAGATGATCTAAAGTCAGCTATATTACCCGGCGTTACAATGCCCACCTGAAACGCATTTTCACCAGCATCAATGCGGGCTGTAAACAAATCATTTTCACCATAAATAATAGTGTCGATATTGTCTGAATTATAATTTAAATATATTTCGTTAGGCCCAAAGTAAGCTGCATTTGATACTGAACCATTCCTGATAATCGCAATTGCTGCATACCCATCCTCACTACCTGCGGCTAAATCAACGGAACCAGCCGTCCAAAATGCATAGGCTTTGTAGGCTTCCGCATCGTTTTTTAAATAAAATCCTATGTTAGCCAAATTAGACGCATTAGATGCCGAATCATTAACGACATTAAAACGAACATTAGCAACAGAATCGTGTACTTCAAAAATAGGCGTTGAACTTGTTGCCGTTGTTCCACCAACTAATAATTGCTTGTCGGTTTTGTTCCAAGTGAACAAACTATCACCATCAAAAATGCCATCATCATTAAATTGAATTTGGGTATCAGAACCACCCGGTGAACCTGCACTTGAATTTAACAACCACGCCATGCCATTATGGATATAAACTAACCCGGTATCAGTTTCAATAAACTCATCACCAGCTAGAAATGCTGCTAATCCGGCCGCTACTCGTTCCGCGTTTGTGCCAATAAATGTTCTGAGACTTCTTACTAAATACATTTGTGTTGGTTCCTATGTTGTAATAATTTGGCCGTTTGAATTTGTCAGAATTAGCCCGTATTGGTCTGTTAGTGGCAACCTTACCTTGAATTCGCCATCTTCTGCTATGATAATTTGGCCATCTTGGGTCGCCTTGTATGGTGATATTGAACCATTTCCCGTTAAAAATCCCCTAGCATCTTCTATGTGCGTAATGTTGCTAATGGTTGTTTGTCCATTAGTCAATTTCACATAACCACTAGGAATAGCGTTAATTGGCGCAACCGGATAAGGGATAGGAATAGCACCGCTTACGGCCGTTCCTGATTCAACCGCCAAGTTGTTCGTTTCTTTATTTAGGTAAACTAAAACATGTCGGGATTGTCCAGAGGTTGAAGGCACGTAAGAAGTAAGGTTAATTGTCGCACCGGGAAAAACTTTTCTAGTGCCGTCAATTAGATAGATTAAAGGTTCCACTCTACATACAAGGCCAGATGAACTTGTAATTTTTAGCGACTGTAAAGCAGGCTGGTAAACCAAAACCGCGTCAGCGCCCTTATTTGATTCTGTTGGATATTGGTGATTTGCCGCATGTGGAGAAGTGTTAAACTGCCCTAAATTTGTTGTTGAATCTGTCGGGTGAAGCGAATCGTTATATGTTCCAATGACTGCCAAATAAGGCGGTTTGGGCGCTGGTCCAAGCTGTACGGGAGTACCGGCCGTTTTAATCGTTGTGTCGTTTATGACTGCTAAACGGCCGTTGCTGCGATTATACATGTCAACCCATGTCATGTTGGGCCGGTTAGGGGGAGAAGTGGAGCTGTCAACCTCGACAATTACACCCCAGGGTGTATTGTGGTTTGGTTCAAACTGTTCCTCGTATCGCGCTTTTTGCCGCTTAATATCGGATAAGGTTGGCATTAGGTTAGTTCGCCTTGTATGGTGTTATAGTGCTGCTTGCTTTGATGCAAACATGCAAATCCAAGGTGCATTATCAGTAAAAAAATAGCCTTGCTCAATCAAAACATCATGCACAATCTGAACGGTTTCAATATGCATTTTTTCTTCCATACGCGGCCCGTTATCAGATAGCCATTGTGCCATGTTCCACGAACCAGTATAAGCGCGGCTTGCTCCCATCCAATCGGCAACCATTTCGCGCACGTAAGTTTCTGGCATAGGAAACGGCCCCGTGTATTTGCCGCTTCGTGGTATCCAGTAGCCCCAATGGTGAGGGGCCGTGTTTTCATGATGAAGCCAAGCTAATGCAAATCGTTCTTTTACAAAATGACCAAATGGCGCTGCTTCAGCAACTTTGTATTTAGTAAATGCGTCCAGGGTTTCTTGGTTTTTGTAGTCATCACTGGCAAAAAAGTTTTGGGCATATGCTCTAAATTCCCAAAGCGTGAACTTTTGCCAGTCGTGAACAATAAGTCGCCAAATAGGAACGCCGGTTTTTAGCCCGGCCAAAAACACATACCATTTATGTTTAAAAAGTGAAACTAAATATTTCCAATAAATCATTTTCTAAATCCTATAGGGCCACAATCGCATTTATGCCCGCTGCCATTGAATGGTCATAAGTGATGTCAGCCCAACTGGTGAAAGGTGAGTTAGCTTTGATAACCATAATAGAACCTGCACTTGCCGCCGCTGCGTACAAACTATCATCATAGAAATTATACACCATTGAAAACGGATTGATAGCACCTGAAAACAACATGGTGGATTTTAATTCTAGACTGCCATCCCATTGACCAGTATACAATTTGGTATTACCTGCACATCTGGCAGCAAATACAAGGCCAAAATCATCCATCAAACTACCACAATGAGCGCTGCCCCAACTGGCTTCGTAAACCGTCAAGGATGCCCCAGAATCCGCGCTATAAATTATCTGAGACAACCCCACACTTGCAGGTGCAAAACGGCCGTAAATCCAGAAAAACGCATCGTCGCCAAAGATGGCATAGGGCATGGCAAAGTAAGTTTTGTTGTCTAATTCTTCTTCTGTACAAGCACCTAAAGAGTAAGCGCCAATCAAACTTAAATCAGCCATTGACCGCACTTGATAAATCAGTTCGCCATTATCACCCCAGGCGGTGAGATAAAGCGTATCGCCCAAGCCTTTGCTGATTGATGCGCCTAAAACTTTTAACGCGCCTGGCCCACTGGATAGCACCTCAAAAATCGGAGTCGCGTCGTCATTACGCCACGCCAATACAAGGCCAATCGTAGAATTGAAAATCAAAGGATAACCCACCGCGCCACTAGGATAGTTAATATCACTTCCGGCCGTTACGGTGTATCCTGAAATATCTAAAACCTTGTATGTAAGTGTGGTTCCAACTTGAAAAGCACAATACGCGCTAGTTTCTGAGATATAAGCCGGGTAAATTGCCGCAATGGTTGAATCCTTGATTTTTGTTCCAATATTGGCAAAGGTGATAGACGCGCCAGTCATGGTCACAACTACAGCATAGCCTTTATCGCTATCATCATCATTAGAAAAACAAATCAAATCTTTATCACCACTCAAGTTAATAGCGCTAATTTGATTAGGTAGATAGCTTGTCACTTGATAGTGAGAACTTTGAGAAATGACCAAATTTGAAACGGTGATACTCACGCCAGCAATGCGTGTCAATGCCGTGTCTTTATAATAAAGGTGAATGCCCGTTCCCGCTCTAATCATTGACAAATACGCTACAGCACTACTAAAAAACTCAGTTTCAGAACCGGTTGCGACTGTATCAACTTCGTCATATTCGCAAGCAATTAACACGCCTTTATTTGTGCTGCCCGTGCGGTTACAAGCCACAACATAGGCCGTATCTGATACACGTGCAATTGATATAGCTGTTGGAGCTGTTGACGTAATACTAATTAATGCCTTTGTGTTACTACTTGCATCTACTTCACCATCAACAATGTCATAAACTCGTGTATCAACACTAAATGAATCAGAATCAAACCACACGGCCGCTATTCTGTTTTCAGCTAGTCGGCAAATGGCTTGTAAAGTTGACGCGCCTGTTTGTCCTGTATTGACGTTCTGAGAAATAGCGCCCGTTTCAGTATTTATAATAACAATTCGGCTTGTAAGTGCCGTGCCACTGGCAACTAACAAAAGTGCAATATGGTTAGCATCTACTTGAATAGCCGAACTGGTATATGGTTGGTCAATGCCCGTATTTGCATTCATGGCAGTAATATCTAAATCAACACCGCCGCCGCTCAAGGCTTGCCATGTCCAGGTTGTGCCATCATCATCAGTGTAAGCAATCCATGAGCGCCATTCATCACTTGTATTTTGCCATCTAGCAATAAACACATGCTCAGATTCAGTAATGTAACTGCCTTCGCCTTGTATGTAGGTTACGGTTGTTTTTGTTGGAGCTGGTGTATCACTGCCCGAATTTGGCGGGTCAGTTGAAGGCGTGATGTTAGTCCAGTTTTGCCCGCCGTCTACTGAACGTTTAATAAAACCAGCACCACACCGCAATAGAATCGCGTCCAAACTAGCAAAAGATTCTTGGCGAGTAGTCCAGAATGGATCGGCGTATAAATGCTGTGTGGCTTCTGCCGTTCGCACCGTCCAGGCCTTAGTTTGTGGTGGCAAATAATTGACACTAGCGGCCGTAACTAATGCACCGGCTAAATCGTCAATCTCTGGTATAGTGAAGTCATCACCGGGCAAATCGGGAAACTCAGGGCAGGATGTAGCGATACCAGTTTGGCCCGTTGCTTCCGCCTCGTATGTGGCAATTAGCACGATTGTGCCTTGCTCTACTGACAAGGTTCCTACTACATTTTTCAGAATTAGATTGTGAGTTTCAGCAATGCCTCTAATGGTATCGCCGCTGGCTATTGTCAGTTCCCAAAACTCGCTTAAATGGATTCCTAACGTGCCTAAATAGTTACCAGATAGATTTACCCTAATCTCCGGTAAAACGTTGTTTTCAGCATTCAAAATACGGCCCGCAATTTGATTAGCATGTGTCTGGCTAGTAAAGGTTTGACGGCCGAAACTAATAGGCGATTGACCATCTTCCAACGGATTGTCACCCGGCGCAATGGCACAAATAGCCGTCGCCTCTGGTTTACCATCTGCATCGAATGTACCACCAAAACTAAAACCGCTAGTGTGGACAAATGGCGTTCTGTTTTCCTGTTCACGAACAAAAACAATTTCGCCGCTTTTATCTGCGTTAGTTATCTCTTGAACCGTTCCTAATGCCGCCCGTTCAGAATCCGGCCGTAACTGCACATCTTCGACCAGGTGAACACGCCCGCCAACATCACATACAAGGCTGGCACGAATTGATCTATCACGTAAAAACGAATTGGGCATTCCCAACAAAGTACCGTCTTGAAACTCTGCATAAGCTATGCCGTCTGTATTGGAATTTAGTCCAATTACGTCGACAATTTCTAACAGATTAGAATGCCACTTAAAAAAGTGGTGAACGGCCCGTGTAGGTGTAAGCCATGACGGATATTTCCACCAGGCATCAACGGTCTGAGCCGCTTCTAACGAAACAGAAAAATTGTATTTATTCTCGTTTACGCCTTGTATGGTTGTTAGTTCAAAAGACGCGGTATGTGAACCTGTATCTAAATCAGAATTGAATTGATCGCGCCTCACATAGCCGTTTAGAATCGTGCCTGATTCATCTGGCAAATAGGTGATGTTCTTTTTGGTTGAACCATACCAATTTTCCGACCACAAAATACAAGGCGCGTAGTCTGGAATATCAGCTAATGAGGCATCATCGTGCAATTGAATACCGCATGACCAGCCGCCCGCCTCATAATCACCTGAAAGGTTATTAATTGAAAAATCAGTTATGGGATAATGGGCATTACTGGCTAATGGTGAATGTGCATAGTACCAGCGGTAAGTATCTTGGCTTTTGCCGTTTGAATCCGTAACTGTCCATTTGATCCAATATACGCCGGGTGTATCGAAACGAATATATCCCACACCAGAGCCGCTATTAATTGAAATAGTTGGGGTATCAACCCCCCATACAAGGCTAGCCGCATATGAACTAATTGAAGCTCCGCTTGCCATTGCATAACTACTAGGTAATTGACTTTCAATCTCAAAATAACCCAAAGTGCCATCAATAAACCCGGCGCGATTTTCGCCAGCTATGCACACTGGATTAGGTTCTGAGTTTTGGTCACTGTAGGCAATGTTAGTATCCTTGTAAAAAGTGCCATCTTCACCAATTAAAGGCCGTACTGGTTTAAGAATGTACCAGCCTATAAAGGTTAAATAATCGTTGTCACTGGTTACAATACTGTTTGCCGCTACTGTTACCGTTCCAGACGCACCGCTATCAGCACTTGTAATAGACCTAATTCTAATCCTGCCAACGTCATTTTTACCCGCCGCACTACCTATCCAAAGTTCCTGATACGCGCCAATAGCGGCAAAATTCGCACCACTGCCGCCGTCAAAAGTAACGGCCGTTGCGCCTCTATCCAATGCGCCGTTAATC
>WBZL01004846.1_pt1 | contig 11418 bp, 10 predicted proteins | sample 5204291 | NCBI WGS metagenome assembly WBZL01 (sample SAMN12344345, study PRJNA552823) | activated sludge metagenome | biome: Activated sludge suspended growth; feature: Nitrification reactor; material: Wastewater; isolation source: activated sludge from nitrification reactor of wastewater...
ATGAGCGCAAGGCGCGGGAAATCGCCTTGTTCCGCCAGGGAAAATTCCGCGACGTGCGCCTGGCCAAGCAACAGGCGGCCAAACTGGAAACCATGTTCGAGCAGATGGGCGAGGGCGAAGCCAAGCATCTGGCCCTGATCATCAAGGCCGACGTGCAAGGATCGCAGGAAGCTCTGGTTCATGCGCTGACCAAGCTTTCCACCGAAGAAGTCAAGGTCGATGTGATTCACGGGGCGGTCGGCGGCATCACCGAATCGGATGTCAACCTGGCCGAAGCGTCGAAGGCCGTCATCATCGGCTTCAACACCCGTGCCGATGCCGGCGCCCGCAAGGCGGCGGAGAACTTCGGGGTCGATATTCGCTACTACAACATCATCTACGACGCTGTCGACGAGGTGAAGGCCGCCATGTCGGGCATGTTGTCGCCCGAAAAGAAAGAAAACGTGATCGGCCAGGTGCAGATCCGCCAAGTCTTCCGTATCTCCAAGGTCGGCGCAGTGGCAGGCTGTATGGTGCTTTCCGGCATCGTCAAACGCAACGCTTCGGTACGCGTGTTGCGCGACAACGTGGTTATCCACACGGGCGAACTGGAATCGCTGAAGCGGTTCAAGGATGACGTGCGTGAGGTCAAGGAAGGCTTCGAGTGCGGTCTCAACCTGAAGAACTTCAATGACATCCAGGAAGGCGATCTGCTGGAAGTGTTCGAGATTCAGGAAGTCGCGCGGACCCTATAGCGAATGGCGAAGGAGTTCTCCCGCTCCAGCCGGGTGTCGGAACAGATTCATCGCGAACTGTCCGAATTGATCCGGCTGGCGCTCAAGGATCCCAGACTCAGCTCGAAAGTGAGTCTGGTCACCTTGACGGATGTCGAGGTGACGCCCGACTATGCCCATGCCAAGGTGTTCTATACCTCTTTGGCTGGGGAGGAACATCGACCGGAGATCGAGGCGGGTTTGAAGCACTCGGCGGGCTTTCTGCGCAGGGAACTGGGGCGGCGCATCCGAATTCATCACATTCCGGAGCTGCATTTTGTCTATGATGCCTCGGTCGAGCGAGGCACGCGGCTTTCCCATCTGATCGACGCCGCCGTCAAGTCCGACGAAGGTCGCCACGGCGAGTGAACAAGCCGCGCAGCGCCCCAAGGCGCCAGGTGGATGGTGTTCTCCTGCTCGACAAGCCCGGTGGCATGACCTCAAACGCGGCGCTGCAGAAGGTCCGCTGGCTCTTCAATGCGGCAAAGGCAGGTCACACCGGTACGCTCGACCCGATGGCCACCGGATTGTTGCCGCTCTGTTTCGGCGAAGCCACCAAGTTTGCCGGCGAACTGCTCGATGCCGACAAATCCTATCGAGCCAGCTTGCGACTGGGTGTCATTACCGACACCGCCGATGCCGAGGGACGGGTTCTGGAGCGTCGTCCCGTGGCGGTGGCCGAAGAGCAGCTACGCGCCGCCATGGCAACATTTGTCGGCGAAATCGACCAGGTGCCTCCAATGTACTCGGCGCTGAAACGGGATGGCAAGCCGCTCTACGAGTATGCCCGGGCGGGCATCGAATTGGCGCGGGCGCCACGACGCATCACGGTTCACCGACTGCAGCTTCTGTCGTTTTCGGACGACGAAGTCATCATCGATGTCGATTGCAGCAAGGGTACCTATGTCCGTACCCTGGCCGCCGACATCGGCACGGCGCTTGGCTGCGGTGCCCATCTGAGCGCCTTGCGGCGCACACGAATTGCGGGCTTGAATCTGTCCGCCTCCATTCAACTGGCCGAACTGGAAGCCTCGACGATTGAGGATCTATATGCGCTGCTGTTTCCCGTGGATACCCTGCTGACCGATTTGGCGAAAGCGGACCTCAACGAAGGCGAAACGGCGCGGATGCTTCATGGCCAGGGATTGTGCTGGGCAGAGGCGCCACCGGGACAAAGGTTCCGCCTTATTGGCGCCGACGGCGCCTTCCTTGGATTGGGCGAGGTTTCTCCGGATGGCCGACTGAATCCACGTCGGCTTGTGGCAACCAACGAGTGCCACAAGCATTGAAATCTGTTGAAGTCACCGACTGTCGGCGGATATAATTCGCCCCTTCGTCCATGGGTGGGCGAAGGCATGGCGCAGAGCTCTATCAAACCGGGGCGGCGTCATTTTCACATCAGTGTTTGAGAGATAAATCACATGGCAATTCAAACGCAAGACAAGGCGAAGATCGTCGCCGATTACCAACGTGCCCAAGGCGACACCGGTTCTCCCGAGGTGCAGGTGGCATTGTTGACGGCCCGCATCAACGACTTGACGGGGCACTTCAAGGAGCACGTCAAGGATCACCATTCCCGTCGCGGCCTGCTGAAGATGGTCAGTCAGCGGCGCAAGATGCTGGACTACCTGAAGCGCACCAACGCGGAAAGTTACCGTGCGCTGATCGAGCGTCTCGGCCTGCGCAAGTAATCGTCCGGAACCGATAGCGATGCCGGCTACGCACATTCGTTTGCGGGCATCCTCGAATACGCCGGCGCGGCCATGATGGCCTCGCCGGTTTTGCTTTTCTGAAAGGAACTTTTGTGCTGACACCGATCAAGAAGACCTTCGCCTACGGCGCCCATACCATCACAATGGAAACGGGCGAGATTGCTCGCCAAGCCACTGGCGCGGTGCTGGTCAATATGGACGATACCGTGATCCTCGCCACAGTGGTTGCCAAGGACGAGGCCAAGGCAGGCCAGGACTTCTTCCCCCTGACCGTCGACTACGTGGAAAAAGTTTACGCCGCTGGCCGCATTCCCGGCGGCTTCTTCAAGCGCGAAGGGCGTCCCTCGGAAAAGGAGACGTTGACATCCCGCTTGATCGATCGACCAATCCGCCCGCTGTTTCCGGAGGGCTTCTACAACGAAGTCCAAGTCATCATTCATGTATTGTCGAGCAATCCGGAAGTCGATCCGGATATCCCGTCGATGATCGGTGCTTCCGCTGCGCTGGCCATTTCCGGCATTCCCTTCGATGGTCCGATCGGTGCCGCGCGTGTCGGTTACATCGGTGGCCAGTATGTGTTGTGCCCGACGATCAGCCAACTCCCGGAAAGCCAACTGAATCTGGTCGTCGCTGGCACGGCCGGCGCCGTGCTGATGGTCGAATCGGAAGCCCAGCAGCTTTCCGAGGAAGTGATGCTCGGTGCGGTGGTATTCGGCCACGACCAGATGCAGGCCGCCATCAGGGCCATCAACGAGCTGGTGGAAGTCGCGGGCAAGCCGGAATGGAACTGGCAGGCGCCGGCGAAGGACGAGCCGCTCATCGCCAAGGTTGCGCAACTCGCCGAGGCGGACCTGCGTGAAGCCTATCGGATTACCAGCAAGCAGGCGCGTACCCAGAAATGCCGCGAGGTGGCCAAGAAGACCATCGATACCCTGTGTGCCGGCGACGGTGCGCCGGATGCGACCGCCGTTGGCAATCTTATTTTCGAACTGGAAGCAAAGATCGTCCGCACCCAGATACTGAATGGCGAGCCCCGCATCGATGGTCGCGATACGCGCACCGTGCGCCCAATCACCGTTCGTACCGGCGTTCTGCCGCGCACGCACGGCTCGGCCCTGTTTACTCGTGGCGAAACGCAGGCGCTGGTTGTCGCCACGCTCGGTACAGGCCGTGACGAGCAGATCATCGACGCCCTTCAGGGCGAGTATCGAGACCGTTTCATGCTCCACTACAACATGCCGCCCTTTGCGACCGGCGAAACCGGCCGTGTCGGCAGCCCGAAGCGTCGTGAGATTGGCCACGGCCGACTGGCCAAGCGCTCCATCGTCGCTGTTCTGCCGAGTGCGGAAGACTTCGGTTACTCGATGCGGGTTGTTTCGGAGATCACCGAATCGAACGGCTCGTCGTCCATGGCCTCCGTCTGCGGTGGGTCGCTGGCCTTGATGGACGCCGGCGTGCCGCTCAAGGCGCCGGTCGCCGGTATTGCCATGGGTCTGATCAAGGATGGCAACCGATTTGCCGTATTGACCGATATCCTTGGCGACGAAGATCATCTCGGCGACATGGACTTCAAGGTGGCCGGCACCGACAGCGGCGTAACCGCGCTGCAGATGGACATTAAGATCCAGGGCATCACCAAGGAAATCATGCAGGTCGCGCTGGCGCAGGCCAAGGAGGCTCGCCTGCATATCCTTGGCATCATGACCAGCGCCGTCTCCGGTCATCGCCAGGAGGTGTCCAACTTCGCGCCGCGCATGATCTCCCTGAAGATCAACCCGGAAAAGATTCGCGACGTGATTGGCAAGGGCGGCGCGACCATCCGTGCGCTCACCGAGGAAACCGGCTGCGTTATCGATATCGAGGATGACGGCAGCGTCACCATCTCGTCGGTGAACGCCGATGCGGCCCAAGTGGCCAAGAAGCGCATCGAGGACATCACTGCCGAAGTCGAGGTCGGCAAGGTATATGAAGGGCCCGTGCTGCGGCTGCTCGATTTCGGCGCCATCGTCCAAGTCCTTCCCGGCAAGGATGGTCTGCTGCATATTTCCCAGATCGCCAACGAGCGGGTCAATGCCGTCAGCGATTATCTGAAGGAGGGGCAGGTTGTCAAAGTCAAGGTCATCGAAACCGACGACAAGGGCCGTATTCGCTTGTCGATGAAGGCGCTGCTGGTCGAAGGGCAGGGTGATGCTCCGGCCTAACTGAGCCTTGGTTTCGCAGGAAACAAAAGAGGACGCTGTGGCGTCCTCTTTTGTTTCTGGGCCAGCTATCCATCGACTTGGCCCAAGCGACGATAGCGATGACCTATTTAGCCATCTGTTTCTCGCGACGCTCCTCAAGCTCCTTGCAGTCGATACATAGAGTCGCCGTGGGGCGGGCTTCGAGTCGCTTCAGACCGATTTCCACACCGCAACTGTCGCAGTAGCCATATTCTCCGGCATCGATACGGGCGATCGATTCCTCGACCTTCTTGATCAGCTTGCGCTCGCGGTCGCGGTTACGCAGTTCCAGGGCGATATCGGACTCCTGACTGGCACGATCGTTAGGGTCGGCGAAGACCGTTGCCTCATCCTGCATCGTCTGCACCGTACGTTCGATATCGCCGGCCAGTTCGCCCTTCAGCGAATCGAGAATGTCGCGAAAATGCGCCAGCTGTTTGCTGTTCATGTATTCCTCGCCCTTCTTCGCAACGTAGGGCGGGAACTGCTTGTGCAGGAAATCATCGGCCATGTTCGTGGGTATCTAATTCGTTGGCGGAAAAGCAAGCTTTATAAAGGAAAGAGGGCCATGCTGCAAGCTGCTTATCGGAATGGAAACACTTGCCGGTCGGTCGTCGGCGCTGGTTGACTTTTCAAGGCTTGCCCCAAGTTGTTTTGGCCACCGAACCATGTTGTCCATGCTGTCACGGGGCCCGAATCGGTGAGAGTCAGCGATACTTTCTTCAATTGGGAGCGGTAAATGAATAAGTCAGAATTGATCGAGCACATTGCCCAGTCCGCCGATCTGTCCAAAGCCTCCGCCGGCCGGGCGCTGGATGCGGCTATTGGTGCCATCGAAGCGGCGCTGAGGAATGGACAGGAAGTTGCGTTGGTAGGTTTCGGCAGCTTCTATGTTGGCAAGCGCGAGTCTCGCATCGGTCGCAATCCGCGTACCGGCGAAACCATCGAGATAGCGGCCGCCAAGCTGCCGAAGTTCCGCGCCGGCAAGGGGCTTAGGGACGCCATCAACTGATATAATTTTGGGCCGTAGTGGCCACCCAGGCCAGTCCGGCGGGTGCTTAGCTCAGTTGGTAGAGCGTCGCCTTTACACGGCGAATGTCGGGGGTTCGAGCCCCTCAGCACCCACCAAACCAACCTCGGATTCGACCGCATATCGGGAATGCATTTCCCACGAAGGCGGTTATTGCAATAAACCCTTACAACTTCCCGTAGCCAACTCACTCGTTTCGTTCGTTAATGGAGTCATGGACAGCAATGTCCGTGGCAAACGGAGAATGAAATGAACAAGAAACGTGCAGTCTTGATGGCGATGGTTCTGGCGGCCGCGTCCGCCAGCGGCGCAACATGGGCAGATCGCGGTCACTTTGGTGGCCATCGATTCGGCCACGGGTACAGTGGGGGGCATCATCATGGCGGTCTTGGCTGGGTACCCGGGTTGGTGCTGGGATCGGCGTTGGTCTGGGCGGTAACGCGACCGCCGACGGTGGTCTATCAGGAGCCGGTGCGCACTGTGGTCGTGCAGGAACCCGAGCCAGCCGTGGTGGTGGCGCCGCCACCCACCGGCCAATGGTGGTATTACTGCCGCAGCGCGGGGGCCTACTATCCTTATGTCGCCAGTTGTCCGACGGGATGGGAAAAGGTTCCAGCGACGCCGTAGGCTCGGTTGGCAAAAAAAAGCCACAGCGAATGCTGTGGCTTTTTTTCTAATAGACCGTGCCTTACATCGGCTTGATGGTCGCAGCCTGCTTGCCCTTGGGGCCCATCTTGACCTCGAAACTCACCTTTTGACCTTCCTGCAGGGACTTGAAGCCCTGGGACTGAATTTCCGAGAAGTGCGCGAACAGATCGTCGCCGCCATCGTCCGGAGTGATAAAGCCGAAACCCTTTGCATCGTTGAACCACTTAACGGTACCAGTTGCCATATTACTTTCCTCGAAAATTAAAATGAATCCGGAATCTTCCGGCGCGCAAGCGACATCAAGAAAGGTAATTGACAGCGGGAAAACGGCGCCAAAATCGGCGGTGACCACGAAAAACAAATACGCTGCTTGAATCGAATGCGCGGTCACCCTAAGGCAAATGAGACATCTTGGCAAGCATATTTTCCGCGCGGAGCGAAACAACCACTCCGATCTGACATGGCAAACACAAGCCAGCTGTCACCGGATGATGATGGGTGATAGCGTAGAAGGCGGCAATCACTTGAGACTTGCCGGGACGCCCGAAACAAATCGACATACTCCGCCGGCATCGCTCTGGCGGGAGAATGGCATAATCCCCCACCGAGGCCACGAACCACCGCCGACAAAGTGCCCATACCAACCCTGAAATGCAAAAAGCCAACCCGAAAGGATTGGCTAAGTGCATAAAACGTTTGGCTCCCCGACCTGGGCTCGAACCAGGGACCTGCGGATTAACAGTCCGTCGCTCTACCGACTGAGCTATCGGGGAACTGAAGAGGCGCGAATCTTAGACACTTTGCCAGGAACCGTCAAGCAAGCAGGAGTCTTTTTACAGCATGGATGACGAACAGATCTTCTTCAAGACGCCCGCCGGTGACGATGCGGTCCGCGAGCGCACTCGCCTGGTCCAGCGTAACCTGCGCATGGTCCTGATTTTGGTGGACGGCGTTGTCGATGCGGCCGCCTTGAAGCGCAAGGTTGGCGATGCGGCAATGGTCGAATCGGCCCTTGTCGAGTTGAATCGAATGGGTCTAATCGAGACTGCCGATGAGCGGGCGGCACGGAACGCGCCGGATGACTCGGCGCCTCCGGCAGCGCTGCCGACCGACCAGACGGCGGCGCCATCTGTCGATGAATCAGACGCAATTCCGGTATTGAACGAAGTTGCACCGGCGAAGGAATCCGTAGAGGAAATCTCGTCGCAATCACCATCGATCCATTCTCAGAAGCCAGCGGAGTCCAATTACGTCGACTATGACATCCGGCCGCTGGGCGATGATCGTCCCGCAGTCAGGTCGCCCAGTCCATCGCCACTGGCATCGATCAAGGCCTGGTGGCAGTCGAGGCAGCGAAGGAGGGCCGACGCGCAAGAAGAGGCCTTGTTCGAAAAGGCCTACGTTGAAGCGAGCGCCGACGAAGCGCCGGTGGTCAGCAAGTCGTCCGCGCCGCAGGGCGAGCGGAAGTTCAAGCTGGGCCCGGTCATCGCGGTGACCGCTTTGGCGACTGCCGTACTTGGAATTTCTCGGCTGGTCTTCTATCCGTACGACGAATATCGTCCGGAGTTCGAACAGCGCTTGTCGGCAATGCTGGACGATACCGTCAGAATTGGCAATGTTCGGGTCGGTTTCATTCCGTGGCCGATCGTCACGCTCGAGCGCGTCCGTGTCGGCGGTGCCACCGTCTATGCCGACATTGAAGCTGTGCGCATCGTGCCCGAGCTATGGACCCTGGTGGGTAGCGGCCACCAGTACCAACAAGTCGTGGTCGACGGTATGCGCATCCAGGATGCCGGCCTAACCAGACTCGGGCGCTGGTTCCTGCCGGCCGGCATGGGAGGTGTGCAACTGGACAAGTTCGAACTGACTCGCCTGTCGTTGGGTCTGGGGCGAGGTTCGCTCGATGGCCTGACCGGTCACGCGGAACTCGACGAACAGCGAGGACTGGCCAGGCTTGTCTTGCGTGCGAAGGAAGGCGACTTTCAGGCCGAGGCGGTTCCTTCGTCAGCCGGGTTATCGATTTCGGCAAGCGCCACTGAATGGAAAACCCCATTCCAGATTCCGCTCGTTATTTCGAAATTTGAACTTGCCGGCAGACTCTCGCCGGGGCGGTTCGCCATCGACAAGCTCGAAGCACTCGCCTACGAAGGGCTGGTGAGTGGCAGCGGCATGATCGGCTGGGATCGCGATTCCAGCATGGCCATAACGCTGAATCTCCAGCATCTTGCCGCCGGCAAGTTGTTGCCTGCCCTGGGCGCGCCACCCGTGCTGGAAGGGGAGGTCGGAGGGCGGCTGGTTCTGGGTGCCAACGCGCCGACCGTCAATCGGCTTGAAGAGGCGCTGCGCGTGGAAGGCCGGTTTCAGGTTGCTCGTGGCAACCTGAAGCGTTTCGATCTCGCCGGCGTCCTTCGTCATGACGATCAAGGTACGGGAAGCATGCGGGGGGGCAGCACGGCATTCGAGGACTTTTCCGGCACCGTGGCTTCGGACTCGCGGTCGGTGCGTCTGGGTGGCCTGCGCCTGTCGTCAGGCCTGCTTCAGGCCGGCGGCCAAGCGACCGTATTGCGACAGTCCGGCGCCCTGGCCGGCAGCGCCAGCGTCGAACTGCGCAGCAGCACAGGCACCATTCGCGCACCCGTTGGCATAGCCGGCAACCTAGCCGATCCCGAATTGCGAATTAGTCGATAGGCGAACGGCTGTCCGGCGTCCACGAAAAAGCGCGCCGGCAATTCCGCCAGGCGCGCTTCCTCTTCTGGTGGTTGGTTGGCTTACTTCAAGACCGCGGCCATCGCGTCGGCGACATAGTCGATGTTTTTGTTGTTCAATGCCGCCAGGCAGATGCGTCCCGTGCTGACGGCGAAGATTCCATACTCGGTCTTCATGCGTTCCACCTGCGCCGCACTGAGTCCTGTGTAGGAGAACATGCCGCGCTGCTTGGCCACGAACGAAAAGTCCTGCGCGACACCGCGGGCCGCAAGTTTGTCGACGAGCCCCGTACGCATGCTCCGGATGCGCTCGCGCATGCCTGCCAGCTCGTCTTCCCACATCTGACGCAGTTCGGCACTGGACAAGACAGCCGCAACGATGGCACCACCGTGCGTGGGCGGATTCGAATAGTTGGTGCGGATGACCCGCTTGACCTGCGACAACACGCGCCCCGATTCCTCTTTGCTCGCCGTAACGATGGACAGCGCACCGACCCGTTCGCCGTACAGCGAGAACGATTTCGAAAAGGAACTGGAAACAAAGAACTGCAAACCGGAATCGGCAAAGAGTCGCGGCGCCACGGCGTCCGGCTCGATGCCGTCGGCAAAGCCCTGGTAGGCCATATCGATAAATGCGACCAGGTTGCGTTCCTTGACCGCGGCGACGACCTCCTGCCACTGCGCGGTGGTCAGGTCGGCACCGGTGGGATTGTGGCAGCAGGCGTGCAGCACCACCACCGACTTGGCCGGCAGGCTCTTCAGGCAGGACGCCATGCCGGCGAAATCGACGCCGCGCGTTGCCGCGTCATAGTACGGATAGTTTTCGACGGTAAAGCCGGCGGATTCGAACAGTGCCCGGTGGTTCTCCCAGCTCGGGTCGGAAATATAGACCTTGGTGTCCGGCAGGAGACGCTTCAGATAGTCGGCGCCGACCTTTAGCGCGCCGGTACCGCCCAGGCACTGGGCTGTGATGACGCGACCTTCGGCGAGCAGCCCGGAATCCTTGCCGAACAGCAGATTCTGCACCGCCTGGTTGTAGGCAACCGTGCCCTCGATCGGTTGATAGCCGCGGGGCGGGGCGGCTTCGAGGCGGGTCTTTTCGGCGGCCTTGACGGCAGCCAGCAGCGGAATCTTGCCTTCATCGTTGTAGTAGACGCCGACACCCAGGTTGACCTTGCTGGGATTCTTTTCGGCATTGAAGGCTTCGGTCAGACCCAGAATCGGGTCGCGGGGCGCCATTTCGACGGCGGCAAACAGGGACGTGCTCATTTCAACTCCTGAAGCGGATTTTTCGGGCAAACGCGCAATAATAGCCGATTACCCGATGTGCTTTCCACGCCGCGCTAAATCGAAATTTCTAATGGCCGAACAAGTCCTTAGCTGCCTTTTCCCCAATAGTCCCTATCGCCTGTATCAACCCTTCCCGCCGGCCGGTGATCAGCCGGAGGCCATACGACTGCTGGTCGAGGGCATTGAGGACGGCCTGAGTTACCAGACGCTATTGGGTGTCACCGGGTCGGGCAAGACCTACACCATGGCCAATGTCATTGCCCGCCTGGGCCGACCGGCGCTGGTGCTGGCACCGAACAAGACCCTGGCGGCCCAGCTGTATGCGGAGTTCCGCGAGTTCTTCCCCGACAACGCCGTCGAGTACTTCGTTTCCTACTACGACTACTACCAGCCAGAAGCGTACGTGCCGGCGCGCGATCTGTTCATCGAAAAAGACTCCAGCATCAACGAACACATAGAGCAGATGCGCCTATCCGCCACCAAGAGCCTTCTGGAACGGCGCGACGTGGTGATCGTGTGCACCGTGTCGGCCATCTACGGTATCGGCGACCCGGTCGATTACCACAGCATGATCCTCCACTTGCGACAAGGCGAACGACTGGGCCAGCGCGACATCATTCGTCGGCTGTCCGAAATGCAGTACGAACGCAACGAGACGGATTTCCATCGCGGCACCTACCGGGTACGCGGCGATGTCATCGACGTGTTTCCGGCGGAAAACGCGGAAAGCGCCGTCCGTATCACGCTGTTCGACGACGAACTGGAATCGCTGACCCTGTTCGATCCGCTCACCGGCCACACCCGGCAAAAGCTTGGCCGCTTCACCGTGTTCCCGTCCAGTCACTATGTGACGCCACGCGCCACCGTCCTGAAGGCGGTGGAAGCCATCAAGGCCGAATTGCGTGAGCGCACCGAGTTCTTCTATCGGGACCAGAAGCTGGTCGAAGCGCAGCGCATCGAGCAACGTACCCGCTTCGACCTGGAGATGCTGGAGCAGCTGGGCTTCTGCAAGGGGATCGAGAACTACTCGCGCCACCTGTCCGGCCGCCAGCCAGGCGAACC
>WBZL01004847.1_pt1 | contig 11414 bp, 8 predicted proteins | sample 5204291 | NCBI WGS metagenome assembly WBZL01 (sample SAMN12344345, study PRJNA552823) | activated sludge metagenome | biome: Activated sludge suspended growth; feature: Nitrification reactor; material: Wastewater; isolation source: activated sludge from nitrification reactor of wastewater treatment...
GGGTTGACAATGTGGGTTCCTTGCGGCGCGGTGCTGGTTTGGTCAGGGGAAACGGGGTTGGGGGTGGGGGTGCCGGGATAGGTGGGCAGGTTGGCCGCCGACAGGAACCCGATGGGGGTAATGGGTGGGGTGGGCGGGGGTGTGGTGACAAGGGTGGCGGCGATGACAGTGACCTGGGGGTCTGGCCGTTCGCAGCCAAGAAGCAAAAGGGGGAGAAGCAGGCAGAGCCAGCCAGCGTGGAATGTTTTCATGGGACGGTATTTTAGCTTAAAAGTGGGGGCAATCGCTAGATGAACGGTTGTGAAGGATTTTGCGGGTTTGGCAAACAGTTCATATACTACGGGTCACACATTTATTAACCCTTTTCGCAGTACAACATGTTGTTGTGCAACAGCATTGAAGCCACAGGATGTCCCATCAAGGAGTTGTGTTCTATTTGGTGGGCTGAAAGGAGATGGTATGACCGCTACGCAAGATGTGAATCGTTGGTTGGCTGAGTTTGGCGCGGCTTTGGAGGGGAATGATGTCGAAACGGCCGTTTCTCTCTTTGCCGATGAATGTTATTGGCGTGACCTTGTTTCATTTACGTGGAACATCAAGACGATGGAGGGAAAGGCGCAGATTGCCGACATGCTGACGGCGACCTTGGGGCATGTGCAGCCCGGCAACTGGCAGCTTGAGGGGGAGGCGAATGAAGCTGGTGGGGTGACGGATGGGTGGATTTGTTTTGAAACGGCCGTTTCCCGTGGGCGCGGTCACATTCGGCTGATAGACGGCAAATGCTGGACCCTGCTCACCACCATGACCGAACTCAAAGGGCATGAAGAGAAAAAAGGGCCGACCCGCCCCATGGGTGTCGAACACGGCGTATTCAAAAACCGCCAAAGCTGGCTGGAGCGTAGACAGCAGGAAGAAGCCGAATTGGGCTACACCACCCAACCCTACTGCGTCATCATCGGCGGTGGACAAGGCGGCATTGCCCTGGGCGCACGCCTCAAGCGGCTGGGTGTTCCCACCCTCATCATCGAGAAAAACCCGCGCCCCGGCGACTCATGGCGCAATCGCTACAAATCTCTTTGCCTCCACGACCCCGTTTGGTACGACCATCTTCCCTACCTTCCCTTCCCCGACCATTGGCCCGTTTTTGCCCCCAAAGACAAAATTGGCGACTGGCTGGAAATGTACACCAAGGTCATGGAACTCAACTATTGGGGTTCGACCCTGTGCCAACAAGCTACCTACAACGAAGAAACCCAGGAATGGGAAGTCCACGTCAATCGTCAGGGTGAAGAGCTGGTGTTGCGCCCCAAACAGCTTGTCCTTGCCACCGGCATGTCGGGGATGCCCAATGTCCCCAGCATTCCCGGAGCCGACACCTTCCAGGGCGACATTCACCATTCCAGCGCCCACCGTGACAGTGTGGCCTATGCCGGCAAAAAATGTGTTGTTCTCGGCTCCAACAACTCTGCCCACGACATTTGCGCTGCCCTGTATGAAAACGACGCCGATGTGACGATGATCCAGCGGTCATCCACCCACATTGCCCGTTCCGACACCCTCATGGATTTGGCACTGGGCGATCTGTACTCCGAAAGAGCGCTTGCCAACGGCGTAGACACCAATACCGCCGACATGATTTTTGCCTCGCTTCCCTACCGCATTCTCCACACCTTCCAAATCCCCGTTTATGAAGAAATGGCGCGGCGTGATGCCGAGTTTTATGAACAGCTAGAAAAAGCTGGTTTTATGCTCGACTGGGGCGACGATGGTTCTGGTCTCTTTATGAAATATTTGCGTCGGGGTTCCGGCTATTACATTGACGTAGGTGCTTCACAGCTCATCATTGACGGCAGCGTAAAGTTGCGGAGCGGGGTCAATATTGACCACATCAAGGAGCATTCAGTTGTGCTGACCGACGGCAGCGAACTTCCGGCCGATCTCATCGTGCTGGCAACGGGTTACGGCTCCATGAACGGCTTTGCCGCCAAACTCATCTCGCAAGAGGTAGCCGACAAGGTGGGTAAGGTGTGGGGGCTGGGTTCTGACACCAAGAAAGACCCCGGCCCGTGGGAAGGGGAACAGCGCAATATGTGGAAACCGACCCAGCAAGAGGCACTGTGGTTCCACGGCGGCAACCTGCATCAATCGCGCCACTATTCGCAGTTCCTGTCGCTACAGCTAAAAGCCCGGCAGGCAGGGATTCCCACGCCGGTTTATGGGCTGCAAGAGGTTCACCATCTGAGCTGATTCTGCCGCAGGTTTTTGGCATTGTCAGAGATCACGCAAAGCCGCCAAGACGCAAAGAAGAACAGTGTGTCTTGGCGGCTTTGCGCCTTTGCGTGAGACTGTCCGTTTGCTTACGTTATGGCAAATTAGCCCATTCTTATACAATAGAGAGTTATGCAAGCTAATTATGTACAACGACTTCGTTTGACGTTTCGGAAATTTGGGCCGACGCGGTTTATTGGGCATTTGGATTTGGCGCGGACGCTGGAGCGGTCGCTGAACCGAGCGCGGATTCCTATGGCGTATACGCAGGGGTTTAACCGACGGCCACGAATGCAGGTGGCGGCGGCGCTGCCGCTGGGGTTTACCAGCGAATGTGAGATGGCGGATATTTATTTGGCTGAGGCGATGGAGCCAGAGGCGGCGCGGGCGCAGATGATGGCGCGGATGGCACCGGGGATTGAGGTGGTGCGGGTGGAGGAGGTGCCAATTCAGGAGCCGCCGCTGCAAACCGTGACCCATGAGGCGGTGTACCGTGTGACGCTGCTGGACAGGGTGGAAACGGCCGTTTTGCAACAGCGCATAGATGACCTGATGGCGGCGGAGACGGTGGTGCGGGAACGGGGGCATGAGCGCAAGAAGAAGGCATATGATTTACGGCCGTTAATTCTTACCCTTGCCATTGAGCAGGTGGGCGAAGACGACACCGGGACAACGCTCCACATGCGGCTAATGCTGCAACATTCGCGCACTGGTCGCCCCGATGAAGTGCTGCATGAACTGGGACTTGACCCCCTGGCGGCGCGAATTCACCGGACAGAGATTGTGTTGGAGGATGACCGACAACCGACAACCGACGACCACCGACTGTCGTCTGTTGCCCAGCTTGATTAAATTTTGTTTCTCTCTAACGGCCGTTTGTTTGCTGCTAGGGTGCGGCGGGGAACGGCCGTTGCCGACACCGATTGTCCCAGCCGTTGTGCCAACCTTGCAGCCAACGCCGACGCTGTGGCCGACGGTTGCTGTGGGGGAAGAAACGGCCGTTTCTGGCTGGCAAACCATTCAACCAGGACTGGAACAGCAAACGCTTGATGTGTTTGGCGACGACGGGCAGCAGGTGGAGCAGCTTTATCTGCTGCGGCTGGCGCCAGCGGTGTTTCGCTTTCGCGTGGGCTACCGGCCGGGTGCGCCGCTGACCCTGCCCGAGTGGCAGGCAGAGACAGGGGCGGCCTTGGTGGTGAATGGCGGTTTTTTTACGGAGGCGTGGCAGGCAACAGGGTTGACGGTGGTGGATGGGGTGGCGAGTGGTGTTAGCTATGAGGGGTTTGGGGGTATGTTGGTGGTGACAGAAGCTGGGCCAGAACTGCGAGGGTTGGCGGAACGGCCGTTTGACCCTGCTGAACCGCTGCATTACGCCCTGCAATCATTCCCGCTGCTGGTGCGGCCAGACGGCACGGGTTTTGCCGACGAAGACAACCAGCCCAACCGGCGGACGGTGGTGGGGGTGGACAAAAACGGCCGTTTTCTCTTCATTGTGGCTCCCTGGGGGCATTTCACGCTGCACCAACTGAGCCAATATTTGCTTGAATCTGACCTTGAGCTTGATATTGCGCTCAATTTGGACGGGGGCACGTCTACGGGGCTTTTGCTGATGGCAGGGGATGGGGGGGAAACGGCCGTTGACATTCCGGCTTTTGTCCCCTTGCCTACTGTCATTTTGGTTGATGCTGTCTCTGGCGGGTGATGGTGGGGAGGAACGGCCGTTCATCCCCGTATTATAGCCTGGTTTTGGTGGAGATCATTTTGTGGGTTTTGTGGTGTTGGGGGTGGGGGAAAACGGCCGTTTTTCTCTTCAAGCAGCGAATATATTGGGTAAGCCTGTGCATTTGGTTCAGACCTTGCGATTTTGGCATCGTTCCTGCTACAATGAAGCCAATTGTTGATTTTGGTGGGTTCCACGTCTCAGCTTTTGACACATCAATTTCCCGATAGCCCACCACGTAGCGGCTTCGTTCACCAGCGATTAGGCGGCGGCTCCACAGACTTCGCGCCGCATGAACCCTTTTTCGTTAGTTATGTGTAATGGGAGAGAGCAGTATGGAGAAAGACAATCTCTATCAGGAATGCGTGTCATATTTGAAAACACTGTGCGAAGAAATGCCCGAACGCAGCGTTGGCAGTGAAGGGAACAGACGGGCAACGAGTTTTTTTGAAAATGAACTAGCCTTATCGGGCTGGCAGACAGAAAAGTCTGAATTGGACGTGATTGATTGGGAAAGCGGCGGGGCAACACTACAGGTCGCGGATCAAGGCTATAACGTCCTAGTTAGTCCCTACTCTCTCGGATGCTCTGTTCAAGCACCGTTAATAAGTGCCTCTAGTCTTGAAGAAATCGAACGGCAGGAGATAACCGGCAATATTCTTCTTTTGCTTGGTGATATTGCAAAAGAACAGCTCATGCCAAAAAACTTCGTTTTCTATAACCCGAAAGAACATCAAAATATCATTGCTCTTCTTGAACAAAAGCAACCGGCGGCAATTATATCCGCAACCGGTAGAAATGCCGCCCTGGCAGGAGGTGTCTATCCTTTTCCTATGATCGAGGACGGTGATTTTGATATTCCTTCTGTATATACTACCGAGGAGGTAGGGAAGACCCTCCTATCCTGCATCGGAAAATCTGCTATTTTGCAATCTCGATCTATCCGAATTCCCGCAAAAGCCTATAATGTTGTTGCCAGAAAACGGGATCATGCGGATGAACGTATTGTCATTACAGCACATATTGACGCGAAGAAAGGTACGCCGGGGGCGATTGACAATGCAACAGGAGTTGTAACCTTACTACTTCTGGCTAAACTACTCAAAGACTATGATGGTGATAGATTACTCGAAATGGTGGCGTTTAACGGTGAAGACTATTTTGCTGTACCCGGACAAATGGATTACATCAGGAAGAATCAAGAACACTTTGAGAACATTGTCCTGAATATTAACATCGATGGCGCAGGGTACAAAGAAGGCAAATCCACGTTTTCGTTGTTTGGTTTACCTGCAGAAATAAAAGGCAAGGTAAGTGGCGTATTAGCGGAATACGATGGAATAACAGAAGGCCCTCAGTGGTTTCAAGGAGACCACAGTATATTTGTGCAGCAAGGATGCCCTGCCATCGCTGTATCATCAAAGTGGTTTATAGATCATATGGATAGCCAGGAGATCACCCATACCCCTAAAGACAACTTTGGTATTGTTGATTGCCGAAAGGTCGTCGAAATTGCCGAGGCATTGAATTGGCTCTTACGGAAGTTAAATACATAACAACGGGTTGCAACCAAACGGGAGTTGTGGCGTGAACAAAGTGGCCGACTAACTACCGATGAAACCGACGCGATGAACATTTTGGAAAACGGCCGTTACCCGGCGGCGAGGCTAATCTCATTTGTTAGGGTGTCTCAACCCCAAGTCAGCCAGGGAGATGAAGTAGGAATATGCTCAGATCAATGCAATTGCGTACCATAATTGATACACTTCTGGCATGAATGATGAGAGGCGTCTGCAAGTGTTCTTCTACCGCACATCGGGCGGCGCAGAACCGGTACGAGAATGGCTGAAAGCATTGCCAACAGAGGAAAGAAAAATCATCGGCGATGACTTGAAAACGGCTCAGTTTGGTTGACCGTTGGGAATGCCGTTGATTCGTAAGTTGGAAGCCGATTTGTGGGAAGTTCGTTCTCGTTTACCCCATCGCATCGCCAGAGTAATCTTCACAGTTGAGGATAACAGAATGGTTCTCTTGCATGGGTTCATCAAGAAATCACAGAAAACGCCGGTCGAAGATTTGCAACTTGCCAGACAACGCTTGAAAGCATTGCGAGGATAAGCAAATGAATGAGCAACATTTAGGTAGCACATTGGATGATTTTTTGGCTGAGGAAGGATTGTTGGCCGAAGCGGAAGCGGTTGCCTGGAAGCGTGTCGTAGCGTACCAGATTTCCCAACTGATGCGTGAGCAGAATATGACCAAAGCGGAAATGGCGCGGCGAATGGAAACCAGCCGTGCCGCAGTAGACAGATTACTTGACCCGCAGAATGAATCGGCTACGTTGATCACATTGGAGAAAGCGGCGTTGGTATTGGGGAAACGATTGCAAGTGGCGCTTGTATAGAACGCAATGGTAAACGAGCATCAATCAATACGTCATACAAGCATGATGTCAGGGTAAGCAACTGACTGGTAAAGGGTTTGGCATTTTATAATGCCATAAAGTCAAAAGCTCAGGCGGCAGCCGCCTAACATTGGTTGCAGGCGACGCTGGCGCGATGCCTCAGACGGCTTGCGTTTTGGCGATTGGCAAAGGTTTTGGTCAACCGCGCCACCGCACCTGACGGTGGCGTTGGGCGATCAGTATTTTTTCCAAGCGACACACAACCTGCCGCTAAAGAGGTTCATGTTAACGGCCGTTTCCCATCCCCACTCTCCCCAAACAGATCAAGCCAACCAATTACTGCAACGTCGTAATCGGCCGACATTGCAGCAGGTACAACTTGCCGCCAGCATAGGCACATTCAATATCAACGGGGTAGCCCATTGCTTGCTCAAGTGTGAGGGCAAGTTGGGCCATTTCTAGCACCTGCTCATTGTTTAGCGAGGCTTGGCTGCGTAAGAAGCGTGGCACGTCTACCTCCGCTGTGCCGCCTGGCACAGAAATGGTCATGCGCTGTTTGTCGGCGATAATGCGGCTGGTGATGTTCTGGTCGGGTTTGCTCACGACGAAGGTGTCAGGCGTGACTGTGCCGCCTACAATGCTTTCACCGAGTCCCCAACTGGCGTTGATCATGATTTCGTCACGGCTGCCCGTGACAGGGTTGGCACTAAAGACAACGGCCGAACTGTCAGCCACCACCAATTGCTGTACAAGCACGGCAATATGCGGCCGTTCTGCGGCCAGCCCTTGTTGGCGACGATAGGCCAAAGCCCGCTCGGAATGGGCCGATTGCCAACATTGGGCGATGGCCTGGATGATGGCCTCCACGCCCACGATGTTGAGATAGGTTTCGTGCTGTCCGGCGAAGGAAGCGTCGGCACTGTCCTCGTCTACGGCCGAGGAGCGAACGGCCGTTACCAACTCCGCTAACCCATGACAGGCCATTAGCCCAGAAACGGCCGTTACCACATCCTCATACAAATCAGAGGGCTGCACCTCGTGCAGCACCGTCGCCGCAATACAAAAGCCATCCGGTACGCGATGATAGGCACGGGCGAGGCGGCTAAGATTGGCCGCCTTGCCTCCCACGAGAGCCGCATCAAATGATTGGGGATCACCTAGCCAGAGCAGGTTCATGAGATGTCTCCTCAACCAGAATGCGTACCGTGCCGTTACGGCCATCTACTTCCACAAGCTGCCCATCGCGGATCATTTTTGTGGCGATGCTCGCCCCAACGACGGCGGGAATGCGGTATTCGCGGGCGACAACGGCCGTATGGGACAACACGCCCCCACTATCCGTCACCACCGCCACCGCCGTCGCAAACAGCGGAGTCCAGGGCGGCTCCGTCGCCACCGTTACCAGCACGTCACCAGGCTGTAATCTACCCGCTTCATCGAGCGAGTGTAATACCCTGGCCGTGCCTTGCACCACCCCCGCCGAACCGCCCAACCCCTGTAGTAGATTGGCTTCGGGTTGGCTCCCATTCGCTTGCGCCATTTCGCCCTTAAAAATAGCGCGAACCATCGAACCACTATCTGACAGGTCAAACGGCGGGGCTGTGCCTAGCATCGGTGGCGGGGTCATCTGGTCGAAATGGGCCATCTCGTCCTGGCGCTGCTGAACCAGTTGTTTCAGGGAACGGTCACGGCTGGCCTGTAATTCTTCTGGTGTGAGGTAGAAAATGTCAACGGCCGTTTCGATGCAGCCAGCCTGCACCAGCCGCGCCCCCAATTCCACGATAATACGGCGAATGTGATAGAAGAAACGTTGGTCAATCCACACGTTGTGGTCTTCATGGACAATGGTAGCGACTTGGGCCGCCTTTAACAGGGTTTCAAAACGGGCTATAACGGGCTGGGGATAACCAGTGAGTCTGGCGCGGGCGGTGGCAACGGCCGTTTCCCGCTCAACAACTGCAATGTTCTCTGTCTCAGGCTGGCGATCAGGCAGGGTGATGTACGCCTGCAAATTTTGGATGGCTGGTGTCGGCTCCTCGATCCAGCTTGGCTCGTTTAGGTTAAAGACAGCATTGAGACGCTGCCCATATTCAGCCAGCCAGCTACGCAGCTCGCCCAAAAACGGTTTGCTGGCAGGCGATTTTTCTAGCGCGGAGACAACTTCACTAGCTGTATGTTCGGATAGAATCGTATGTACTTCGGGGATGGCGCGGGCGGCGCGGCTCAATTGCCACAAAGCCTGGTCGCTTTTCACAGTCAGATTGTCAAACCCCTGTGTCAGCCGCAGCGCATCCAGCGTCGTAGCGCCGTCGAACAGTTCGCAATAGAACTCTTCAAACTGGCTCATGGCAAAGAGCATCGGCATCAGAATCTTGTGATGGATGGCACCAATACATTCGGTACGTCGCATCGCTTCTGCCAGGTGGGCGCGTAGTTGATCCAGACTCATACCGCGTAGATCGCTGCTCTTGAAATAGGCCAGATGCTGTTTGATCTCGGGCAGAAGTTCCTCGTGCCAATAGGTGTCGAACTGTTCGATGATGGGGTCGAGGGCGGCTTCCTGCTGTTTGGACAGGCTCGCCCCCACCTTGCTCATCATCGTTTTGAAGAGGCCTGGGGTGGTGCGGCTGATAAAGCCCATGACCTTCATAACGGCCTCTGGCGGAGCCGCTTTGGGAGCCATGCCGATATAGGCGAAGGTGTTGATGCGGTTCATACGCGCCTCAAATGGCAGCCCCGCCGCCTCTAAGCCACTATTGCCGCCGATGGTGAAGGCGTTGATCACTGCGAAGAGTAACGGCCGTATCGAGGTTCTGTATTGGGAAAAGGTCAACCAACTGATCTTGGCATCCTGCGGATCATCCCAAGTTACAGGAAATTCAGGCGGTGGTAGAACCGGTTGACCAGGAACGGCCGTTTGGGTTGCTTTATCAGACATTGTAACCTCTGCGTAGTGCGTAGTGCGTAGCCAGAGGGCGTTTTACGGAATACGCAATACGCAATACGGCAAACCCTGCAAATTGCCAAAGAGTCCTCTACATCAATCCAGCAACGGCAGCCCAGATGGCAAAGATAATACCCACTAATAGAGCAGGGGCAAGACGAAAAGTAAGGCGTAATGTGTTCAATCGCTTCTTCATTGCCTGACTGTCATTGACATGAGGAAAAGGTGTGTCGGGTACGGGGACACCGAGAAATTGGCAGAGGGGTTCCCAACCTTCTTTGACGCTAAAAATAAGTAGCTGATCGGCGGGAACGGTTCGTTTGACTTCTTCTGTCCGTTCATTAAATATTTCGATGGCTCGTTGGCGGTTCTCAAACTGACCTTCAAATAGGCCATTCCAGATCAGCGTGTCCGACATTGTGACCCATTGGCCCAGCATTTTAACCAGGCGTTGTACCCATCTGGGGATTACTTTCGTTCCGGCAGATTGATAGATGGTTTCCAGGGTGCTGTTGTACCATTTCTCTGGGTCACGCACGGTATGAACAACTTTGGCCTCAGGGTAGGCAGCTAGAATTTCCTTATAGAGTACGCTAGCTGGGAAATCAACGGCCGATTCGTAATCCCGAAACAGGTGATGCCAATCAACTGAGTTACCTTGGGCAATATTGTACCAAGCTTCCGTGTGTTCTTTGTTAAATACGACTTCATCCATATGATAGCAAGTCCCAAACCCTAGCTGTTCAAGGGCTGCTTTCATAGACAATGTGCCTGTGCGTCCAAATCCAGAACCGATTACTTTCATGATGTTGCTCCTTGTTTTGTGTGTTGATGACAGTTTACAGGGCGTATGGGGAGGACACATCGGTAAGTTACCTATAAGGCTTACCTATTTAGGTTGCCTATTTGGGCTTGGGGTAGGTAACAGAATTGTCATTCCGAGGTCTTCCGAGGAATGACAATTAAAGGACAAGTTTCTGGCATTTTGAGTAGCAATCCGTCGCTATGAGTTCGGAATGACATGGGAAACGGCCGTTTGCCTCACAAAACCGTTGCCTATTTGATTCTAGACCTTGGACGGGGCGACCACAAGGGTACGCCCCTACGGCAGTAGCCCGCGCTCTTGAGCCACACGGAGGGCGGCATCGCGGGATTTAACGCCTAGCTTGTCATAGATTGAACGCAGATGCGCATCCACCGTGCGGCGGCTGACGACGAGCTGTTCGGCAATTTGGGGGTTGCTCAATTCTTGGGCAAGGAGTTGGAGGACATCAAGCTCTCGTGGCGTTAGGCTGTCCATTGACTGGGTTGGAGACGTTGACGGGTTGGGAATGGCTTGGAGGTCGGCGATACTCATTTGTCGGCCGACGGCCAACTCTCGCGCAAACGCCTCTGCGCCCAACTGGGTACGCAAGTTGTCATAAAAGTTGCGGGATATTGTGAATCGGTCAAGAAGAGCCAGATTGGGGTTACTATTGCTACCGTCAGCTCTAATATTGGCCAGGCCAAGCACCCTTGCCGACCATATTGCCAGATTCTGTTTCCACAAAATGAAAGCCAGATTGACTAAATTAAGTTCTAACACATGATCTTTGCGCCTATAGGTTGACTCGATGATCTTATCCAAGCGCTGTCGCGCCACGTCAAATTCTTCCTTTATTATGTCAAGATAGATATTGGAAGTATCAGTACGTGCGTCGCTATATTCAGTGCGAGATTCCTTTAATGACTGTTGCGCTTCATTGGCTAACGAGATTGCTGAGGCCACATCACCTTGTATCAAATAAAGTGTAGCACGTTGGATAACTGCCAGGGCTAGCTCCGTGCGATCTTTGAACTGCCGAGAGAGCCTTTCATGCTCCGCTTGATAACGGATGTTTGCCTCGGTGAGGGGATCGGGACTGTAGATAATGCTCAAGAACATATCTTTATACGCTCTTGCTTTCTCTATGGAGTCCGGCAAGGCGCCAATGAGGGTGGCCGCCTCGGCTAGGAATGCCCTCCGTGCTTCTTGGTCTTCTTGATATAAGGTGATGCGGGCTAAGCGGACGAGGGTCATGACCGTCCCGAACTGGTTA
>WBZL01004848.1_pt1 | contig 11412 bp, 7 predicted proteins | sample 5204291 | NCBI WGS metagenome assembly WBZL01 (sample SAMN12344345, study PRJNA552823) | activated sludge metagenome | biome: Activated sludge suspended growth; feature: Nitrification reactor; material: Wastewater; isolation source: activated sludge from nitrification reactor of wastewater treatment...
TGCGCTGCACCGACACCATGCTGTCATCGGCGGCCGGCGCCTGTGTCGGGATGCCGGCGATGTCGGTCGACAGGTACATCGGCGGCGTGCCCTGCGGGGTCATGCGTACGCCGGAGCGAAGTTCGGGCGCACCGAAGTTGCGACTCCAGATGCGATCCGGCGTCACCGGTGTTGAGGTTCCGCCGATGGCAAGGGTGCCGGATACCACGGCATCGCCGTCATTGATCAGGTTCTTTCCGAGACGGCCGATGGCCACCTGTTCCTGGGTGCTCAGGTAAATGCGCTTGCTGCCACCCCAGGTCGCGGCGCGCTGCTCCGCTTCACGCTGATCCACCTTGAGCTCGCGAGCCAACTGGAACACGCGTGCGCCATATTCCGGCTTGGACATGCCGAAACGCTGTACCAGTGAAACCATCAATGCGGTGTCGCGCAGGTCGGAGCCGTAATCACCCAACCAGCGTGGGCGTTTCACATCCTTGGCAAAGGCCTCCTCGATGGCCTTGCTGGCGCGTGGTTCATCGCCCATCAGCTTGAGCGCAATGCCGAGGTGAACCAGCGGCAATGCAGTGAGGGACTTTTCGCGCTCATCGTCGAACAGGGCTCGCAGGGTGCCGAGCGGGGCACGCTTGACGCGCGCCAGGACGTATGCAGACCATGCCTTGTCGGCAAAGCGCATGTGGTCGGATTGTTCATAGCTGTAGTACGGATGACCGCCGGAAAGCAGATCGTCCGAGAGCCGTTGCAAGGATTTTTGCAGTACGGATTCGGGCACCAGGAATCCTTCGTCACGGGCATCCAGAAGGAATTCGGTGACATACGGCGTGATGAAGGTATTGGCTTCGGAGTCACCGCCCCACATGGAGAAATGACCCGTGCCCGTCTGCATCGATGCCACGCGGCCAACGGCGCCTTCGATGCGCGCCTTGCGTTGTTCGGCATCCAGGCCCGGCACGTGCAGTTTTGCGGCGGTCTGCTCATCCAGCAGCAAGGCGGCGAAGCCCTTGCTGGTGGTTTGCTCGACGCAGCCATAGGGATACTTGAGCAGGTCGGCCAGGGCCGCCGAGAACGGCAGCGGTGGCAAGCTGCTCAGGGTCAGGCGTGCGTTCACCGAATCCGGAATCAGCCCGTCCATTGCGCCGGCACCGAGGCTGATCGGCGCGAGCGAGTCGAGTGCCTGCGGCGTCGAACGTAGGACGCTTGGCCAGCCGGCACGCACGACCATTTCAAAGGCGCGTTCGATGCGGATGGGATCACCGGCCTTGTCGCTGGATTCCGCCGTGACGCGCAGGTGGCCGACACCGAATCCCTGCAGTGCATCCAGCTCGAAGGTGAGCGTGCTCTTGCCGTTGTCGTCCAGGCTCAGGTTGCGCTCGCCCTTGCGGATGGCCAGCGGGTGATCGGCACTCAGCTTGATGCGGAAATCACGCTTGGCTCCCGAGAAATTCTGCAGGTCCATGGCGAGCATGGCCTGGTCACCCGGCGCCATCACGCGCGGCGTGCTGATCTCCGCGACCAAGGGCGCGCGCACCACGGTTTCCATGTCGGCCTTGCCGTATTGCTCCTCGCCGTACACCAGGGCGCTGAGTCGCAGCGTGCCGTTGAAGTCGGGAATCATGAGCGGCACCGTGGCCTTGCCCTCTGCATCCAGTACCACCGGACCGGAAAACAGGTCGACGGTTTGCACCTTGGCCGTGGGACGACGCGCCTGGGGCAGGGCATCGAGCGCCATGTCACCTCCAAAACGCAGGCGAGCATTGCTGCCGCTGAAGCTCTCGATTACGCGGCCATACAGATCGTAGGCATCCACGCCGAGGCGGCGCTGGGCGAAGAACCAGGCATTTGCATCGGGCACGGCGAAGCGGGTGATGTTGAGAATGCCGACGTCCACTGCGGCAATCGTCACCCGCGCTTGCTTGCCGGCCAGCGCCGGCGCACTGACGGAAACATCGAGCTGGGTTTCCGGCTTGATCAGGGTGCTTGCCTGCAACTGCACGTCAATCCTGCGCGCGCTGCGATCCATCGGCACGAAGGCTTCGCCGACCGCGCGTGCCGGTGTGATGCGCTCGATTGCGGAACCGCCGCGGAACACGAGTGCGGTCAGATACACGTCATGGCGTTCCCAGGCCTCGGTCACCGGGATCTCGAAGGTGCTGCCGGCCTTGGCCTCGATATTGCGCGTGTACAGCATGGAATCGGATTCCACGATCAGCACGCCCGGTCCGGAATGGGGTGGCGTCAAGGTCACCTTGAGCGTGTCACCCGCGCGATAGGCGGATTTGTCGAGCGAGAGCTTGACCTTGTCGGGACGCGCTTCGCCGCCGCGGTTGTCGTCGTTCCAGCTCCAGCCCGCGGTGAACGGAAAACGCAAGGTCAGGCCAGTGGCTGGATCCAGCACTTCAACGCGATAGCCGCCCCATTCGACGGGAAGATCGATGCGCGCCGCCTTGCCGGCTTCCAGGTTGATGTCGCGGGTTTCGGCATCCTCGAAGCGCTCGACATAGTTGAAATGCCAGCCGCTTTCCCGATCCCAGATCCAGTGGTAGTCGCGTCGCTCGCGCACCAGCTTGAGCTTGAGGTTCTGCGCCGCCAGCATGTCGCCGGCGGCATTGCTGTTGATGAGTTCGAAGCTGGCCGTGGCATTGGCCGAGGCGCCGTCGTCGGTGTCGAACAAGGGTCGGATGCCGACCAGGGTTTGCGCCGGCCAGACCGTGCGCTTGAGCACGCGGGTCACGCTGCGCCCGCCGGTTTCATGCAGGCTGCCGGATACCACGGCCGAGACCGGCGCCTGCCTTGGTTCTTCCAGCACGGTGATGTCGGTTTCGAGGTGACCTTTCGCATCGAGCCTGGTATCCAGCACGTCGCTGGCTTCCTTGGGCAAGGTGATGAGCGGATCACCGAAGAAGTAGTCCTTGCGTGAATCGACCGGGTGAACATCGGCGCTCAGGGTGAGGCGCGCAGTGAATCGATTTTCGGCAGCCGGAGCGCCATACAGATAGTCGCCCTGGACTTGCAGCGAAAGCGGCTGGCCCGGCTCGAGCTGCGCCTGCTTGCTGTCCAGCGAAAGCTTCATGCGCTCGGGCAGGAATTCCTCGATGCGCAGGGAAATGCTTTGGGTGGCTTCCTTGCTCGCCGGGTCGAGACGGAATTCAACGCTCCAGCGACCCGTGGGAGCATCTTCCGGAATGGTGCGTGACCATTCGAAATAGCCGAGGTCACCGGCCTCCAGGCGGGTTTCCGCAAAGGGTCGCCCATCCGGTTGCTTGAGCGTGGCAAACAAGGGTTGCGCCTTGATCGACTTGCCATCGTGGTCACGCAGCAAGGCCGAGAGCCGAACCGTCTCGCCCGGCCGATACAGATCACGCCCGCTCCACGCGAACACGTCAAACCAGGCCTGGCCGCGCCCCGCCACCGCAAAATCGGAAAGATCGAGGGCCGGCTGGTTGAACGGCAGCATCGATACATCGCGCCCGGCTTTCGCTACCAGCACATGCGCGGCGTTGAGGGTGTAGGCCAGCATGGCATTGCCGTTCTCGTCGCCGCGTGCGGTGGCCACCGGCTTGCCGGTTTCATCGATCACGCTGAGTTCAACACCTGAGAGGGGCTCGCCGGATTTGAGCGAGGCGGTGTGCACGAAGAGCTTGTCCTTGTAGATGCGGCTGTGCACGCCTATGTCGCTGACGAAATAGAAACTGGTTTCAATCTCGTTGCGGAAGGTGCCGGGGCGCTTGAGCGCGGCAAAGTACAGGCCCGGCTTCTGCAGTTCGGGGATGTTCTGGATCGGCAGGTAGCTGAGCGAGCGTTCGTTCTCCTTGCCGTTCAGCACGAAGCGGTTGCTGTAGACCGATTCGGTGATTTCCGCCACCGGCTTGCCTTCACGCTCGTACCAACCGTATTCGGGATCAAGTTCCCAGGAGCCGCGCTTGCCATTTTTCTGGTAGGCGGCAAAGAAATTCGCCAGTTCGTTGTCGTGGACGCGCAGGAATTCGACATCCACCTCATTCACGTTGACCGAGACCACCGGCAGGCCGCGCGTCTCGCGTGCGGGCAATACGCTGCCCTGTGCGGCAAATCCAACCGCAGGCTCCAGCGGGCCGGTGAAAATGTCCTTGCTGGTTTCGCTGCCCAGGGTCTCGCCATCGATGGCGGCAAGTTCGCCCTTCACCTGCACGTTGTAGGAGGCATTGGCTTGCACGAAGGGAAAGCGCAGGGTCTTGCCGTCTTCGTTGAGCGCCCAGCTTCCGCTGACCGAGGCGCCCTGGCCGTCCTTCACGCTGATCAGGTCGTCGAAGGATTGCGTGCCGACCAGTGGCCGCGGAAATTCCAGGATGAGTGCCAGTTGACCGAGTGACATCTCGGCGCGGGACGAAATGATCTCGAAGCGCGCACTGGCCTCCGGTTTGGCTGGTTCCGCCGCAACGGGGGCAGGGCCCTGGGTTTGCGGAACCGAGGAGGATTGCTTGCCGCAACCACCGAGTATCAGCAGGAAACTGGCAACAAGGGCGCTGATCGTCACGCGCCATCCGGATTTGCGCAGCAACACGGTCATCTTCATCGTCCCGGTGTGGTTTTGCGCACCAGTATAGCCGGGCAATCTGGCGCAATTCGGGCAGCAAACGGCTTTTGCCTGACCCGGATCAGCGGCACCTCGGTCGTTGCGTTTTGCGGCCGCGAACGGGATGCTTGGCGGAATGTCGCAACCTGTCGGCCATCTGCGGCAGGCGTGAGCCAATCCACGGGGAATTTCATGGGCAAGACATCGGGTGGCAAGCGCGAGGCAATGTCCAAGGTCGATACGGCCTGGTTGCGCATGGAGCGGCCGACCAATCTGATGATGATCACCGGCGTGCTGATGTTTGCCGCGCCCCTGCAACACGCCCAGATCAAGCAGTTGCTGGGCGAGCGATTCCTTGCCTATCCACGCTTCCGGCAGAAGGCGGTGAACACGCCCTCGGGTGCGTACTGGGAAACCGATGCGGATTTCAATCTCGACTGGCATGTGCGCCTGGCCGCATTGCCGGGTGCCAGTGACAAGGCGGAACTGGAAACCTTTGTCAGCGAGCTGGCTTCAACGCCACTGGATCACTCCAAGCCGCTGTGGCAATTCCATGTCGTGGAAAATTATCGCGGCGGCAGCGTGCTCATTGCCCGCATCCATCATTGCTATGCGGATGGATTGGCCCTGGTACAGGTCATGTTGTCGTTGACGGATACCGCGCCGGATCCGGAAAAACATGCCGACCTGGCCAAAACCTGGCTCAAGCGTGACGGCGGCAACCTGTGGCAACGCATGTTGGAGCCTGCCCAGGCCGGCATGGGCAAGGCCATGAAGATCGGCAACAAGGTGTTCGAGAAAGTCGCCGAGATGATCAACGATCCCGCGGTCGCGGCGAACGTGGCGCGCGAAGGCGGCGAAATCACACGTGAGCTCGCCAATGCCCTGTTGCTGCCGGACGATCCGCAGACGGCATTGAAAGGCCCGCTTGGCGTGATCAAGCGCGTGGCCTGGGCCGATCCACTGCCGCTGGAGGAAGTCAAAACCCTGGGGCGTGCCTTGGGTTGCACGGTCAATGATGTCTTGCTGGCCTGCGCCAGCGGCGCGCTGCGCGGCTATCTGCTGGATCAAGGTGACGAGGTCAATGGCTTGACCATCCGCGCCACGGTGCCGGTCAACCTGCGTCCGCTGGAACATGCGAAACGGCTCGGCAATCACTTTGGCCTGGTGTTTCTCGAACTGCCGGTGGGCGAGGCCAATCCACTCGGTCGGCTGGAACGTGTCGCCGCGTGCATGCGTGAACTGAAGCGCTCACGCCAAGCCATCGTCACGCTCGGGTTGCTGGCTGCCCTCGGCATGGGCCCGCAAGCCCTTCAGGCGCCGGCGCTGGAACTGTTCAGCCGCAAAGCCACCACCGTGGCGACCAATGTGCCTGGTCCACAGCAACCGCTGTACCTGACCGGCGTGGAAGTCAGCGAACTGATGTTCTGGGTGCCACAGTCGGGGTCGATTGGCGTGGGGCTTTCCATCCTGAGCTACAACGGCAATGTGCACTTTGGATTGATCGGCGATGCCAAGCGCGTGCGCGATCCGGATTCGGTAACCGCACGATTTGCGCAGGAGTTCGAGAAGCTCATGCTGATCGCACTGATGGAAGACTGGGACGGACCTTTCAATGCCGAGTCGGCAGCGGCAACGCTGGAGCATGAACTGATTCGCTGACGATCGCCAGTCGTTGCCGCTACGTTGGTCGAACCAGAATCAATGGCTCCCATTGGCACTTGCCAACTTTGGTCAGAGCAGTGAACAGCCGCACCCGTTGTACAAATTCCAGCGGCAGGCCATTCTGCCGGTGCTCGACTTGGCCGTGAGCTGGAGCAGGAAAATCGCCATGACCCAAGAAACCGTTTTGCTTCCCGATGCTCTCGCGCTGCGTGCGCGCAATGCCGGTCTGCTTTCTGATGCTGCGATCCGGCAAATTCTCGAAGCCGCCATGCGCCGCGAGGCGGGGCGCGAGCTGATGCGGCTCGCCGATGACATTCGCGAGGCAAGGATTGCGCCGATAAGCGACGAAGAGAACGTTGCTGAAGTGAAGGCACACCGCGCCGAACGTCGCGCCTGTCAGTCCTGACGATGCGTCTGGTTCTTGAACCGCTTTTGCTATCAATTGCTCTATAGAGACTGGCTAAGACTTTCAAGAAATGTGCGCAAGTGCTCGGCTCGCTTCTCGATAAATGTTGGAAAAGACGCAAAATCCAGTGGTGCGTCTGGGGGGATCAGAAGTGCGTCAAGGCTGAGACCCGCTTGTTCCTTGAGCCAGTCAGCGAATGGCCGGTCTTGCTTCGATTTGTTTCTGGACTCGTCCAGGAGGTGGAGGTTGACGATGCTGTTCCAGTTCTCGCGATTTTGAAAAAACTCCATCGCATCCGGTTTCCCTTTCAGGAATTCGTACTGAGCCATCTTTTCTGCGCCGAAAGCTGCCGCTGGATGGATATGGTCCTTTTGTAGCGCCCGCGAGTAATCAAGGTCCGGCATCAGCAGAGCCAGGATCGAGAAGCAGGAAGCATCATCTTTCTGGGTTTTGAGCAACCGACTGATGAAGTCATCATCGAAAAGGAGATCCTTGCTATGCCCTCGGTAGTCTTCAATGATCTTCGTCAGCGGGAATGACTCTGCCGACATATTGGCCTTGATGATCTTGCGCAGATTCGTCAGCAGTGCATCACCTTGGCCGCCGAAAACCCCCTTGAGCAACGCCATGTGCAACCACTGTCGAATCAGTTTTCGATCTTGTATGTGAAATGCCTGCTTGTTGATGCTTGAGAAGACCCCCTTTTTGCCAGCGGAGGCGTCGCGTCCCTTGTGATACAGGTAATAGGCAATGGGGATGGCAGCATTCTTTGCACGTAAAGATGCGTCGTTGAGGCCGAACGACCGAATCAATCGGAACGTCTCCAAGATGCAGGCGCTGATCTCGTCCCATTCGCTCTCGATTCGGGCAACCTGCGCACCGGCGAAGTTCTCGACCTTGAAACGGATGTCGGCATCCGTCAAAGCCAGCGCTGCCTTCAGAATCCAGTCGCGATCAATGGAGAACTCCATATCGGAGCCGAACCTGACTTTGTCCACCAGATCGTCGATCTGCTGGCGCGCATCCTTCTTCCAGTTTGCGATGGCAATCGACATCAGCAAATCGGAGAAGGACAGTGGCGTACCTCCGTGGTTGGTGCGAATGAAGATATCCAGGACGTGGTCGATCTTCTGGCTGGTCTCGTTGTAGTAGTGAATCAGGGTGTCGCGCCGAACGGCGAAATAGAGCCGCGTCAGTGTTTTTCTGGCATACGCGTTTGACGACATGCCAACCTTCTCAAGGTAGGCCATGACTACGTCCAGCACCTGATCGGCCGTCTCCGCCTCTTCGAGATCCAGCACATCACCGACAAGAAACCAGCAATTCCCGTCCGTGGCTTTCTCACGCTCTTGTTTTGTCAGGAAGGAGAACTCATAAGACATCATTTCCTCGTTGCGCTCTTCGTCCAGGGGCGCAGCGATATTTAGATAAAGCCGTCTGGGCGGCAGGATGGAATCGTCTTGAGTCTTTGGCCACCACTTACGCGGCAACCTGTACGCGTAGGTTCCCTTCAGGCCGATGTACAGCGAAGTCAGTCGCTGTTGGCCATCGATGACAGCCTGGAAGTTTCCGTGCCCCTTGGTATCGAAGGCAGGATTGTTCTCGCCGAAACGTTCGCAGTATTTTTCCAGGAACTGGTAGAAGCGGAAGTTGCTCTTGACCTCCGCATCGGTCACCTCCCAGAACATGAAGGTGTTGATGGGATAGCCGCGCATGATCGAATCGAACAGTACTTCGATCTGGGATGTGCTCCATGTGAACTTTCGCTGTATCGCAGGCAGGAGATACCGGCGCGAGACAACATTCTGGATTGCCTTGCCGATAGAAATGGCCTTTTCGTACTCGCCGCTCATGCTGTTTTCCTTGGAGCTTGCAATTCGGGGAATTTTCGAACGGTTCAATCCGGCGCCTGCTTGCGGATCCTGCCCGACTGGCGGCCGATCAAACGCAAGGCCAATCGATCGGGCATCAGCTTGATCAAGGTCTTGATCAGCCGATTGATGCGGCCATTGATGTAAACCGCTTCGCCACGCTCGACGGCATCGAGACCCTGGCGTGCCACGGTTTGTGCGTCCATCCACATCCAGCCAGGCAACTTGTTCATCATTTCGCGCGAGCCGGTGACATCGTGGAACTCGGACCAGGTGAAGCCGGGGCAGAGCGCGCAGGTGTGGATGCCTTCGCTGCGGTATTCCAGATGCAGTGCCTGCGACAGCTTGATCAGGTAGGACTTGGCTCCGGCGTAAAGGGTCTGCCCGGCCGAACCCGGGATGTGTCCGGCCAGGGAAGCCACATTGATGATGCGACCGTACCCGCGTTCGCGCATGGCGGGCATCAGCCGGTGGCAGAGTTCGGTTGGCACCGTCATCAGCACCTGGATGAAATCGGCCTGGGCTTGCCAGGGCTGGCTCAGGAAATAGCCGGTGACGCCGTAACCCGCATTGTTGACCAGCCAGTCGATGTGCAGGCCACGACAGGCGATCTCGGCAACCAGTTCGGCTACGGCATTCTGGCCGGCGAGGTCGCAGGGGATGGTTTCCACGCGAATGCCGTGTCGAGTGTTCAGTTCTGCCGCCAGGCTTTCCAGCCGATCCGTGCGGCGCGCCGTCAGCACGAGATTCCGCCCGCGTGCCGCCAGTTCACGCGCAAATGCAGCTCCGATACCTGCGGAAGCGCCGGTGATCAAGGCAAAGCCCGAGTCGATGGCCATGCGGATTTCCCGTGAGGTGAATGCAGGGCAGGGTAACGGCAAACGGGGCAGGGTGTCGCATTGGCCTGCACGGGTTTGCGATGCCTTGCCCGCGCGGCTATCCTGCGCGCCCATTTGACTGTCGGGTGGCCTCATGCGCCGCAAACTGGTTGCCGGAAACTGGAAGATGCATGGCAGCAGCGCGTCTTCGCGCGAGCTGGTCGCCCAGTTGGCCAAGGCACTGCCGACCTCGGTCGATGTAGCCGTGATCCCGCCGTATCCCTTCATCGCCGGGCTGGTGGCGGCCAATCCGGGAACCGCGCTGGCCTTCGGGGCGCAGGACCTCAGCGAACATGCCCAAGGTGCCTACACCGGAGAGGTGTCGGGCGAAATGCTGCGCGACATCGGGTGCCGTTATGTGTTGGTCGGGCATTCCGAACGCCGGCAATACCATGCCGAAACCAATGAACAGGTGGCGCGCAAGTTCGTCGCCGCGCAGGCGGCAGGGCTGGCGCCCATCCTGTGCGTGGGTGAATTGCTGGAACACCGGGAAGCGGGCCTGACCGAAGCCATCATCGATGCGCAGTTGGAGAGCGTGCTGGATCTGGCGGGGATTTCGGCCTTCGCGAATGCCGTGGTCGCCTATGAGCCGGTCTGGGCCATCGGCACCGGAAAGACCGCCACGCCGGCCCAGGCACAGGACGTGCACGCCTTCCTGCGTGACAAACTCCGGAAGCGGGATGCTACAATCGCCAACTCGCTGTGCCTCCTTTATGGGGGCAGCGTGAAGGCCGCCAACGCGGGTGAATTGTTTGCCGAACCCGACATCGATGGCGGGTTGATCGGCGGCGCTTCGCTGGTGGCGGCCGATTTCCTTGCAATTTGCGCGGCTGCCGCAGCCGCGAACTAAGGTTACGGATTCACATGTTTTCGATCATTGCCCAAGTTTTCTATGTGCTGATTGCCGCCGCCATGATCGCGCTGATTCTCATGCAGCGCGGTGCGGGAGCCGATGCCGGTTCCGGGTTCGGCGGTGGCGCATCAGCGACTGTGTTCGGCGCGCGCGGGTCATCCAACTTCCTTTCGCGCAGCACCGCAGTCCTCGCCGCATTGTTCTTCCTGCTCAGCCTCGGCATGGGCATGTTCCATAGTCGTCCTGCGGTGGTTGCCACCTCGGATGATCTTGGCGTGATGGCGGGTGTTGCACCCAAGGCGACCACGGACGATGTGCCGGCTGCCCCGGCCACGGCTCCGGCGTCGTCCGACGTGCCAACCGTCGCACCTGCGACGGCAACGGAACAACCGGCTCCCGAGCCGGCCAAGTCCGAAGCCGCGCAGCCGGAAAAGGCAGGAAAGGACGGAGTTTGATCGCGTTGCCCAGGTGGCGGAATTGGTAGACGCACTACCTTGTCGAGTATTTTCCGGTCCTGCTGTTCCTGGCTGTGGCCACCGGCATCGGCATTGCCCTGTTGATCCTGGGCAATCTGTTTGGACCGAAGAAACCCGCTGCGGAGAAACTGGCTCCGTACGAATGCGGGTTTGAGGCGTTCGAAGACGCACGCATGAAGTTTGACGTGCGCTATTACCTGATCGCCATCCTGTTCATCATCTTTGATCTCGAAATCGCTTTCGTGATTCCGTGGGCTGTCGTGTTCGACAAGCTCGGAATCTTCGGCCTGATTGAAATGGGCATCTTCATCGGCCTGTTGGTCCTCGGCTTTGTCTATGTCTGGAAGAAGGGAGCGCTCGAATGGGAATGAGCGATTCGATTGCGCGGGTGATGCACAACCCGACGCCGAGCGGCCCGGTTGACGACATCCTGCGTCCGGGGGATGACAATCCCCTGCTGGAGCGCGGTTTCGTTACGGCGCGCATGGATGAGCTGGTCAACTGGGCGCGCACCGGCTCGATGTGGCCGGTGACCTTTGGCCTCGCCTGCTGCGCGGTGGAAATGATGCACGCTGGTGCGGCGCGCCTGGATCTTGACCGCAATGGCGTGATCTTCCGCCCTTCGCCGCGCCAGTCCGACGTGATGATTGTGGCCGGTACCCTGGTCAACAAGATGGCCCCGGCCCTGCGCAAGGTGTATGACCAGATGCC
>WBZL01004849.1_pt1 | contig 11410 bp, 4 predicted proteins | sample 5204291 | NCBI WGS metagenome assembly WBZL01 (sample SAMN12344345, study PRJNA552823) | activated sludge metagenome | biome: Activated sludge suspended growth; feature: Nitrification reactor; material: Wastewater; isolation source: activated sludge from nitrification reactor of wastewater treatment...
GGTTGGTGTCGGAGTATCGGTGGCCGTGTTGGTGGGCGTCGGGGTATCGGTGGCCGTGTTGGTCGGTGTCGGAGTCGGGGTATCGGTCGGTGTCGGAGTCGGGGTATCCGTCGGGGTATCGGTTGGTGTCGGAGTCGGAGTATCCGTCGGGGTGTTGGTGGGCGTCGGGGTATCGGTGGGCGTGTTGGTGGGCGTCGGTGTATCGGTGGCCGTGTTGGTCGGTGTCGGAGTCGGGGTATCGGTGGGCGTGTTGGTGGGTGCCGGGGTATCGGTGGCCGTGTTGGTCGGTGTCGGAGTCGGGGTATCCGTCGGGGTGTTGGTGGGTGCCGGGGTATCGGTGGCCGTGTTGGTTGGCGTCGGAGTCGGAGTATCCGTCGGGGTGTTGGTCGGAGTCGGCGTATCCGTCGGGGTGTTGGTGGGTGTCGGAGTATCGGTGGCCGTGTTGGTCGGTGTCGGAGTCGGGGTATTCGTCGGCGTCGGCGTCGGCGTATCCGTCGGCGTGTTGGTGGGTGTCGGGGTATCGGTTGGGGTGTTGGTCGATGTCGGAGTATCGGTGGCCGTGTTGGTCGGTGTCGGAGTCGGGGTATCTGTCGGGGTGTTGGTGGGCGTCGGGGTCGGGGTATTCGTCGGCGTCGGAACGGGTGGCGTGAACGACGATTCATACGCGCCCATATCCACCGTTCCCTGCTGAATGCGCGCGTTGCCCGCGAGGTCGGTGGTGATGCCGCCGGGGATGAGTGCGTTACTGCCCGCGTTGATGGCGAGGCTTGCGTTGGAAAGGGTCAGGTCGGGGTTGAGCGCCGGCTCAGCCGTCAGGTTGTTGATGTTCACCCCGTTGACACAGGTTAATCCGCCTTCGATCAAACTGTGCTGAGCGTGGAGGGTAACCCCAGGGCCATTCGCACATTCACCCCCTGTATTGTTCGCGAGAATGCTATTTTGAAGGGTGACAGTCGCATTGGCCGCCACAAATGCGCCGTTCGCCGCCGTATTGTTCGCGACGGTATTGTTGGTGACGGTAAATGAACCCAGCGACAGTTCCAACGCGCCGCCATTCGTCGCCGCGCTATTGTTATAAAAGAGATTGTTCGTCAGGGTGCCGGTGGTAGTTTCGGCAAACAATGCACCACCCTCGTCGGATTGCGACTGATTGCCGTGGAAAATGCTGTTCACAATCGTTACGGCCGTGGAATCGACGAAAATCGCGCCCCCCGCATCGAACGCCATATTATCAATGAAGTGAACGTTTGACACGCTCAACTCACCGCCCGCGTACAAGCCGCCGCCCACATCGCCGCTCGCAAAGCCATCTCTGATCGTCAAATCCGCAAGTGTCAGGGTTCCGCTTGCCAGCGTCAACACGCGCCGCGCATCATTCCCGCTGAGAACGGTATTTGCCGGACCGTTTCCGGTGATGGTAAGCGTGCCGGTGATATCTGGCAAATTGATGAGCAGTGCAAGGGTGCCATTCGCCGCCGCGGTGAACGTGATCGTATCCGCGCCCGCGAAAGCGTTGGCGTTGGTGATCGCCTGCCTCAGGGACCCATCGCCGCTGTTGTTGGTGTTGGTCACGACGGTATCGTTCGCCGGGATAGTTGCCGTGCTGGTGGTGGTTGCACCGAGGTTGTAGTCCACGTTGTCCACGAGCGTCATCGCCAGCGTGTTGTCTGCTTCGCCGTCCACATCGTCCACCGCCGCGAGGTTCACATTGACCGACGCACTGCCCGCGGGAATGGTCACAATGACGCCATTCCCACTTTGGGCACTGATTGAGCCGCCGGAAAGGGTGTAATCTGCCTCGACGGTGCCTGTACCTTGCGTGAGGTTGACCGTGACTGCCAGGGCGCTGGCGGTGCTACCGGTGCGGGTGAGCGTGAAGTTGGCGTTCCCACCTTCGTTGACGTTAAACGAAACCGGGCTGATCGTTACGTCGGACAACGCCGGGGCGGGGAATGATTCGCACAAAGCCCCTGCCACGATTGGCGCGCTGGTCATCCACTCGCCCGTCGGCGGCGTGCCGGGCGACCCCGCATTCGACAAATTCACATCCACAAGCATGCCCCCGAGCACTGTATCGCCGTTGCCGTTGATCGCGTCCCCGTTGCTGACCGCGCTCCCGCCGCCCGCCGCCGCGATGCGGGGTCCCCAATTGGTCCCCCACCAGTTGGCATTTGCCAAATTTCCACCCCCCGTCGCATCAATCGTGCCAGAATCGCCGCTATCGAAGACGGCGCTTGTGCCATTGCTGGTGAGACACGACTGACGGATGGTCGCATTGAGCGGTGAGGTGGAGTAGATGGCATCCCCACTCCCAGTCGCACTCGCGCTGTTTGAAACGAGGCGGCTACTGCTGAGCGTGAGCGTGCCATTCCCAAAATAAATCGCGCCGCCTTGCCGCGTGGACCCGCCCGTCAGTGAATTGCCGCTGAACACACTGTTGGTGATGGTCAGCAACACCGCTCTTTGTGCTTGCGTGGAGACGGAGAGCGCACCACCGGTTGCATTAGATGTCGCCGAAGCCGTATTATTTGTGAAGGTGACCCCACTGAGGGTAACCGTCTGATCGGTGTTGATGTAGATCGCCCCGCCGCCCGTGTTGCCTCCGGTGGAGGTGGCTGAATTACTATCGAAGGTAGTATCCGTAATGTCAAGCGCGCAGAGAATGCAACTGATTGCCCCCCCCGCCTGACCACTTGCGGCAGTGGTCATGCTGTTGTTGCTAAAGGTGCTGTTGGTAATGGTCAAAGAGGCACCGCCCCCCCCACCATTGATATAAATCGCGCCGCCACCCGATGTGCCAGTGGCAGAAGTATTGTTTGAGAAGGTGCTGTTGCTGACGTTAATCGTCCCGCCGGAAGTTGCCGCAAATGCGCCGCCGCCGCTTCCGCCTGCCATGCAGTTGTTAAAGATCGTGTTCGTGACGGTCACAGTAGCGCCTGCAGTCGAAATGTTCAAACAACCGCCGCTCGTCCCAGGTGTAACAGTAGCGCCATTCCGCAGGGTCAGGTCGCTAATTTGGAGGGCAGAGGGGCTGTTGAAGTTGAAGATACGCCAAGTTGCCGTGTTGGGGGTGGCGCTCGCTTCAATGATGGTGTTGGCGGTGCCATTGCCTGTAATGGTGAGGGCATTCGTGATGGTGGGTAGCTGGCTTGCCAGCGTGAATGTGCCGTTGACCGAAAAAGTGATGGTGTTCGGCGCGCCCGTCGCCCCGGGACAGTCTGCTGAGGCAGTGCCCGCATTAGCTCTCGTGATGGCTTCGCGCAGGGTACACGACCCATCAACCGTATTATTATCGCTGAGCGTGTTCACAATGATGGTGCCCGTAGGTGCGGCAAGAACATCCTGCGGGGCGGAAAAGGCTCCCGCGGTGCTTTGGGGCAGAGTCAACAGGACGGCAAAAAGCGCAAACGCCAACATGAAGCGTAATGCAGAGGAAAGGCGCACGGGGAGCGTGGTGAGGGTTAACGGCATGAAGAGACTCCTTGAATAGGGCAAGATTGGGAAATAAAAAAACCCCCTCCACAGAATGTGAAAGGGGTTCGGACGCGCAAAGGGAAGGTAGGTAAAATGTATTCAATGATGGGCGGAAAGAGATGAGAGCAACAGTACAAGGCTATTCTCCGCGGGAAAGAGAGATGATTTTTAGATTTTTGGCAAAAATATGGTGGGGTAAGTTGGATTTTAGCGAGGATTAATGATTTGTGCCAGTGGATAAGCAGGGGGTAACCGCAACATGGCATAGGCCATTCTGGTTAATCATCTGGGCAGAGATTTGATGTGAAGTTGTTCCTTTGCCGCGCGATACCCTGCCTCGATGATCTGGTCATATTTGTCGAACTCCAGCAAGCCAAAAGCCTCCACCGGAACGTTGATCAACAAATCCGCATCGTGCATGGTTTCATTCAGGCGGTAACGATTGTTGCTATACACCACCCCGGCCACAATATCCAAGAGCGTGGGCGCTTTGACCCGCTTAGAAGAGAATCGCGAAAATAGCACCTGCCATCCCGAAAGGCTCGGCCCAAACGCATATTGCCCATTGACCGGACTCCCCGTGCTCAAATCCACCCCGATGACCGTGCCCGTGGGACACATTTCGCGCATCCGGTCAATGGGCAGGTTATTGGCCGCGCCCCCATCAATCAGCACACACCCCTCCTCCAAAACCGGCGCGAAGATACCCGGAAACGCCATACTCGCGCGGACTGCTTTCCACAAAGGGCCGGTGGTGTGCAGGCGTTCCTGTCCATGCGTGAGGTCGGCTGACCCGCAGAAGAAGGGTTGCCAGGTGTCTTCGATATCCCCGGTGTACAACGCTTGAAGCAAGGTGGTGATGTGCCGCGTAGCCGTGATGGAAGCGTATGGCAACGTATAGTCGAGCAGTTTTTTGGGGTTGGAAAACTGCTGTGCCAACGCCCGCAAACGGGCGCTGGACCAACCGAGGGCACACCCCGCGGCGACGATAGCCCCCATACTGGCCCCCGCCACCCAATCGAATTCCACCTCCGCCTCTTCTAGGGCACGCAAAACCCCCAAATGTGCCCACCCCCGCGCCCCCCCACCCGCCAGCACCAACCCGACAGGACGCCCCGTAACCCGACGCGCCAACCGCCGAAAATCGGAACGGTTCCCCAAACGGAGGTGATGATGCGCCGCCACTGGAAAAACGCCCGCGCCGCGCGGGGCGAGCCAGTCTTTGGTCCGGGTGGGTACGGGACAATCTGCGGGATGCACCAGCGCCAGTTCGAGACGCGAGCGCGTCCGGGCTGTGGATAAAGCTTTCTCCACAGCCCCCGGTTGCGGGTCGGTCCCCTCTTCGCCCACCAGTAAGAGGATGTCCGCATCCTCCACACAACGCTGTGTCCAGGCGTCCAACCGCCCGCATTCATCCAATTTTGGAGTGGTGATATAGACTGAGTAAGCATGTTCACGTTCACGTTCGTCCAGCCAGGAATCGATCACCAAACTGAGGGGATGATCAAGCGATGTACCCGAGGCCTGCGGTTTTCCGTACAATTGCTCGAATCTCTGCGCGTCCAAAGAAAGCGTTGACCCGAACGCGGCGAGTTCCCCGGTCAGTTGGCGGGCGAACGCCTCCACCTCCTGCCCGACCTGGACGGGAAGCAGAGTAATAACCACGTTCTTCTCCCCTGTGAGCGTGGACTTGTGTAGGGATACTGAACGTTTCGCGATTTGGCGGGAGAGGGCGACCAAGGCCTGGGGATACTCCCCCATCACATTCTCGAAAATTTCGCGCGTGAGGACGATCATATCCGTGGAGCGTGTGGCAAACACGGTAGCCGCCCGTCGGCTTTCGGGCGTGCCCGGTTCCGCTAACAGGACAAACTCGCCAATGCTCTCTCCCGCGCCCACCTCGCCGAGAACGCGCTGGGTTCCATCAGGTTTGTTCACCACCAGACGTAACCGTCCCTGAATGATGATATACATTTCGTCGCCGGGATCGCCCTGGCGAAAAAGTTCCTGGCCGCTGTCCAGATGATGACAGTCAAGTTTTCCTAACAGGTCGCGCAAGAGTGCATCATCCAGATTGCCAAACACGCGCTTCAGGACGATGCGGGTCTGGTCCCGCTGGAAACGCGGCAATAATTGGTTGGCAAGGCCATAGAGAAGGGTGGGATATTGGGGGGTAAGACGGTCACTGGCTGTTTTCGTGAGGCAAAACAACATGCTGTCTTCCAAAACTGTGACCGTGGCACTACGCGGCTGATCGGTGAGCAGGGACATCTCTCCCACGCTTTCCCCGCTTGCCAATTCGCGAATGAATGGCATCGGGTCCCCGGGGGACTGGACAAGGACGCGAAGCCTGCCCGAATATACGATGAAAAACGAGCCGCCGGGATCGCCCTGGGTGAACAGGGTCGCCCCTGCTGGGAAACAATGCGTCTCGATCTCTGTGGCAAGGGTTTGTAGGGCCTCGGTGTCCAGATGGGAGAAGATGGGAAGGGTGCCTAGAAAATGAGGGGAGACGGATGCGGCAAGGGGAGGGTGTGACATGGGTTTATTTCAACTCAGAGGGCTTTTCGTGAAGCGGGAGGCCGTTTGGGGTAGAGGCGTTTTATGTGCATGATAGCAAGCCCGAAGTCCCCTCACAGGGTCAAACATAACGAATTGGCCGGGACGAAGGACATCAACTTGTGGCATCCTCAACTTCCAACTATCCTCTGCAACCAGACATACCGCGCCTGCTCCCGCGGCGACAGAGGGCGTTTGACCGTTTGGCGCAAGGTGGAGGCACACCGCAACCAGCGTGCGGCCTCCTCGCTCTCCCCCCGCTTCCACGCCAATTCGGCCAAAAACAACTGCACCCACGCCGTGACCACCGCGTCTTGCCGGGCCTCGTACTGTGCCAGGGCCAGGGTCGCCTGTTCGAGGGCGGTGGCGGTATCCCCTTCGTCTCCGGCAAGTTGCGCGAGGAGGAACTGCGGATCGGGGCGGTAATAGCTATCGTTGAGGGCGTCAAAAATCCGCAGACTGTCTTGCGCCAACGCTTTGGCAGGGGCCAGTTCCCCCATATCCCGCAAAACATCCGCTAGAAAGTTCATCACAAACGCTTGCGCCCACCCCTCGGATAATGGTTGGGCGCGTTGGTACGCCTGCTCCAGCCAGTGCCGCGCGCGGGGCAAGTCTTGCATTTCCTGCGCGATCAGCCCCAAATGCGTCCAAGCCATCATCGGATCACTCATCCGGTCTGCCGCGATACTCTCTTCCAGCCACGCACTGGCCTGAGCAAAGTCCCCCATGGTGAGCGCCGTCAGCCCCATATTGTGCAACACCGTGCCAATCCCCTCCGCATCGCCCAGTTGGCGGCGCAAGGCCAAGCCTTCCTGATGATAGGCCAGATTGGCGGCGTAATCCTCCTGTGCGAGGCAAAAACTCGCCAACCCATTGAGCGCTCTCGCCCGCCACATGAGATCGGACGAAGGCAACAGCAACGCCGCGGTCAACATCTCCCGCCCCAGCGTGAACCACCCCTGCCGATACCAAAACCACCACAGCCCCCCCGCCAACGGGACGGCGATATCCCCCCGCGCGTGGCGCAACGCCCAACGGAGGGCGACCAGACAGTTTTCGTGGTCGGTCAGGGCGCGTTGCATCCAGGCCGCTTGCTCATCCCCCAGCACGCCGGGGAACACTTCAGCGGCAAACGCGGCGTAGTAGCGAGCGTGCTCGGCTTGGGCGTCGGGCGCGTGGGCGAGGAGATGTTCGTAGGCGTAGGTGCGGAGGGTTTCGAGCAGGGTGACGCGCCCCTCGCGGAGGTGGATCAGGCTGGCGCGGGCGAGATCGGTGAGCAGACCCGGATCGGGCGCGGCGACCGCGCGGGCCGCGTCTTCCGTGCATCCGCCGGTAAACGCGCCGAGGCGGTAGAAGGCGGTTTGTTGTTCGGGGGTCAGGCGGCGCACGCTCCATTCAATGGCGGCTTGCAGGGTGCGGTGGCGTTCGGCGATGTTGCGTTTGGTTTGCTGGAACCAGGTGGAGGAGAGTTGCCCGTTCCCGCGCAGGGTGAGGAGTTGTTGGACGAGTTCGTCCGGGGGCAGATCGCGCAGGCGGACGGCGGCGAGTTCGAGGGCGAGGGGGAGGCCGTCCAGCGCGACGCAGAGGGTGGCGAGGGACAGGAGGTTTTCGGGGGTGAGGGCAAAGGTCGGGAGGGCGGCGCGGACGCGGGCGAGGAGGAGTTGCAGGGCGGGGAATTCGGCCCACCGCGCGAGGTCGGGCGGTTCGGCGAGGTTCGGCGCGGGGAGGGGGGCGAGGGGGTATTCCTGTTCCCCGTACAAATCGAGGGGGACGCGGCTGGTACAGAGGAGTTTGAGGCGGGGGGCACGCGCCAGCCACGCGGTGAAGTGCGGGGTGCTGTCTAAAATGTGTTCGCAGTTGTCCAGCACGAGTAACAAGTGGCGGGGGGCGAGGTAGTCTGCGAGGGCGGTTTCGACGGTTTGCTGAGGGGCCGGGGTGAGGGAGAAGGCGCGCAACAGGGCGTAGGGGACATCGGCGGGGGAGGCGACATCCGCGAGGGGGACGAAGACGACGCCGTCGGTGAAATAGGGCAGGCTGTGGTGGGCGACTTCGAGGGCGAGGCGACTTTTGCCGATGCCGGGCGCACCGAGGAGGGTGAGCAGGCGGGTGGTGGGGAGGAGGGCGAGCAAATCAGCGACTTCGGCGGCGCGACCAATGAGGGGGAGGAGCGGTGATGGAGGGCGGTGCCCCGCGGAAGCCGGGGGAATCAGGGTTTCGCTGACGAGTTGGACACGCGTTTGGCGGGTGTGGGTGATGGTGACTTGGGATTCCGCGCGGGTTTGTCCGGCCAGGGTCAGAAATTGTTCGACAAGGGATTTTTCCTGATTGCGTAAGAGGACGGGGACAAACAGCGCGGCGACAACGGCGAGGTCGGGGAGACGGGAGCCGTTTTCGAGCCGGGCGATTTGTTCGCGGCTGTAACCGACGGCGCGACCCAGTTCATCTTGGGTGAGGCGGGCACGTTTGCGGAGGAAGCGGAGGGAAGCGGGGAAGGAGGCGGGGAGCGTTGTCACAAAATGTCACCTTTTATCACAGTCGGCCAGATATATTCAGGCTATGAACATTCGACGGCTGATCTTGCTCATTGAAATCATTGAAACGACCACGATCACCGTCACCCAACAAGGAGCAACGAACTTTGAAACACAAAATCATTCTGCTGATAAGCCTGTTGATTCTACTGGCAAGCGTAGGATGTGGCGACGAAAACGCCGCACAACCTACGTCCATCCCCCTGACCCAGATGTCCCAGCCGACCCCAGTCCCCACCCAGACTCCGTCGCCGGAGACGCGCCCGATTGACGTACCGCCCGCGGAAAGCCTCCCGACCGAAGTGCCTGCGCCTGAGGCCTCCGCATCCGCGTGCGAATCCTATTTCCAATTTTGTGTGACCGCCACGGTGAGTGGGGTGGTGAACACCATCGTGACGGCGGGGATGGGCAGTAGTTTTGGCAACGATTGTACCGCGTGGGCGGCGGGGGGTGATCCGCGCGTGTTGGACCTGCCGATGATGTTCGCGGCGGGCGAGCAGAAACTGACGGTCGCCCTCACCCGCTTGGGGATGTACACGGGGCCGGGAAATTATGAGGTCGTGTCCGTCACCACGAGCGGCAATCCTGATATGTTCCCCGCGCTGGAAGTGGCCGGGCGCACGTTTTCCAACGGGGAAGGCACTTCGGCAGTCGTGACGCTTGCGCCCGATGGTTCGGGGTCGGTGCTGGCGGCGGGGCTGGTGGAAATCGCTTCGATTCAAGTGGCGAATCCCGATCCGAATGCGCGGGTGGATTTTTCTATGGAATGGACGTGTCAGGAGGAAGAGTAATTGACGTGCTACTCACCTGATAGTTTTTACTTAAGGTATGCCGATTCCACTGATTTCGCAGTAAACCAAAAAATCTGCGTCATCTGTGAAAATCTGCGTACCCATCAAAAGAAATCTGAAAGTGCCAGCTAAATTTTTGTACGCAGATTTTAAGGATTTCGCTGATTTTTTCTGTGTGAATCCGTGTACATCTGTGCAATCTGTGTTCTATTTCCCCTCAAGGAGTACCCCATGAAAACCAAAATTGTCCTTATCTTTCTCTTTTTCTCCCTCTTCCTCGCCGCACCCACACGCGCGGCGGACGCGGTTGTCGGGGATGGCACCCCGGCCAGTTGTACGGAAGCGGCGTTCGATGACGCGCTCGCAACCGCGAACAGTGGCGGGGGCACGATCACGTTCGATTGCGGCCCCGGTGAGACCACCATCCCCTTCTCACTCGCCAAATTCGTCAATCTCGGCAACGTGACCATCAACGGCGGGAATCAGATCATCCTCCAGGCCGCGCCGCTCGAACGGCATTTTTTCGCCGGGGCGGTCACGTTCCGCTTGCAAAACCTCACGCTCACGGGCGGTGACTCACTGGTCAACGGCGGGGCAGTGGAGGCGTCTGGGGCGGAGGTGTTTTTGGAAAACGTAAAATTTCTAAACAACCGCTCGGCCATCTCCGGCGGGGCGGTGTATTGCTACGACGGCACGCTGACGATCACGAACAGCCTTTTCGACGGCAACCAGGCCGAAACCGCGGGCGCGATCTTTAACGACGGGTGTACGGTCAACATCACGAACACCACGTTTCGCAACAATCAGGCCAACCTCGCTACCGGACGGGGCGGGGCCATCGAAAACTCCGTCATCGGGACGCTCACCGTGCAGAATACCCTGTTTCAAACGAACGGCGCGCTCGACGGAGGCGGGCTGTTCAATGCGGGTGGGGCCAACGCCACCCTGACCGCGGTCACCTTTGACGGCAACAGCGCGGGCTACGGCGGCGGCATCGAAAACAGCGGTGCGCTGACTATCACCCACAGCCTGCTCGACAGCAACGCCGTGACCGGGAGCGGGGGCGGTTTGTGGAACATCGGCGGGACCGCACTCATCGAACAAACCACGATCAGCAACAACTTCGCCTACGAAGGCGGGGGCGTCAGCACCTACGGCGTCTCGCTCGAAATGCGGGAGGTCAATCTCGTGGGCAACGTCGCCAATTCGTTGGCGTCCGGCGCGGTCAACGGGGGCGGTCTGCACCACATCGGCGGCGTGGCGTTCATCGCCAACGCCACCATCAGCGGAAATTACGCCCAAAACAACGGCGGCGGCATTTATCAGGCCTCGGATGACAACCTGACCCTGACCAATGTGACAATGGATGGCAACGGCACGTCCGGGCTGGGCGGGGGGATTTATCACTACGGGCGGTACGCCGTCCTCATCAACGTCACCCTCTCCAACAACATCGCCGGAATTGCGGGGAACGCCATTTACGAAGATTCTCCCCAAACGCCCAGCGAACCGGGCGTGGTGCAACTCATCAACTCCGTCATTTTCGGCGCGGCGAACAACTGCGATGGCGGCCTGTTTCAATCGTTGGGGCACAATCTCAGCCAGGGCACCTGCGCCTCGCTGACCGACCCCACCGATCAGGATAATTTCCCCGGCGATTTGCTGGTAGGCGCACTCACCTTCAACGGGGGCGCGTTCCCGATGAATACGATCCTGCCCCAGGCGGGTAGCCCCCTCATTGATGCGGGCGACCCCACCGCCTGCAACGCCACCGATCAGCGCGGGGCGTCCCGCGTGGGGGCGTGCGACCTCGGCGCGGTCGAATACGGCGCGCTGGCCGCGCGGGTGTATTTGCCGATGGTTCAGCGATAAATTTGGTTTCGGCCCGCCGGGGGTTGAACCCCCCGGCTACGAAACGACGCCGGATGAATCCGGCTTGAACAGCCCGGTTTAGCGGGCGTCGTTTTGTAGCCCGGCCTAAGCGTAGCGGCTTTATCGCCGGGCAGGCCGAAATTTGTAAACCTCTCAATAGGAAAAACAATGCGACGCCTCCTC
>WBZL01004851.1_pt1 | contig 11403 bp, 9 predicted proteins | sample 5204291 | NCBI WGS metagenome assembly WBZL01 (sample SAMN12344345, study PRJNA552823) | activated sludge metagenome | biome: Activated sludge suspended growth; feature: Nitrification reactor; material: Wastewater; isolation source: activated sludge from nitrification reactor of wastewater treatment...
GCAGTTTGAGTATCAGCGGCAGGGCGCGTTCGGCGGCCTTCTGGCACCTCGCTCGTCGGTCGGCGTCAACGAACTTGTAATCTTCGCCGCCGCGGCCGACCTCCCGCAGAAACCGCAGGGCTCCGATCATCGCGTCGTCGTTAAAAGTGATGTGCGTGTAATAGCCCTTCTTGAGCGGAAAGAACTGCGGAAACCCGCCATTTTCGTACTGCGACGACAGAAGGTAGTCGACCGTCTTGTTAAAGGCGTCGATGTACTTCGGCAGATTGGCGGGCGGCGACGGTTTCAAAAGGCTGGCCGTGATGACGCGGCCGAGAAACTCGGCCTGTGTGTAGGTCGTACGGTTGTCGATCGTCGTTTCGCTGATGTCGGAGCGGCGGGCGGCAAGGTCGGCACGCTCTTTCATATTGAGCATCAACGCCATATCGACGTTCTTTTCAAAGCCGCCGTTTTCCTTTTGGTAAATGATCACCTGATCGGCGATGCGGGCCGCTTCGTCGGTCTGGTACCAGAGCGGAGCCTGCCTGAAGACCTCGCTCCAGGTAACAAGCCGCCAATCGGGCCTGTTCTTAACGAGCCAGTCATCCTTGGCCGTCAGCGGGTTCCAGCCGTCCTTTCCCTTTAGGAAATTAACGGTTGAGAATGCGTCGGCCTCGGCCTTCGTCAATTGCCGTGACCACTTGACGCGGCCCGCGGCGACAGCACCCTTTCCGGTCGATCCGTACTCAGCCATAAAGGCGGTCTTTTCGCGTTCGGGCAGCCAGTGATGCCAACCCTCAGGACGCACATCGGCGTCCATCCGCGTATCGATAAAAACTGTCCGGCCATAGTCTCGCCATGGCCGGCCCAGATAAATGCCTTCTTTGGTGTTGTTGCTGGTCAGAAGACATTTTATGAAAACAAATCCCGCCGGTTCGTCGGCCGAAAAACGCATCGGGGCCGTTATATAACCGTCGCCCTTGCTGCGGATCTCGCAATTTTCGAACACGGCCGCGGCCCTGCCGAAGATGTAATCGACGTGCCCCTCGATATAACAGTCGCGGTAATACTGGCGGCCGTCCTTGGCGTACAGCGTGTCCTGCCATCCGAGAAAGCGGCATTTCTTAAAGACCGAACGATCTGCCTCGACCAACACTGCGACCGCCTGCGAGCCAGTGCCGAAGGAGTTTTCGAACGTCACATTTTCGGCATAAAAATCGTGCCCGCCGATGTATGCCGCAAATGACGCCGAGGTCGAACCTGCCTGCTTGTTTGAAAGGCTAAAGGTGATGACGGTCCGCTCGGCACTGTCACCGACGAGCGAAATGTACGGCTTGCTCGCGGGCACGCGGATCTGTTCGTTGTAGGTGCCCGGCTTGACCGCGATAGTAAATCGTCGGCCGTTGCCGTCGGGCACACGGTCGATCGCCGCCTGAACGCTCCTGACATCGCCGCTGCCGTCGGAGGCGACCACAATATCAGCCGCCGCCGCGGCCGCCGCCAACGTCAGCGTCCAAAATATCAGCAATGCGAACCGTTTGAACCTCATTACCTTTGCTGAAAAAAATGCGTCACATAATCGGCCCTTAAAAAAGCTCGGTCGCTTATGTGACGCAGGTTATTTTCTACTACCCCGGGCGTCCGGCTAGAACGAGAACTTTCCGCCGATCTGAATATCTCTGGGCGGCTGACGCTGCGTGTTGGCGAGGCCGAACGCGGCGTTGGTCGGATCCAGATTCAGGCCAGAGAAATACGGGTTGTTAAGCAGATTGATAGCCTCGACGCGAACCTGCAGCTTCATCCCCTCTTTGATGCGGAAATTCTTGGACAAGCCGACATCAAATTTAAGGAATCGCTGATTGCGGAACCGGCCCATCGTCAGCGGCATCGTGCGGACCGTATTGGCCGAGCTGCTGGTGTAGTTATTGGCGTAGCCGGGGACGTTCGCCGCCGACTGGACACCGCCGATAAAGAATCCGCTGATCGCGAACGCCGGGACGTCGATGCCGTATCGACGGCCGTTCTCGTCCTTTTTGCCCAACAGGTTGCGAAGCTGGTTCGGGTCGCCGTTGTAGTAAACATTGGCGAACTGGAGCGGTTCGCCGCTCTGCCATTCGTAAACGGCCTGAAGCTGCCATCCGCCGAGAACGGCCTCAGCGACCGGGTGCCATCCGCTAAAGAACTGGCGGTTCTTGCCGAACGGAAGCTCGTAGATGCCCGAGAACGTGTAGCGATGCGGACGCTCGGTCGGGGCAACGATGTCGACCATATCGGTGTCCTGCGGATTGAGGTACTGCGACTTTTGATGCTCGCGCGAGAACGTGTACGAACCGCTGAGCGAAAGCCCCTTGGTGAACCGCTTGGACAACTGCAGCTGGAACGATTGGAATGAGCTCGTGCCGTTGTATTCGGTCATGGCGATATTGCCGTACTGCGGATACGGGGTCAGCAAACGCCGACGCTGGATCGTGGTCGCGTTCCAGGTCGTGCTGTCGGGTACCAGTCCGCGGAACGGGTTGGCGACCGTCGCGTTAAGGAACGTGTTGACGGCCGTGATCTGGCCGAGGATCGTTGACGGATCGGTCGAGCTCGTAAAGTTGTTGAGATAGATCGTCGGGATCGCGTTCAACTCGCGGGCGACCGCAAGGTCCTTGCCCTTTGAGAAGATGTACGACGCGTCGACGCCGATGCCGAAGAATATCTCACGCTGAACGCCGAACATAAATCGTGTGTAATTGGCGTTCTTACGCTGATACGGCAGGACCGTCGTGGTCGGGCCCGTCGCGTTTGACGACGTCACGTCGCGGCCGACAAATGTCATCAGGCCGAGAGCCGCACCGGGTGACGGCGTGATGCCGGTCGGGAACGCGTTGGCGAGCGTCGCATTGAACGTCAGGCCGTTGTTCGTGCTCGGCGTAAAGAGCGTCGGGGTCGAAAATCCGGGCTGGAAGATCGCACCGATCTGGAACGGAGCGGTAAAGATGCCGAATCCGGCACGAACCACCGTCTTATTATCGATGCCGTACGAAATGCCGACACGCGGCTGGAAATTGTTGCGGTCGGTCGACTGGTTGGCGTCCTTCGGGCCGTCGGCGAAAACGAGGCCGCCCGTGAGGTTGGCGATCGCTCCGACCGGCGTGCTGACCGGCACATTCGAATTGTAGTTGGCGAGTGCGGCAGCGGCGATCGGGCTGATCGCGTTGCGGTCAAAATTCTTGACGATGCGGCCGCCGGATTCGCGAACGCCGCTTTCAAGCTCGTACCGGAGGCCGATATTGAGCGTCATACGCGGCGAGATGCGGAAATCGTCGTGGACAAAAAATCCCTGATAGATCTCGCTGGTGTCGTACTCGGTCGGGTTGTCGATCAGGCTCGTCGATGACGCGACCGGCACGCCGAGAAGGAACGCGGCGAGGTCGCGGCCGGCACGGTCACGCTGGGTCGAACCGGAGTTGGACGCCTGCATGGTATAGGTGCCGTCGATCAGGAACCGGCCCGCGGCATAACCCGCGGTCGAGAATCTCTCACGCAGACGGCGGAAATCGTAACCGTACTTGAGCGTATGGTTGCCGAAGATCTGCGTCACCGTCGGCTGGATCGAAAACAGGTCGAACGGTCGCGACTGGCCGTCGTTATAGTCCGAACGCTGTGAACCGAGCGTCATATAGTTGCGAAAATCGAATCGCGGAAAGATGTTACCCTGACGCGACGCCGGAATGCCCGTAAATCCGAGCTCGGCAGCCGTCGGCTGGCCTTCCTGATAACGCAGTAGCTTGAACTGATTCCAGCTGCCGCGAATGTCGAGGATGAATTTCGGGCTGAGTACCGACGTATAGTCGATGTTCATGCCGTTGTTGCGGCGGTTCTCAAAACCGCGGGTGATCGAGTCGGGCGTGCCCTCGAGGTTGTAGCGGTCTTCGGTATTGCGGCTGTGATACCACTTGCCGAAGATGCGGTTGTTCGAGTTGAAGTTGTGGTCGAGCTTGACCAGATAAGAGCGGTACGGCCGGATCAGGTTCTGGTCGGTCACAAAGTTGTTGACGATACCGGCCTGATTCGGTGCCGGGAACAATTTGAGGAACGCCAGTGCCGGTGCGTACATCGACGCCGTCGGAATGATGTTGCAGGTCGAACCCGTCGGCACCGCACCCGATGTCGGGCAACCGAACGACGTGCGGACCACATTGCTGCCGCTCAGGACGCCCGAGAACGGATTGTAGATGATCGTGTTGTTGGCGTTGGCGATATTGGTCGGATCGACGATCAGCTCGGTAAAGTCGCCGTTGCGCATCTTCATCGTCGGCACCGAGTAGGTGGTCGGCTGGGCGACGTTGTCCTTTTGACGCTCGAACGAGAACAGAAAGAACGTCTTGTCCTTGCCGTCGATGATCTTCGGGATATAGACCGGCCCGCTGATCACCGCGCCGTAGCGGGCGTATTTGCGGCCCGGACGCTCGCGGCCCAAACGGTTGTTGAAAAAGTTGTTGGCCGTGCGGCTCTTGTCGCGGTCATAGTAGTAGAGCGAACCCTTAAGGCTGTTGGTGCCGCTCTTGAGCGCGACGTTGACGGTCGAACCGGCCGTAAAACCGTTCTGCGCGTCAAAGGCGTTGGTCTGGACCTTAAATTCCTGCACGGCGTCCGACGGCGGCGTGAATGCTACCTGGCCGCTGTACGCCAGATTGGGCGAACCGTCGAGATTGATCTGGTTGCCGGCGGCACCGTTGGTGCGAAATCCGGCGAGGTTGCCGTTAGCGGTCGGGCCCTGAAAGTTGGGGTCACCGGTGTAAACCACGCCCGGGGCCTGTGTCGCCAATGTATAAGGAGCTCCCTCGGCAAGCGGCAGCTCGGCGATCTGACGCTGGCTGACGCCCGTGCCGACCGTCACCGAACCTCGCTCGAGCACCTCGGCGTCGGCGATGACATTTACCTCGGCTGATGTTCCGATCTCCAACGTGAAATCAACGGTCAGGCGGTCATCGACGGCGACCGTGACCGAATCTCTGGATGAGGTCTTAAATCCGTCACCGGTAGCGGTGATCTTGTATTCGCCGGGCGTAAGGAACGGCACTGAGTAGGAACCTTCGCTGTTGGTCGTGACGGTCGAGGCAACATTGGTCGCCTTGTTACGGATAACGACCGTCGCACCGGCGACCGCGGCCCCATTCGGATCTGAAACGCTGCCGTTTATCGTACCGCGAAATTCCTGGCCGAATACGGCGGCCGCACCGATCATTAGAATGATCATCAGGCCGATCACTCGCTGCTGCAGAATTGCTTGGATTTTCATTACTTCTACCTACCTCAAATTGATTTCTAGTTGGAATTCTTTGAATTTCCGGAAAATCATAATTGGTTTTACCAATTATTGCAAGCCACTTTTTATTATTTTTCGACAAAAGTTCGCGATTTTCGATCAAAAATCGACAAAATACAATGATTTAGGCTTGTTTTGGTGGTAGATCGGCCCGAAGCTATGGTCGCGATCACGTTTACCAATTTATTTTGAACGGTATATGGGTTTTACCAATTTAGCGGATAATGAAGTTGTTCGAGGGCGTCGGCGGCCGGCCTTAACGCTTGATAAGGTCGGCAAATGAGGCGGAACGAAGCTGTTCGATCGTAAGGCCCGTCAAACTTGCGGCATAGTCCGCCGACACGGCCCCGCAGTTCACCGCCCGGACAAAGTAGAGCAAGAGGCCCTGTCCCGTCGCGGCGTCGTCAAACTGATCGCCGACGAGCGTCGCCCGTGCGGCCTCGGCCACGAAGTTGCGAAGCCGGATCGCCGCCGTTTCGATCCCCTCCAGAAAGAAAGCGTAAACCGCCGCGTAGCGTGTCGGGATCTGCGCCGGGTGAAGGTCCCATCCCTGATAAAAGCCGTTCGCGAGCGAATGGCGGACGTGCCCGTAATGTATCTGCCACGCACGATGCACGGTCGAACGGTTCTCGGCACGCTGTCGGTCATCGAGGTCACGGCCGCGGTGAACGCCGACCGGCATAATATTGGTCGCTCCGTCCGAGAGAAAGACGCCGGTCCCGCCGAACGCGGCCTGCATCATATTGCGTGCAAAGTCGCATGCCTGATGGAGCATATCCTGATTCGCCGAGGTGATGCCGCAGCTCGCCGTATGATCGTAGGCACCAAAATGCGCTCCCGCGAGCCGGCCGGCGGCGGCATCGAGAAAGAGCGGCATTGCGAACCGCCCGTCCGCCGTGACGATCGAACGCGTCGATTCGATCATGATCTCAAACCTCAGCGTGCCGCCCGGTATGCCCAACTTCTTTTCGAGGCGGTCGAGCACGTCGGCAAATGCCGAGACCTGTTCGGCAAGCACGACCTTTGGCAATGTAATAAGGAAATTGTCCGGCAGGCGGCCGGCCGCCTCGGTCAGACGGGTAAGAAAAAGGTCCAGCGTCCGGATCGAACGCCCGTGAGCCTCGGCCGACATCGCCTTGACGCGAATGCCGACGAACGGCGGCAACGCACCGCTCGCCAGAGCCTTTGCCATCTCGTCGGCGGTACTGACGGCGTGGGCGTCCTCTTCGTCATCGGGCCGGATGCCGTAGCCGTCCTCAAAATCGATCCGAAGGTCCTCGACCGGTTCGCGGGCAAGCTTTTCCCGGACTCGTTCATGCACAACGCCCGACAATTCGCCCGGTATGCCGAGGACCGAGGCCAGCACAGAAGGGTCGCCCGCGTATTCGTCAAATGCCGCCGCCGCGAGCCGGCCGAGCTTTGCCGGTGTCTCGGCGCTGAAAAGCTGGGCTCCGCCGTAAACTGTGTGAACCGGCTGGCGGCGATGCGAGTCTCCCGGAAAACGCTCAGCGTCGCGCGTAAGCGCCGCACGGAGCCCTTCGGTCAGCGATCCGATCAGTTCTGCGTCGAGGGTCGTCTGCATAGATATATATAAAGGAATCGGCGCCGAACGCGTCAACGCTCGAGCAGCTTGCCGAGACGTTCGCTGGCCTCAGAATATTTTTCGGCGTCGCCGTCCGGCGAAAGGGCCCAGTTCCGCCGGGCCTTTTCAAAAAGGTCGTCGATCAAAACGAACGGCCGAAGCTCCGACATGCGGCAAGCCCATTCCCGGCTGCCGCCGCACTCGCGCAGGACATACTCGGCCTCGTCGGCCGGCAGTTCGTTGAGCCAGGTCAGCTTTTTGTAGATCTTGATCCGTTTCAATTCAGCAATCATTCTAACCGATTTTCGCAAAAAGGGCGGAATCGTCACAGGCGGCGAACGCAGGATGGTGGTTACCGCGTACGCCCGTCACGCATGGCGCATACATATTCGCATTTACGTATATGTATTGCGCACACGTACGGACCGCGGCCCTTTTCCGGCAAATACTCGTGCCATCCGGCGGCAATTGTCAAAGACCTTAGACGTGACGATGCCGGAACCGGGCGGATCGACCTCGACGAGCGAGCTCGCGCGTGCGGCCTTGGCGAGCCATGCGGCGGCGGCCGCGGCGTTGATGTCATAGGTCGGCGTCCACGCTTCGTGCGACGGTTCGAGGCCGTTGATGTCGGCGAGTGCGGCACCGCCGAGGATCGCCTCAAGGTCGTCCTCAGAGAGTGCGGGTTCGGCCTCCCAGGCGGAGAGCCGCTTCAGTTTTTCGAGATCGGTTTCAGGCATAAGTTATTTTCTCCTCGGGCTGGATAAAAAGGCGGCCGCTGACAGCGAGTGCCCGCGGCCGCCCGGGTTTTTTGCGGTTATGATCTATCGGCGATCAGCATCGCGAGTGCCGCCGGACGGACGACCTTGGCCCCGTAAACGTGTAGGCCCTTGACCGCGTCGCCAAACCGCTTTTCCGGCTTGTACGTCTGGACGTCTAGCACCTGCTCGGCAAAGGACGTCGCCAACCTGTGGCCGGCGATGATCTTGAACTTGGCCCCCGAGGTGTTGGGCACGTTGTTCGATTTCAGGATGCGAAATCCGGCCGCCTCGCCGACCTCGCCGTTCGCCAGACGGGCGTCGCCGCGAAACGTTCCGGACCGCACGAAACGGTCATCTTTGAGCAAGAGCCCGTGGAACCACGCCGGCACGATGACAAAGCGGTCGTCGATCGGAACATTGCCCTCGTCGAGCAGTACGCCGAGATCGACCAGATATTCGTATGCGTCGTCCTTGGTCGGCGCGACCGGGTCGCCGACGGTGCCGATCTTGTTGCCCGACGGCACGGCCGACTCCATCGCGGCCGCCAGAAAGGTATCGGCCGCCGCCCGCAGCGACCATGCCGAGCGACGCATCGCCTCATCCATGATGTTGGCGTTCGCCTGGGCACGGTCGACGCTGTCAACATAAAAGTTAAAGTACTTGGCGTTGTCGATGAGCAGGGTCTGCTCTTCGTCGGTCAGCGATTCGGGTTCGCCGATGTCGGTATTCTTGACATAGTCGGCGACGCTGACGTCTCCGATCGACGCGATCTTGACGGTATTTCCGGCCTCGCGGATCTCACCTTCATAATCGCGGTTACACACATTCGCCTGTCCATATACGAGCGACTTGTCGAGGGCGACAAGCAGCCTTGCCGCCCAAACGGTCGGGATAAATTCAATTGACATAAGGTTTTTCTCCAGTTTCTAAGGTCATCGACGGCCGGCCGGGCCGCCGCGGTATCTATCGGTGACGGTCACCCGGCCGCGAGCGCCTGCTTGACCGCCGGCCAGTCGAGTGCGGCGATCTCGGCCGGCGTCATTTTTGCGAGAGCTGCGCGCGTCAACACGGCAGTTGCGGTCCGGCCGGCACCGGCGTCGATCGATGTCGGCGGCGGAGCGGCGAACTGCTCGGGAAATGCCGCCTTGAGTCTTTCGACGATCTCGCTGCGGCCGGCGACGGAGCCGTCCGCCTCGATTCGGATGTCGCCCTTGACCGCGTCAAACAGCAGCCGCGGCGAGCGTGCACCGGCGGCCGTCAGGTCGGCGACGACCGTATCGCGGGCGTTCCCGATATCGAGGGCCGCGCGAAGCTCGGCGTTCTCAGCCGCGAGTGCCGCAAGTTGTCCGAACAATGCGTCGTCCGGCAATGCGGGCAGCGGCGGCGGTGATGGCTGCGGTTCGGTCGGGGTCGTAGGTTCAGTAGATGGTTGCGTCTTCATAGTTTTTTGTGTCATTTGTTCTGGGTGGAACGCTCAGGGCCCTTGCGGGCGGCCGCGAGCATCGTCTTAATGTCTGCCTCGCCGTAGCCGGCCTCGGACAGAGCGTACTGATCGGGGAGCCCGATCTGTTTTTTGAGAATGATGTTTTCGAGCACCTCGCGTTCCGAGATCGGCGCCGGGTCCTCCCAACGGGTCAGCAGTCCCGCGTCGTCGGCTATTCCCTCGACCAGCAGGGCAAAGGCGATAACGTCGCTCCAGACCTGTCCGAAAGCCTCCTGCCGGTCACGCACCTTTGCCAGAAAGCGCGACTCGTTACGCTTGACGCCGGCACCCGTCCGAAGGGCGTCCGAGCCCGGTGTAAAGTAATGGAGCGGCGTGCCCGTGACCGACGCGATGTCGACGCGAAAGCCGTCCTTGACCTTGATGAACTGGTCAAGCGCCGAGGCGTTAAAGTCGCCGAATTTCGTGTCGGGGCTGCTCGTCATCCAGACGTGATCCGCCCCGGCCGTGAACGGCGTGGTGGGCCGGCCGTCGAGGTCATATTCGACCTCGATGCCCGACGCCCAACGCTGGCGGTACGCCGCGTACTCCATCGCGACGAGCATATCGAGCACCGATTTGTTGAGGCCGTCCTGGATCGGCACCGCCGATTCAAACTCTGAACGGCCAAAGGCACCGATGTCGGCATTGTTGGCAAAATGAAAGACCGGAACGACGCCGAACGGATTGGGCACCGGCGGCCCGGCCGGCGAAAGTGCTGCCCCGTCCGACAGGATGTCCGCCGGGCGCTCGGTCGCAAATTTCTCGATACGGTCGGGATAGAGAATATTCATCCGGATGCGCCGGTCCGGCGAGCGCCAGTACTTTGCCGCGCGTATGACGCGGCCGGGAAATTCCTCGTCATAGGTCACGGTGCAGGTCGAGGCACGGTTGGGATACAACGCGGCCCGGCCCGTGTCGTCAGGCCAAACGATCATATATGCGTCGCCGCATTTGAGAGCCTCTTTGTGTACCTCGCCGGCCCGCAGACGCATCCGGTTGGCCGTCCAGATGCGTCCGGCGGCGGCCGCGAGCGCCGCTCCCGCTTTTCCGTCGGGCTGATCCGGCGAAAAACCGGTAATGCGCAGCTTGTCGCGGACCGCGTCGCAGATAGCGGGACACAGATTCAGCGCAAACTCGCGAAACAGTGACCCGAACGCGTTCTTGAACTTATCGGTCGCGAACGCCAGGTCGTGATCGCCGGCGTAGTACCGCTCGGCACGTGTGTATCTCGCCGTTCGAGCCCGAAAATGCTCGACGGCCTCCTGCAGATGTTCTTTCATTGTCGATCTTCTCCAATGGATCTATTTGAGGATCGCGACGGCCGCCGCCCCGATCAGGATGTCGCCGAGCCGCCGCCACGGCGACGCACGCTTTTTCCTCAGGCTTTCGATAAGCCGGTCACGGGCCGCGATCTCGGCGTCCTTGGCGGCGATGACGCGGGTCGCGGCCGAATACGAGAGCCTGACGGCGTCGACCTCGGACCCGCGGACGGCGGCCAGCCGCGTGAGCTCGGCGGTTGCGAGTTTTTCGGCGTCAAGACGCTCGGTCAGTGCGGCGTTCTCCGCCGTCAGGGCGTCGGTGAGCCGGCGTGTGGCTTCGAGATCGGCCGCCGCGGAAAGGCATGCCTGCCTGAGTGCCGCGTCAGCACGGGTGGCCGAGGGCGGTGAGCTTTTCGCAGACGGACTCGGCGGCGGGGTCGGCACGGACTGCGCCATTGCCGCGGGAACGCTCGACGTCAGCACGAGCAGTACGGGTAGTAGTTTTTGTATCTTTAAGTTTTTCATCGAGTTTTGTGTTGGCCGATCTGATACCGGCGATCTTTTGTTCGAGTTGTTCGATCAGCTTTGTATATTGGGCGGCCTCAAGCTCGCGGGCTGCTGCCTCGCGTTCGGCCGCCGCGGTTGCCGCCCGTGCGGCTGACAGAGCCCGTTCCGCGCGCTCGATCTGTATCGCGGACACCACCCATCCGGCAGCGGCGATGACGGCGGCCGCCAGCAACGCGGCCGCGATAAGTTTAAATTTGGTCGTTTCATTCATAGTCTTTCGGTTCGGGCCGCGGACCAGAACGCCCGCGGCGAAGGTAGATCTGCAGCCAGACGTCGATCGCCTTGCCGCAGACAAAAAATATGACCGGAAGCACCACCGCCGAGACGATCGTTATCCACGTTCGGACCTCGATGGCCGCGAGGAGGCAGGTGACCGAGCTGAGCCAGGCGATGAGGATATTCTTTGCATCGTTCATATTTGTGTGCCTCCGGAGGCCGCCCTTTCACGGATTCGGCCGAGT
>WBZL01004852.1_pt1 | contig 11402 bp, 8 predicted proteins | sample 5204291 | NCBI WGS metagenome assembly WBZL01 (sample SAMN12344345, study PRJNA552823) | activated sludge metagenome | biome: Activated sludge suspended growth; feature: Nitrification reactor; material: Wastewater; isolation source: activated sludge from nitrification reactor of wastewater treatment...
GCCAGCTGATCCGCGCCCGAAGCGGCCCCGCCAAGTGCCGATGCCAGTTGTTGCTGCCCCGCGGCCAACTGCGCTGCTCCGGATGCCAGTTGGGAGGTGCCGGGAACCAGTCCGGTGCTGACCCCGGTCGACACCTGCTGGGTGCCGTCAGCCAGTTGGGAGATGCCCGACGCGAGTTGGGCGGCCCCGTCGGCCAACTGGATCGTCTGGTTGTTGAGCTGTTCGAGCCCGGAGGCCAACTGCTCGTTGCCGTCGACGGTCTGGCGGAAGAGATCGGTCGTGAACTTGACCGACGGGTCGGTCTCGGGATCCACCGGCACGACGTTGAGCAGAGTGCCCGGGGTCGAGCCACTGGTGGTGGTCGCCCGGAACGACACCTTCTGCTCGTAGGTACCCATCGGCGGGTACAGCACCAGGTTCCACAACAGGATCGTGTTGCCCTCTTTGTCGGTGCTCACGACGGAGTTGCGACTGTCGGTCAGCTGCATCGAACTGGGCAGGCTGGCGGTCAGGGTTCCGACGAAGGGTGCGAAGACCGGCTGCTTCTTGGAGTGTTGGCGACCGTTGGCGTCGGTGTAGGTGACCTTCTGTTGCTTCACGTCCGTGTTGGTGACGGTGTACGTCACCCAGACGTCACCGCTGGCCCCCACCACCGTCTCGGGGTCGACCACCTCGCCGTTGAGCCGGTACTCCGCGTGGATGGCGACCGGCAGCGGCTTGTCGACCTGGGCCTGGGTGAGGATCGTGGTCGGATTGGGGCCGCCCACGGGCACCTCGATCGCGTCTCCGGCCTTGGTGACGACCGGTTGCCCGCGTTGGTTCAGGTACACGATGTTGGTCGTGGCCGTCGGGTCCTCGATCGTCCGCTCGTCCCCGGGTTTGCTGCTGATCCGGCTGATGAGGTCGGCGTTCACCGGCAGTCCCCGCGGGTCCAGGTGGGCCACGACGATCTCGTCGTTCACCAGGTCGGCGTCCTGCCGCAGCATGGGGACCTCGCGCGGGAGTCCCGTGCTGCGCAGGACCACCTCGGTCGCGACCTGTTCGGGTGTGCGGGCGGGCGCCGCAGCCGCCGCAAGTCCAGGCGCCCCTGACATCGCCGCCAGCGTCAGAGCAGCGGTTCCGGCCCCCCAGCGCAGCAGAGTCATGACCCGACCCCGGTGAGTTGGGGCGCGTCAGGTTCCGCGCTGCCATCGGGCGGGGGAGAGTCATCGGTGGACGGCGGCGGCGACTTGCCCTCGCGCACCAGCGTCATAAAGCGATGGACCAGCAGCGCCACCAGACCCGCGATCAACGCAGGGACGAGGGCGATTTCGATGAGCGATCCGAGTCCGGTGTCCCCGACGCCGGACACCGAGATGGTCACGGTCATGACGATGCCGCCCAGGATGAGCGGAAGCCCATAACTGCGCAGCCGGGTGAAGGCGCTGATCACGACGACGATCAACAGCGCCCACGCGGCCATCACGCCGGGGTTCTGCTTGGTGTACGGGATCACGGCGCGGATCAGCGCGTACAGGATCGCCACCGCCATGGCGCCGCACAGCAAGGTGAGCAGCCGGGCCCCGGGCCGGTAACCGGAGCCGGGAGTACCGCGGGGCAACCACACGACGATCGCACCGACGATGGCGGCAACGGCGACGGCGATCGACGCGTAGGGGATGGTCTGATCGATGGGGACGACCCGCGATCCCACGATCCAGCCGATGGCCCCGCCCAGCGCCGCCGGCAGCACCGACATCACCGGTGCCGTGGCCTCCGCCACCGTGCGGGGGGTGTGATCGGCAGGCGGGTTGTGGATCGATTCCAGCGAGTCGGGGTCGCCTTCGATCTGAAGGTGGGGGAGCGCCCGGTCGAGCCACTTGGGCAGCCACCAGGTGATCGAGGCGGCCAGGACCATCAGCGCAGGAACCAGGAGACAACGCACGATCGAGGCGTCGACGAACACAGCAGTGGCCAGGCCGACGCCGAACAACTTCGCGATCGCATCCGGCGCAAGGAAGATGAACGAGGTGAACACCACGCACATGATGGCTGCGGCCGACGTGACCACGGAGCCGGTGTCGGCCAGCCCGCGACGCACGGCGATGGTCATGTCGCCCGTCTTGGCCCAGTGCTCCTGGAACGCCGTGAGCAGGAACACCTCGTAGTCCATCGACAGCCCGAACAGTACGGCGAACATGATCATCGGGACGTAGGTCTCGATCGGGACGAGTCGATCCATGCCGATGAGGTTGGCCCCCCACCCGAACTGGAAGACCATGACCACTACGCCGTACGCGGCGCAGATCGACAACAGGTTCATCGCGGCCGCCTTGACCGGGATCACCAGCGATCGATAGGCGAGCAGCAGCAGGAAGCCGGACAGCACCACGACTCCGCCGATGAAGATCGGGAGACTGTCGCCGATCTGGACCGACAGGTCCATCATGATGGCGGTGATCCCGGCGACGTGTGCGTCCATGGACTCACCGTTGGTGGCCGCGGGGAGTACCTCCTCGCGCAACGTGGTGACCAGTTCCTGGGTGGCCGGGTCCGCGGGGCCGGTGGTGGGGGTGACCTGGACGACGGCGACACCTCCGTCGGGGCTCACGATCGCCTTGCCCACGGTCTGGACGCCAGGCGTGTCCCGCAGCGCCTCCTCGAGGGACGTGAGGCGGGGGTCCAGCGTGCGCGGGTCGACCCCGGACTCCAGCGCCGCGTCCTTGGGTGCCTTCGCCGGTTTGTTCATCTGGACGACGACGGCCAAGGGGCCGTTGTAGCCGGCGCCGAAGCCTTCGGTGATCAGCTGGTTGGCTTGATACCCGGTCGACGTGGTCGGCAGGAAGGACGAGTCCATCTGCCCGAACTCCATCTTGGTGACCGGGAACGCCATCAGAAGCAGCAGCAGGATGGATCCGATGGCGAAGCGCCACGGCTTGGTGGTCACCGCATCGGCGATGCGCGCCCAGATCCCTTCGTCCAGGTGGGTGTCGTCGTGATGGACGGCGGCCCGGTCCTTCTTGGGCAGCACCCGCATCTTCATCAGGCCGAACAGCGCCGGGACCAGGGTGAGCGACGCGAGCACGGCGACCGCGACAACCACCGCTGCCGCGTACCCCAGCCAGGCGAGGAAGGAGATCCGGGTCAGGGCCAGGCCGGTGACCGCCAGGATCAGGGTGGTACCGGCGAAGACCATCCCGGCGCCCGCGGTCCCCGCGGTCCGGCCGATGGAGTCTTCGACGGCGAAGCCCTTGCGCAGCATCGTCCGGTGGCGCACCACGAGGAAAAGGGCGTAGTCGATCCCGACCCCCAGCCCCAGCATCGTGCCCAGGATCGGTGCGGCATCCGGGATGTAGACCAAACGACCGAGCAGTCCGACGATCGCGGTCCCGATGCCCACGCTCATGATCGCGTTGATCAGCGGGATGACCGCCGCAGCGAAACGGCGCAGCGTGAAGAGCAGAACGATGACGGCCGCCAGCAGGCCCAGACCCTCGCTGGCCGTCGACTCGCCGCTAGAGAGCAACTGACCCATGGTGCCGCCCACGGCGACCTCACACTCGGGGGCCGACTGCGTGGCGGTGTCGAGGATGTTCTGGGCGGTGCTCTTCTCGCCCAACTGCGCGTCGGCAACCTGGACCTGGAGGATCGCGATCTGTTTGTTCTCGGACAGCAGATCGGATTCCTGGGCGGGTCCGGTGACCGACAGGACGCCGGTGACCTGCTTCAACTGGTCTCGGGTGTTGGCGACGATCGCCTTGCCCTCGCCGGTGTCGAGATCGGTCTGGCAGCCGAGCACGACCGGCTGGGCGCCGGTCGAGGCACCGGTGAACGCCCGGGACAGCAGCGTCTGGCCCACCGCGGAGTCGGTGCCTTCCAGGTTGATCTCCTGCACCCCGGCTGCGGGGAGACGGTTGTTCAGGCCGCTGATGAGCAGCAGTGCAACGATCCACAGCCCCAGCACCAGCTTGGCGTGGCGGGCGCACCACGTGGCGATGAGATAGAGAGCCCGGGTCACGGGATGAATCCTGCCCGGTGCCCCCGGGTCATGGAGCGGAACCCCCTAATTACGTTGAGTTAGAGGGTGCGGTCGTCGTGGAAACCGTCCGTGCCTCCTGTGTCGTGAGCAGGCGCAACACTCGCTCTCGTTCGACGACGGCTAGGTGGGCGAGTGCCACCACGGCCAGTTGACCGGCCAACAGGAGCCACCGTTGCGGCAGGCCGGAGACCCCGAGCAGCCCTGGCGATGCGGCGACCACAGCCACCGCCGACATGCCGCCGATCAGTGCTCGTCCGGCCCGGTTCGATCCGCGGACCCGCGCTGCTCCCGTGGCGATGGCGGCGACCACCGACGCCGCGAACAGGATCACGGCGACGGCATGCAGCGTGGCTCGCGCCGGCGGTGCCGAGGCTGCCGCTCGGCAGAACCGGGTGCCTGCGGGGCAGATCATCGGAGCTGCGGCGATGAGGGCGACACCAGCGGCGGCCAACGCCACCCATCCGGCGGTGATCCGGCACCAACGGAGCAGGACCGGCACGACCAGGAGCAGGCCGAGCGCTGCCACGAGCAGCGCGGCCCGGCCCCAGCCGGGGGTGGTCGTCCCGTCGGCGGACAGGGCACTCAAGTACTGCTCGTACTGTTTGAAGCCCGGGTTGACCGCGCCGCCGATGGAGACCAGAACCCACACAGCCACGACGGCCACCGCCGAGGCCCCCACCCAGCGGCCGCCGCTTCCCATAGGACGACGGTACGACCGGCTGGACGTCGCGTCGACCCTGGACCTGACTTGACGCGTCGCGACTGGGCGGCGATAGTGGGCACGTGCGAAGCCAACGCCTCGTAATCACCTAGCGCGTCGACCACAAGTCGACGCGCAACCCTCCGCTGCCTGATCAGGCCGGGGGGTTTTTCGTTTCCCGGTCCGTCACCATACGGGCCGGGACAACGACAGGCCGCCTCCGGCTAGCGGGAGATCCCCGCGAGGGAGGCGGCCTGAGGCGGATGCAGGCCCGACATGGGAACGGAAGCAAGATGTCCGAGCAGATCACTGGATCACAGAGCCTGGTGCGTGCCCTCGAGCACGCGGGCGTCGAGGTCGTGTTCGGGATTCCGGGTGGCGCCATCCTGCCCGCCTACGACCCGATCATGGACTCCACCCAGATCCGCCACATCCTCGTGCGCCACGAGCAGGGTGCCGGTCATGCGGCCGAGGGTTACGCCACCGCCACCGGCAAGGTCGGCGTGTGTATGGCGACGTCGGGACCGGGTGCGACGAACCTGGTCACCGCGATCGCCGACGCGTACATGGATTCGGTTCCGCTGGTCGCCATCACCGGTCAGGTCGCCAGCCCGGCGATCGGGACCGATGCGTTCCAGGAGGCGGACATCCGGGGCATCACGATGCCCATGACCAAGCACAACTACCTGATCACCGACCCCGCCGACATCCCGGTCGCCATCGCCGAGGCGTTCCACATCGCCGCCACGGGACGTCCCGGTCCGGTGCTGGTGGACATCAGCAAGGACGCGCTGCAGGCCATGACCACGTTCACCTGGCCCGAGCGGCTGAAGCTGCCGGGGTACAAGCCGACCACCACACCGCACGCACGCCAGGTTCGGGCGGCCGCCACCATGATCGTCGAATCCGAGCGCCCGGTGCTCTACATCGGTGGCGGGGTCATCAAGGCTGACGCCGCCGAGGAGTTGGCCCGGTTGGCCGAACTGACCGGGATCCCGGTCGTCACCACCCTGATGGCGCTGGGGGCGTTCCCGGACGATCACAAGCAGAACCTGGGGATGCCGGGGATGCACGGCACCGTCGCCGCTGTCGGTGCGCTGCAACGTGCGGATCTCCTGATCGCGATCGGGACCCGGTTCGACGACCGGGTGACGGGGAAGCTGTCGTCGTTCGCTCCGGAAGCCAAGATCATCCACGCCGACGTCGACCCCGCCGAGATCGGGAAGAACAAGCCCGTCGACATCCCGATCGTGGGCGATGCCAAGGCGATCCTGACCGCCCTGACCGATGCCATCCAGGCGAAGCTCGACGGGGGTGCCGAACCGGACTACCGCGGCTGGTGGCGCACCATCGACCACTGGACCAGTACCTACCCCTTGGGGTACGACCAGCCCGACGACGGCAGCCTGTCGCCCCAGTACGTGATCGAACGGCTGTCGGCCTTGTCCGCACCGGACACGATCTTCGCCGCCGGGGTGGGGCAGCACCAGATGTGGTCGGCGCAGTTCATCGAGTTCGACCAGCCCCGCACGTGGTTGAACTCCGGCGGCCTGGGGACGATGGGCTATGCGGTGCCCGCCGCCATGGGCGCCAAGGTGGGGCAACCTGAGGCCACGGTCTGGGCGGTGGACGGTGACGGGTGTTTCCAGATGACCAACCAGGAGCTCGCCACCTGCACCATCAACGACATCCCGATCAAGGTCGCACTGATCAACAACGGTGCCCTGGGGATGGTGCGTCAGTGGCAGACGCTGTTCTACAACGAGCGGTACAGCAACACCGACCTGCACTCGAACCAGTTCCCGGACTTCGTGAAGCTGGCCGAGGCGTATGGATGCGTCGGCCTGCGGTGCGACAACGCGGACGAGGTCGATGCGGTCATCGAGAAGGCGAACGCCATCACGGACAAACCGGTGGTGATCGACTTCCAGGTGCACAAGGACGCCATGGTGTGGCCCATGGTGGCCGCCGGCGCGAGTAACGACGACATCAAACACGCCCGCGATCTGGCCCCGCAGTGGGACCGGGAGGACTGACCCATGACGAACCGACACACCCTCTCCGTGCTCGTCGAAGACGTGCCCGGCGTCCTGGCCCGGATCGCAGGACTGTTCTCGCGCCGCGGGTTCAACATCGAATCACTGGCGGTGGGTCCCACCGAGCAGCCCGGGATTTCGCGGATGACCATCGTGGTCAGCGTCGATGACCTGCCGCGCGAGCAGGTCACCAAGCAGCTCAACAAACTGATCAACGTCATCAAGATCATCGAACTCGACGAGGATCATTCGGTGCAGCGGCAGTTGATCCTGGTCAAGGTCAACGCGAGCCGTGACACCCGCAGCCACATCCTCGAGACGGTGCAACTGTTCCGGGCGAAGGTCGTGGACGTCGCTCCCGACGCGGTCACCATCGAGGCGACGGGCAGCCCCGGCAAGTTGCAGGCGATGCTGCGGGTGCTCGAGCCGTTCGGGATCAAGGAGTTGGTCCAGTCCGGTGCGGTCGCCGTGAGCCGGGGCGCCAAGGGGATCACCGAGCGTTCACTTCGCAGCGCCTGAGTTCGCCGGATCGGCGGCACGGTCGGCGCTCGCGGCTCTACCCTCCCGGAAGGCGACCAGATCCGCTGCGTGCGCCGGGCGACGGGAGTGGTGCGATGCTGTGGCGCAGCTCTTTGCGGGACTACCGGCTGGCGCTGACCGCGCTTCTGATCGTCGCCGGGATGGTTGTCGTCCGACTCGGCCTGTTCGCGGTCGGGATCGAGGGAGTCCCGTTGACCCCGCTGACATCGAGTGTCATCGGGGCCGGGGTGTTCGTCATCGGTCTGGTGATCGTGGGCGTCATGGGGGACTACCGCGAGGCCGAACGGACGCCGGGGGACATCGCGGCCGGACTGCTGTCGATCTTGCGCGAGGCCGAGGCGTTCCACCGTGAGTGGGCCGTGCCGAACGTGGCGCAACTCCGTCTGCGACTGGGGGCGGTGGTCGTGGCGCTCCGGCGGGACATCGACAGCGGTAGGAGTCGGGATGCCCTCTTCATGGTCGAGATGTTGTCCGACTCCATCTCGGAGTTGGACGGATCCCCCGTGCCCGCCAGCTACATCTCACGGTTGCGCGGGGAGCAGGCGAAGCTGCGTGAGTCTGTCCTAAAGGTGTACAGCATCCAACGGGAGCAGTTCCTCCCGTCGGCCTACGCCATGATCGTCAGTTTTGTCGCTCTCATCCTGCTGCGTCTGCTCTTCGCGGACATCGAGGGGGACAGCACGGGAGACAATGTGGTCGCCTCGCTGTCGACGATGGCCTTCCTGTCGTTCTTCTTCATCTACCTGCTGCTCCTGCTCAACGTGATCAACCGGCCGTTTCGGGTGGGTAGGGACCGCGGAAACGATGCCATCAGCCTGATGCCGTTGTACGAGTTCATCGTTCACGCCAAGTTGGCCGGGACGCCGGTCGCTGACACGGCCGCCGTGATAGATGTGGCGGAGCAACTGGAGGTGGTCGTCTCCCAATCCATCGACCCGCAGGAGGCCCACCGCGAGGTCGACCGCATGATGGCGGAGCGGTTCGGTGTCCCGGGACCGCCGCAGCCGTGACCTACGGGTAGGTCGACCCCGGCACACCCCGTATTCTTGGACCGATCCGCTCTCCATCCGAAGGAAACTCCGTGGCCGCGACCTTGTTCTACGACGACGACGCAGACCTCTCCATCATCCAGAACCGGGTGGTCGCCATCCTGGGGTATGGCTCGCAGGGCCACGCACATGCGCTGAGCCTGCGGGACTCGGGCGTCGATGTCCGGGTGGGTCTTCCGGAGGGCTCCAAGAGCCGCGCGAAGGCCGAGGCCGCCGGACTGCGGGTCGTGGATCCCGCCACGGCGGCGGCCGAAGCGGACCTGATCATGGTCCTGGTGCCGGACCCGGCGCAGCGGTCGTTGTACGCCGAAGCGATCGAACCCAACCTCCAGGAAGGCGATGCCCTGTTCTTCGCCCACGGGTTCAACATCCGGTTCGGCTACATCACACCGCCGGACTTCGTCGACGTCTGCATGGTCGCCCCCAAGGGGCCGGGGCACCTGGTGCGCCGCGAGTACGAAGCCGGGCGCGGCGTGCCGGCGATCATCGCGGTGGAACAGGACGCGAGCGGTCAGGCGTGGCCCCTGGCCCTGTCGTATGCCAAGGCCATCGGGGCGCTGCGGGCCGGCGGCATCAAAACCACGTTCACCGAGGAGACCGAGACTGACCTGTTCGGTGAGCAGGCGGTGCTGTGTGGCGGTGCCTCGCAGTTGGTGATGTACGGCTTCGAGACGCTGGTCGAGGCCGGCTACCAGCCCGAGGTGGCCTACTTCGAGTGCCTGCACGAGCTCAAGTTGATCGTCGACCTCATGTACGAAGGTGGCATCGCCAAGCAGCGGTGGAGCGTGTCCGACACCGCGGAGTACGGCGACTACGTGTCGGGGCCGCGCGTGATCGACGCCAGCGTGAAGGAGAACATGCAGGCGGTCCTGGCGGACATCCAGAACGGGACGTTCGCCCAGCGGTTCATCGATGATCAGGATGCCGGGGCTCCCGAGTTCGCGGAACTGCGCGCCAAGGGCGAGCAGCACCCGATCGAGGCGACCGGACGCGACCTGCGCAAGCTCATGGCCTGGGTCGATTCCGGCGATGACGACTACGTCGAAGGCACTGCCGCGCGCTGAACCGATCGACCACCAGGGTGGCTCTGGACAGGCGGCGGTGCATGCGGTGAGATGACCATATGACGTCTACCTACCCCGCCGGAGTTCCCTGTTGGACCGACCTCATGGTCGATGACCTGGCGACCGTGCAGCCCTTCTATTCCGCTGTCCTGGGCTGGTCGTTCACCGAACCGGACGATGCGCATGGCGGCTACGTGATGGCCTTGGCCGACGGGCAGCCCGTGGCGGGAATGGGTACCTTGCGGCCCGGGAGTCGCACGGCATGGACCATGTACATCGCCTCCGATGACGCTGACGCTGCGGCAGCCGCCGTCACCGAAGCCGGGGGACTGGTGCTGGCGCCCCCGATGGACGTGTCCGACCTGGGCCGGATGTTCGTGGCGCAGGATCCGACGGGCGCCGTGTTCGGGGTCTGGCAAGCCGGGACCTTCGACGGCGGTGCGACCAACACACCCGGCGGTCTGGTGTGGGAGGACCTGCGGTCCTCGGGCCCCGATGTGGCGCGCGAGTTCTACGCTGCCGTGTTCGGCTACACGTACGAACAGATGGAGATGGCCGGGCCGGACTACACCACTTTCGCGGCCGGTGATGACCCGCGGCCGCGCGGCGGGATGGGCGGCATGATGGGGGCCGACGACGTCCCCTCGCACTGGCTGTTGTGCTACATGGTCGCGGACCTGAGTCAGGCGGTCACCGCAGCCGCCGAACACGGTGGTGCCGTCCCGATCCCGCCGTTCGATACTCCCTACGGGATGATGGCCGGCTTCACCGACCCGGCGGGAGCGACGTTCTGGGCGATGCAGCCGTCGGGCGACGATCAGGCATAACCGGCGCGCCCGCATTGCGGTCTGAGTTCCTTGGGTGACACTGATCGCATGCAGACAACAGTCAAGTTCTCCCCGTCGTTCGCGGTCGCCCAGGTGGCGTTGGGCCCCTCTGAGGTGGTGAAGGCCGAAGCCGGCGCCATGGTGGCGATGCAGAACGTGGCCATCGAGACCAGCACCCAGGGCGGCATCATGAAGGGCCTGAAGCGGTCCGTCCTGGGGGGCGAATCGTTCTTCATGAACACGTTCACGGCCGGTCCGCAGGGCGGCGAGGTGTCGTTCGCGCCGGACCTCCCCGGCGACATCGTCTTGTGGGAACTGCAGGGCCAGACGGTGTTCCTGCAGTCCGGCTCCTATTTGGCCTCCGCGCTCGGGGTCGACGTCGACTCCGGCTGGGGTGGTGCCAAGACGTTCTTCAGCAGCGAGGGCCTGTTCATCCTCAAGTGCAGCGGCACCGGACAGTTGATCATCAGCGCCTACGGGGCGATGGACTCTCGTCAACTGGCCGCGGGTGAGACCTTCACCGTGGACTCGGGTCACGTGGTCGGCTGGTCCGAGGGCATCACCTACAACGTGCGCAAGGTGGGCAACTGGAAGAGCACCTTCCTGTCGGGTGAAGGATTGGTGGCGGATCTCACCGGACCGGGGACCGTGTACATGCAGACCCGCTCGCCTGACGCCTTCCTGGGCTGGCTGGTGCCGAAGCTTCCGAAGAACAACTGACCGCTCGGATCGCATCGCCCGATCTGCGGTGCCGTCTCCTGCCGCCGGCTTTGGGGGGTGCGGTTTCGGTCGCATGCGACTGAAACCGCACCACGGCGGCGGGAAGCGACTCCTTCCGTGGAAGGCGACCGGAACATTCAGTCGCAGTTGTCCGAAGCGGTCGCACCAGCGACGCGTGGTGAATGTTTCGGTCGCATGCGACCAAAACCGCCCCCCCGTTCCCGCACCTGGGACTGCCCGCTTCACACCGAGAGCGGGGCGCGAGGGAAGCGGGGGGCCTGCTCGTGAATGGATTCACAAGCACCGGGGTAGACTGAGGGCGATCCGGCCCCGCGGCCGGATTTTGTGCGCCGAGACGTGAAGGACTGTGATGACCAAGCCCGTTGTGCTGATCGCCGAGGAACTGTCGCCCGCCACCGTCGAGGCGCTGGGTCCCGACTTCGAGATC
>WBZL01004853.1_pt1 | contig 11402 bp, 7 predicted proteins | sample 5204291 | NCBI WGS metagenome assembly WBZL01 (sample SAMN12344345, study PRJNA552823) | activated sludge metagenome | biome: Activated sludge suspended growth; feature: Nitrification reactor; material: Wastewater; isolation source: activated sludge from nitrification reactor of wastewater treatment...
CAAGCAGGGGCTGGTGATGGTGCCCGAAGGTCGCGGCGTGTTCTCGCGCATGACGATCACCGAGAACCTGCAGATGGGCGCCTTCGTGCGGACCGACGACGAGATCGACGCCGACATCGACAAGGTGTTCGCGATCTTCCCGCGCCTGAAGGAGCGGCGCAGCCAGCTCGCCGGCACCATGAGCGGTGGCGAGCAGCAGATGCTGGCGATGGGCCGTGCGCTGATGGCCCGCCCCAAGGTGCTGCTGATGGACGAGCCCTCGATGGGCCTGAGCCCGATCATGGTCGACAAGATCTTCGAGGTGGTGGCCGACATCCACGCCCGCGGCACGACCATCCTGCTGGTCGAGCAGAACGCCAGCCGTGCACTCGGCCTGGCCGACCGCGGCTACGTGATGGATTCCGGCGAGATCACGATGAGCGGCCAGGCCAAGGCCTTGCTGGACGACCCGAAGGTTCGCGCCGCCTACCTCGGGCAGTGAGCGGCGCCGGGTGCCTGCAGGTAACACGCGGGTAACGCCGGCCGCGTAAGCTGCGCCACGCCGCACCGCCCGGCGATGGGCAAGGGCGCGCCCTCCGATGCCGACCGACGCCGTTCGCTCCCCACCCGCTCCCGATCCCGACGCCGACGATCCGTCGGGCGCCGCCACGGCATCCGGCGGCGAGGGGCCCCTGCACCTGCAGCTGCTGCGCACCCCGCGGCTGATCAAGCCCGGGGGCAGCACCCTGGCGTTGCCGGAGAAAGACGCTGCGCTGCTGGCGCTGCTGGTCGTCGAGGGTCCGCTGTCACGCCCGGCTGCGGCGAAGCTGCTGTGGCCGGCGACGGACGATGGCCGCGGCGGCGATCCCCTGCGCCGCGCCGGCAACAACCTGCGCCAGCGGCTGTTCCGCATCAACCGGTGGGCCGGCCGGGTGGTGGTGGCCCACACCGGCCCGCTGACCCTGGCCTCCGATGTCGCGCATGACCTCGACCTGTCGGCCGACCGGTTCCTGGCCGATGCCCGCTCGGCCCCGGGCGACCTGCTCGGCGAGCTCGGCTTCGACCTCAACACCGAGCTCGGCCTGCGCGTCGAGGCGGCGCGCCGCCGCTGGCGCGCCCGGCGCGCCGACCTGCTGATCACGCTGATCACCCGCCTCGAGGCCGACGGCCGCATCGCCGAGGCGCTGCAGCTGGCGGGTCGCCTGGTGGCCGACGAACCGGTGATGGAGCACGCCGCGCGCATCCTGATGCGCCTGCACCATCGCCGCGGTGATCGCGGCGCGGCCATCGACGAGTTCGAACGCTGCCGCAAGGCCATGTACGCGCTGCACGGCGAGCCGCCGTCGGACGAGACCATCCAGCTCTCGGTGGCCATCGGGCACGGCCACGTGCCGGATGCCCCGCCGGTGCGCGCGCTGCCGCTGTCGCTGCGCCATCCGCCCCGGACCATCGGTCGCGACGAGGTGCTGGCGGCCTGCGAGCACCGCTGGCAGCTGGGCGGCGCGGTGCTGCTGCTCGGCGTGGCCGGCATCGGCAAGACCCGCATCGTGCACGAGCTGTGCGCGCGCTGGCACATCGGCGTGTCGCTGCAGACCGTGCCGGCGTCGGCGCACGAAGCCTACGGGCTCGTCCGGCAGCTGGCGCGCCTGCTCCTGCCCCGCATCGCCGACGGCGCCGACCCGCAAGCCGCCGACTGGCTGCACTGGCTGGCCGGGCCGCTGGACCGGCCACCCCCGATCGATCCGGTGCCGCGTGCCAAGCTCGTCGAGATCCTGGCCTGGGCGCTGCAGCGGGCCGCCGATCGAGGGCTGCAAGGGCTGGCCGTGGACGACCTGCACTTCGCCGATCCGCCCAGCCTCGAGGTGCTGTGCGAGCTGCTGCCCGCCGCAGGCCGGACCGACACCCGCGTGGCGCCCGCGCAGGCGCGCTGGCTGCTCGCGGCGCGCGACACCGAGCTGCCCGAGGTCGTGCGCGCCTGGTGCGAGCGCCAGCCCGCCGGCCATGCACCGGCCGTCATGCTGGGCCCGCTGCCGGCCGCGGCCACGCGCGAGCTGCTGGAGTCGATCGGCATGGCCGACGACGGCCTCGACCAGGTCGCGGCGCGGATGCACCGCCACTGCGGGGGCCACCCCTTGTTCACGTTGCAGGTGCTGCGCCAGTTGCAGGTGGCGGACCGCCTCGGCGAGCTGGCCCGCATGGCGCAGTTGCCGATGCCCGAGGAGGCGATGGTCAGCGTGTCGCAGCGGCTGGCGCGCGCCGAGCCCCAGGCGCAGCAGATGGCCTACCTGGCGGCCCTGTGCGCCGGCGAGGTCGATGCCGGCCTGATGTGCCAGCTGATGCACGGATCGGCCTCGTCGCTGCTGGCACCGTGGCGCCGCCTGGAGGAATTGCACATCTTCGACAGCCGCGGCTTCGCCCACGACCTGGTGCGCCAGGTGGTCGCCGCGGCCGTGCCCCAGGCCTTGCTGCCCTGGCTGCACCGCGAGATCGCGCAGGTCCTGCCCGCCACCGACACCCACGCGGCGCGCCGTGCGCACCACTGGACCGCCGCCGGCGACGCCCGCCGGGCCGCCGACGCCTGGCTGGAAGCGGCGCGGCTGTCGCGGTCGTGCGGGCTCGAGCAGCAGGCCATCGAGCAGCTGGAGGCCGCGGCCAAGCAGTACCGGGCCGTGCAGGAGCACGACCGCGCGCTGCACTGCGACTGGCGCGCGGGCCACCTGCGGGTGGGCTACGGATCGGCCCGCGACGTGGTCGAGATCGCCCGTCGACTGGCCGACAGTGCGCGTGATCCCGGCCAGCGCGCACTGGCGCTGGAGCTGTCGGCCAAGGCGCGCATCGAACTGCACGACCTGCAGGCCCTGCCCGACGCCGAGGCGGCCCTCGAGGCGGCCCGGCTCAGCGGCATGCCGCAACGCGTGGCCCTGTGTCGCCTGCGCCTGGCGACCGCCCGCACGCTCACCGGCGAGGTCGAGCGCGCGCTGGCGGAGCTGCAGGTGCTGGCCGAGCAGCCCGAGCTGCTGGACGAGGACTCGCGCCACGAGATCGATGCCGACATGACCTCGGTGCTGGCGCTGCTCGGGCGCCGCCGCGAGGCGGTCGGATTGCTGCAGGCCGCGGTCGAGCGCAACCGGCGCATCGGACATCTGGCGCGCGCCTCGTTCGCGGCGGGCAATTGCGCCACCCACCTGAGCTACCTCGGGCACCTGGACCAGGCCGTGGCGATGGCGCAGCAGGCCGTGACCTGGGCCCGCGAGGCCGGCGTCGAGCGGGGTGCGGTCCTGGTCGACGAGATGGGGCTGGCCGGCAACCTGGGCGACCTGGGGCGCTTCGACGAGGCCTTGTCGATGGCCGAGCGGGTGCAGTCCCAGCTCGAGGCGGCCGGCATGGACGTCTGGGCCCTCAATGCGGCCAACGACCGCGCGATGATCTATCTGCGCCTGGGGCGCCCCGACCTGGCCGGCCAGCTGCTGGGCCCCGCGCCCGACAGTGCCCCGGTCTGGGTGCGTGCGGCGCGTCAGATGGCCCGCGCGCGCCTCGAGCAATGGCGCGGACAGCCTGCCTTCGACCTGATCCGCCTGGCCGAGGCCATGTTCCACGAAGGCGGGGTGGTGCTGGACTCGTATGCCGGACAGAAGCTGGCGCTCGAGCGGGCACGCGCCGACGCACCGGCCGTCGCGCTGCAGCAGGCGGAGCAGGCGGCGCAATGGGCGCGTGGCCACGAGTACGTGGCCTTCGAGCGGCAGTCTGACCTGGTGAGCGTCGAGGCGCTGCACCGACTGGGGCGTCGCGACGACGCGGCGCAGCGGGCGGCACAGGTGCTGGCGATCGACGGGCTCGCGCAGCAGACCTTTGGCCTGTACTGGCCGGAAATGTTGTGGACCCTGGGCATGGCCTTGCAGGCCGGTGGATGCACCGACTTGGGCGCACGTGCACTGCAAGGCGGCGTCGACTGGGTGCTGGGCTGCCGCTCGACACACGTGCCGGCGGTGTTTCGCGACAGCTTCGTCGATCGCAACCCGGTCAACGCGCGCTTGTTGAACTGGCAGCGCCGTGCACGGGTAACGGCCGGGTAACATCGCGCGCGCTAAGGTCGAAGCCGTGGACGTCCACGTGGTCGTGTCACCCGTTATCGTTCTCCCCGCAGTCGCTGCAAGTGGCGCCTGAGGCCGTACGATCACGCGGGCCGGTCATCGTGGCAATGCCCGGCCAGGCTGGCGACGCGACCGTCCCGCCAGGTGACCCGACCGGATCGACCCCACGGACCCCTCCAAGGAGAAAGCGAACATGACGTTCCCACGTGCCCTCGGCCTGACACCGCTGACCCGACTGTCCCTTGTCGCGTCCGCCGCGGCGCTGTCGGCCTGTGTCGCCACCGCGCCCACCGTCGGCGGCGGCAGCACCACGCCGGTGACCGGCGCCGCCGGCGGCGCGACGGCTACCGGTGCCAACAGTCAACTCGAGCGTTGCCCGGAGACGCTGGGCACCATCCGCGTCGAGGAGAACACCAATGCCGCGTGGTACGGGGCGTACAGCAGCAGCTACCGCCTCGGTTCGACGATCCCGGTGCTGCGCACGATGATCCAGCAGTCCAACTGCTTCGTCATCGTCGAGCGTGGGCGGACCATGCAGTCGCTCAATGCCGAGCGCGCGCTGATGCGCGGCAACGAGGGGCGTGCCGGCAGCAACTTCGGCGAAGGGCAGATCGCGGGGGCCGACTACACGCTCAGCCCCGAGGTGATGATGTCCAACCGCCAGCGCGACGGCACGCTCAGCGCGGTCACCAGCCGCCTGAGCGGCCTGCTGGGCGGCGTGGCCCAGGCGGCCACCGGATCGATGTCCACCAACGAGGCAGGCACCACGCTGCTGCTGATCGACAACCGGTCGTCGGTGCAGATCGCGGCGTCCGAGGGCTACTCTAAGAACACCGACTTCGGCTTGATGGGCTCTCTGTGGGGTCGCGGCACGGCCTTGTCGGGCAGTGCCTACGCCAACACGCCGCAGGGCAAGGTCATCGTCGCGGCCTTCGTCGATGCCTACAACAAGATGGTCGTCGCGGTGCGCAACTACCAGGCGCAGACCGTCAAGGGCGGCCTGGGCACCGGTGGCCGTCTGGGCGTGCAGGGCGGGCAGACGCCGGCCTCGCAGGAGATCAAGCGCAAGTGAAGGCGCTCGTCCACACCCTGGTGCTGGTGGGCAGCGGCGTCGTCGCCGGGCAGGCGGCGGCGCAGCAGTTCCACCTGTACCTGCGTTGCAGCGGCCAGGTCGAGGCCGCCGGCCGCCAGCGCGCGGCACACCTGGATCTGGCCCTGCGCGACAACAACATGACCGCGCTGATCCAGCGCTCCAACGTGCTGCCCGTCGGCGAGCGTCTGAAGTACCAGGCCAGCCCGATGCACTACTCGCTGGTGGCGCGAGCCCCCGTGCCGGGCAGCGTGATCTTCCGCGACTGGATCCGCGGCGAGCTCTTCGTCTGGCAGCCCGACTTGACCAAGCTGCACACCGTGCGGCTGTCGATCGATCGCCAGACCGCGGCGCTCGAAGGCGAACTGCTCGACGGCCGCTCCGACCTGATCGGACGCCTGGCGATGCGTTGCACGCCCAGCGACAACGACAGCGCGCCGGCCCCCAAGTTCTGATCGCCCAGCCGGTGGCAGGGCCGGTAATGCATCGGTAACGCCCGATTGACTAGGCTCGGGTCGCCGGCAGGGGCTCACGGGCGCCGGCGCAACCGCCGGGAGATCACCCATGACCACGATTTCTGTCTTCGACCTCACCGTCGGTGAGGGCGAGGGTGTCGCCAACGTCGTCGTGCAACTCGATGCCGCGGCTTCCGGCCCGGTGAGCGTGCAGTACGCGACCAGCGATGGAACCGCCAGCCGCTTCTCGGGCGGCGACTTCGTGGCGACCAGCGGGACGCTGACGTTTGCACCGGGGGAGACGCGCAAGGTCGTCGGCATCGCCTTGCAGGACGGCACGACACCCGAGTCGCTCGAAGCCTTTTCGCTGAATCTGAGTGCTGCCGTCAACGCCACGATCGCCCGGTCCAAGGCGACCATCTCCATCATCGACAACGACAGCATCGTCGACACGCCGGAGCTGTTCGTGCGCGACATCGTCGTCGACGAGAAGCAGGGCACGGCGGCCTTCGTCGTGATGCTGGGCAACGGCGCGGGGCGGGCCTCCAACAGCACCGTGACGGTGAACTACGCGACCGCCGACGGCACGGCCGTGGCCGGCAGCGACTACGTGACGCGCAGCGGGACGCTGAGCTTCGCGCCGGGCGAGGTGGTCAAGACCGTCGTCGTCGACCTCGTCGACGACAGCGTGGCCGAGGCGCTGGAGCGCTTCAGCCTGGTGCTGAGCAACCCGCTCAATGCCCGGCTCGGCGACGGCGTGGCGCTGGCCGACATCGGCGCCAACGATGCCACCGCGCAGTCCCAGCCGCGGCTGACGGTGGGCGACGTGACGGTGGGTGAGGGCGACAGCTACGCCGAGCTGGTGGTCAGCCTGAGCGCGCCGGGCCAGAACACCGTGACGGTGAACTACGCGACGCAGGACGTCACCGCCAGCCGCTTCTCGGGCGGCGACTTCATCGCCGACAGCGGCACGCTGAGCTTCGCGCCCGGCGAGACGACCAAGGTGGTGCGCATCCAGCTGCAGGACGGCAACACCGCCGAATCCCGCGAGGCCTTTCACCTGGTCTTGTCCGGCGCCGTCAATGCAGCCCTCGGCAGGACTCATGCGCTGGTCGAGGTCGTCGACAACGACACCGTGGTCGAGACGCCTGGCGTCTTCGTGCGCGACGCCTTCGTCGACGAGAAGCAAGGCACCGCCCGGTTCGTCGTGTCGCTCGGCGCGCGCCTGGGCGAGTCGTCGAACGCCCCGGTGACGGTGGACTTCGCGACCATCGACGGGACCGCGTTGGCCGGCCGGGACTACCTCGCCGCCCAGGGCCGCCTCGTCTTCGCGCCCGGCGAGTCGACGAAGACCGTGGTCGTCGACCTGGTCGACGATGCGCTGCGCGAGGGGGCCGAGCGGTTCGGCCTGCAGCTGTCCAACGCGGTCGGCGGGTTGCTCGTCGATGCCTCCGCGGTCGGGCTGATCGGCGCCAGCGACGGCACCGTGGCCGCCCAACCCACCCTGGACGTGGCCGCCCGGACCGTCAGCGAGGCCGATGCCGCCGTGACGCTGGTCGTTCGCCTGTCGGCGCCGTCGACCTCGACGGTCACGGTCAACTATGCGACGCAGGACGGCACCGCTTCGCGCTTCTCCGGCGGCGACTTCGTCAGCACCAGCGGCAGCCTGAGCTTTGCGCCCGGCGAGACGCTCAAGACGCTGCGGGTGGAGCTTCAGGACGGCATCGCCGTCGAGCCCACCGAGAGCTTCTCGGTCATCCTGAGCAGCCCCGTCAACGCCCGGCTCGGCAACTCGTCGGCGCTGGTGACCATCATCGACGACGACACCGGTGGCGTGGCCGTGCTCAGCCAAGGCGATGGCGACGATGTGTACCGGCCCGCCGACGCCTCGGCGCTGATCGTCGAGAACACCGACGGCGGGCGCGACACGGTCGTCGTGGGCTGGAGCATCGTGCTGCCGGCCGACGTGGAGAACGCGGTGCTGACCGGCAGCGCCGCCTTGTCGGCCACGGGCAACGCCGCGGCCAACGTGCTGCACGGCAACAGCGGCAACAACCGGCTCGACGGGCAAAGTGGCATCGACACGGCCGTCTTCGACGGGCCGGCCGCCGCCTTCGCCATCGCCCCGGTGGCCGGTGGGCTGACGGTCTCGGGTGGGGCCTCGGGCGTGGACACGCTGGTGTCGATCGAGCGGCTGCAGTTCACCGACCAGGTGCGCGCCTTCGACACCGCGCCGGGCGGCAACACCTACGCCGCCTTGGCCCTGCTCTGGGCCGCCTTCGACACGGCGCCCGGCGCGGCCTTGCTGGGCCAGTGGACGTCGCAGCTCGACCAGCTCGGCAGCGCGCGCGACCTGGCCCAGGCGATGATCAACTTCTACGCCCCGGGCGTTTCGGACGAGGTGCTGGTGTCCCACCTGTGGGGCACGATCGTCGAGACCCCGATCTCGCCGGCCGAACTGAGCAGCTTCGTCGGCCTGCTGCAGGATGGCAGCTTCACCCAGGCGTCGCTGCTGGAGTTCGTCTCGACCTACCCGCTGAACACCGCCGAGTTCGTCGGCCTGGTCGGCCAGCCGCTGGAGATGGACCCGTCGTTCTTCCCGGTGCCACCCGCGGGCTGAGCCACTCAGTCGACCCGCGCTCCCGAGGCCTTGACGACGCGCTCGTACTTGGCCGACTCGGCCTTCACGAAGTCCGCGAACTGCGCCGGGGTGGTGGGCGAGGGCTCGGCCATCAGCTGGGCCATGCGGGCCTTGACCTCGGGGCTGGCCAGGGCCTCGGTGAAGGCGCGGTTCTGGCGCTGCAGCACGTCGGCGGGCAGCCTGGCCGGGCCGAACAGGCCGAACCAGGTGTTGACGTCGAACCGCGCCAGCCCGAGCCGCGCGCCGGCTTCGGCGATGGTGGGCACGTCGGGCATCGCCGCCGAGCGCCGGGCCGTCGTCACGGCCAGCGCCTTGAGCTTGCCGCTGCGGATGTTGGCTGCCGCGCTGGCCAGGTTGTCGATGTTGAAGTCCACCTGCCCCGACACCAGCGCCAGCTGCGCCGCCGCGCCGCCGGCATAGGGGATGTGCACGATGAACAGGCCGGCCTGGGCCTTGAACATCTCGCCGGCCAGGTGCCCGGCGCTGCCGTTGCCGCCCGAGCCGTAGTTCAGCCGTCCCGGGTTGGCCTTGGCGTAGCGCACCAGGTCGGCCAGGCTGGCGATGTTCAGGCGTGCCGCGGTCTCGGCATTCATCACCACGATGTTGGGCACCTGCGCCACCAGCGTGACGGGCGTGAAGTCGCGCTGCGCGTCGTACGGGATCTTGCTGTACAGCCAGGGATTGATCGCGTGGGTGGCCACCGCGCCCATCACCAGCATGCCGCTGTCGGGGGCCGCCTTGGCCACCAGGTCCGCGCCCAGGTTGCCGCCGGCGCCGGGGCGGTTCTCGACGATCACGGTGCCCAGGCTGTCCTTCGCGCGCTCGGCCAGCAGACGGGACACCACGTCCAGCGGGCCGCCGGGCGGGTAGGGGACGATCAGCCGCAACGGGCGGCCCGATTGAGCCCAGGACGGTGCTGCGGCGGATGCCGACAGGGCGGCCAGCGTGAGCAGGCCTTGGCGGCGGGACAGGGGGACGATGGGCATCAGGCAGCTCCTTGCTTGTCGGCTTCCGACGTGAACGAGTCGGCGTAGAACTCGTCCTCGGGCAGGCCGCAGCGGGTGGTGAAGTCGTGCCGCGCGGCGTCGACCATCACCGGCACGCCGCAGGCATAGACCTGGTGGCCCGACAGGTCAGGCCAGTCGGCCATCACGGCCTGGTGGACGAAGCCCGTGCGGCCATCCCAGGCGTCCTCGGGCGGCGCCTCGGACAGCACCGGCACGTAGCGCAGCCAGGGCAGTTCGGCGGCGGCCTGGCGGCACCAGGCGTCGCGGTACAGGTCGGCCCGACGCCGGCAGCCCCAGTACAGCGTGGTCGGCCGCGTCAGTCCCGACGCCTGCATGTGCTCGACCAGGGCCTTGATCGGTGCGAAGCCGGTGCCGCTGGCCAGCAGCACGATGGGCTTGGCGCTGTCCTCGCGCAGGAAGAAGCTGCCGAACGGGCCCTCCATGCGCAGGATGTCCTTCTCCTTGAGGGTCGAGAACGCGGTGTCGGTGAACTTGCCGCCGGGCATGTGGCGCAGGTGCAGCTCGATGGCCGGCGGGCTGCCCAGCGTGTGCGGCGCGTTGGCCATGCTGTAGCTGCGCCGGGCGCCGTCGCGCAGGATGAACTCGACGTACTGCCCGGCGCGGTACTGGAAGTTCTGGTTCGCCGGCAGCTGCATGCGCAGCACGATCACGTCCGGTGCCGCGCGCTCGATGCTCATCACGCGGCTGGGCATCTTGAGCACCGGGAACTCGCCGGCCCCGGGCACGCTGCGCGCCTCGACCACGCAATCGGTCTGCGGCACACCGCAGCAGGTGAGGATGTAGCCGGCAGCTTCCTCGGCCTCCGACAAGGCCTTGAGCTGGTGGGCGCCGTGCACCACGCGCCCTTCGAGCAAACGGCTCTTGCACGAGCCGCAGGCACCGTCGCGGCAGCCGTAGGGCAGGCCCACGCCCTGGCGGATCGCGGCGGCCAGGATGGCCTCGTCGGGGTCGACGCTGAAGCTGCGCTCCGCGGGCTTGAGGGTGACGGTGAAGCTCATGACGATGGGGGCCTCTACACTCGAACCCAACATTGTGCCCCGACGACGATGACCGCCTGTCCCACCCACTCGCGCCGACCCGTGCTGCTGATCGTCGGCTGTGGCGACGTCGGCATGCGGGTGTTGCGCCTGCTGGTGCCGCGCTGGCGCGTGCTGGCGCTGACCTCGTCGCCCGCGCGCATCCCCGTCCTGCGCGCCGCCGGTGCCGAGCCGGTGCTGGGCAACCTCGACGAGCCCCGCACCCTGGGCCGCCTGGGCGGCCTGGCCGACCGCGTGCTGCACCTGGCGCCTCCGCCCGCGCAGGGCGCGACCGACCCGCGCAGCCTGAGCCTGCTGCGGGCGCTGGCGCGCGGCGGGCGGGTGCAGCGCATCGTCTACGCCAGCACCAGCGGCGTGTACGGTGATTGCGGCGGAGCCCGCTTCGACGAGACGCGGTCGCTGCGTCCGCACAACGACCGCGCCCGGCGCCGCGCCGATGCCGAGGCGCGCATGCGATGGGCCGGGCGCCGGTTCGGCATCGCGGTGTCGATCCTGCGCGTGCCCGGCATCTATGCGTCGAATCGCAGCGGCGGCCATCCGCGTGAACGCCTGCAGCGGGGCACGCCGGTCCTGCGCCCCGAGGACGACGTCTACACCAACCACATCCACGCCGACGACCTGGCGCGCGCCTGTGTCGCAGCGCTGCGGCGTGGCGCGCCGCAGCGCGTCTACCACGCCAGCGACGACACCGAGCTGCGCATGGGCGAGTACTTCGACCTGGCGGCCGACCTGTGCGGCGCGCCGCGTCCGCCGCGCCTGAGCCGCGCCGAGGCGGCGACGCAGCTGTCGCCGATGCAGTTGAGCTTCATGAGCGAGTCGCGGCGCCTGGACAACCGGCGGCTGAAGGACGAGCTGGGTCTGCGGCTGCGCTACCCGACGGTCGTCGAGGGCCTGCGCGACGGCTGAGCAGGTGTGGCGGCGGGCGCGGTGACGCGCCGCGCCGCGTCGCGATGGTCCGAACGAATTGCTGGGCGGTCTCAAATCCGAAGTGCAACACCTCCGGAGGCGAGAGGATAGCTCGGTCGAGGTCCTTGTAGCTTGACAGTTAGCACCCATCCCCCCGCCCTTCCCGCCAAGCGGG
>WBZL01004856.1_pt1 | contig 11398 bp, 8 predicted proteins | sample 5204291 | NCBI WGS metagenome assembly WBZL01 (sample SAMN12344345, study PRJNA552823) | activated sludge metagenome | biome: Activated sludge suspended growth; feature: Nitrification reactor; material: Wastewater; isolation source: activated sludge from nitrification reactor of wastewater treatment...
CTCGCGGGCGCTGCGGCAGAGGTCGGCGATGACGCCGGGGAGGACGTTCGAGACCACGGAGATCACGCCGTGGCCGCCGACCGCGAGGAAGGGGAGGATCGTGAAGTCGTCGCCCGAGAGGAGGGCGAAGCGGTCGCCGCAGAGCTCGCGGATCCGCGAGGCGCGGTGCATGTCGCCGGTGGCCTCCTTGATGCCGACGATCCCGGGGACCTGCGCGAGCTTGGCGACGGTCTCGGCGCTCATGTCGACGCCGGTGCGGCCAGGGACGTTGTAGAGGAGCACCGGCACCGGCGCGGAGTGGGCGATCGCCGTGAAGTGGGCGACGAGGCCCGCCTGTGGCGGCTTGTTGTAGTAGGGCGTGACGTGGAGGACGGCGTCGACGCCGACCTCGTGGCAGGCGCGGGTGAGCTCGATCGCCTTGCGGGTGTCGTTGGCGCCGGCGCCGGCGACCACCGGCACGCGGCCGCGGGCGGCGGCCTTGACGGTGCGGACGACGTGGACGTGCTCGGCGAGGGAGAGGGTGGTGGCCTCGCCGGTGGTGCCGCAGGGGACCAGGCCGTCGATGCCGCCCGCGATCTGACGCTCGACCAGGTCAATGAGCGCTGCGTCGTCGATGGCGCCGTCGCGCATCGGGGTGATGAGGGCCGTGAGGACGCCGTTGAAGCTCGACATGGCTGCGGCGGAACTTAGCACAGCCGCGCGGGCGTCTGTCAGGCGCCGAAGGAGATCGCGTCGGCGATCGCCAGCGGGGTGGGGCGTCCCCCATCGAGGCGGACCAGGCAGAGGGCGGCCGCGCCCTGCCGCCAGCGGCTCGGCGGGGTGAAGCGGTGGCGTCCGCTCTCCTCGGCGACGAGCGTCGAGGTGGCGTAGACCGAGGGCCCGGCGAAGTAGACGATCACCAGATGCGCGCCGATCGGCGCCCGCTGCCAGCGCGCCTCGATCGCCTCGCCGTCGACTCGCGCGTGGAGGGCGGGTGTGTCGAGCGCGTCGATCCTCGCGCGGAGGGCGAGCGCCGGACCGGCGAGCGGGTGGGCCTCGAGGAGCGCGTCGAGGGTCTCACGGGCGCGCCGCCAGTGGCCCTGGCGCATGAAGATCTGCGCCATCGTCGGGCTGGCGAGGCGGTCGCGGTGGGCCGGGCGGGTCATTTCGCCTCCCGCGAGGCGAGCGGCGGCGGCGGGAGTACGCGGGCCATGGTCGCGGCGTCGTGGTGGTGGGCGGCCGCGGCGAGGTCGCGGTCGATCTGGGCGCGCAGGGCGGCGGCGCCTGGGAAGCGCATCTCGTCGCGGAGACGGGCGAGGAAGGCGACCTCGACCTGGACGTCGTAGAGTCGATCGCCGAGGTCGACGCCGAGGACGTGGGCCTCGAGGGAGAGCGGCGCGCCCGGGTCGGCGACGAAGGTCGGGTTCGTGCCGAGGTTGGCGGTCGCCGGCCAGACGCGGCCATGGAGCGGCGACCCGGGATCGACGACGACGAGCGCGGCCGCATAGACGCCGGGTCGCGGGAGGAGGGCGCCGGGGCAGGCGACGTTGGCGGTGGGGATCCCGAGGCGGCGGCCGCGGCCGGCCCCGTGGACGACCGTCCCTTCGACCGCGTAGTGGCGGCCGAGGGCGGTCCAGATCGACTCCACCTCGCCGGCGGCGACCGCGGCGCGGATCCCCGAGGAGCCGAGCTTGCCGCCGCTCGCGTCGTCGCGGACCACGGGGACGATGTCCACGGGGATCCCGGCCGGCGCGACGAGGCGGGCGAGGGCGGCGGTGTCGCCGGCGCGGCCCGCCCCGAAGCGGAAGTCGTCGCCGACGACCACGGCCGCCGGTCGGAGCCCCTCGAGGAGGAACGCGTCGACGAACTCGCTCGGGGGCATCGCCGCGGTCGTCGTCGTGAAGGGGAGGAGCACGAGGTCGTCGACGCCCAGGCTCATGCACACGCGCTCGCGCTGGCTCGGCGTCTGGAGGAGCGCGGGGGCGCGCGGGCCGAGGAGCACCTGCGCGGGGTGGGGGTCGAAGGTGACGAGGGCGACGCGCCGCGCGAGCTCGGCCGCCCGCCGGAGCAGCGCCTGGTGGCCGCGATGGAGGCCGTCGAAGGCGCCGATGCACGCGGCGGTGGCCGGCGGCAGGGCGGCGGGCGAGCGCAGGACCTTCATGGTGCGGGGCGGCGGGAACCTAGCACGGGCCGCGAGGAGCGCGCTTTGCCGCCCCATGTGACGCTCCCCACGGCGAAATCGAGGGCGGCCGCGCCTCGGCGGCTGCGCTACCCTCGGTTCGTGCGCCTCGCCATCCTCCCTCTCCGCACCCTCGTCGCCCTCGCCGTCGCCGGGTCGACGCTCACCGGCTGCGGTGACGCCGAGACCAAGCACGATCTCTACATGCGCGGCATGCAGGTCGAGGGCGAGGCCTCGCGCGGCGAGTGCCGCCTGGCCTACGACGCGGCCGAGAGGGCGCACACGATCGACGGCGACCAGGTCCAGCGCTGCCTCGAGCGGACCGAGGAGGCGATCGCCCTCTACGAGAAGGCCAAGGCCAAGGGACTCAGCGACCTCGACTTCATCAACACCCATCAGCGGGCCCTCGAGCGCCGCGATCGCCTCAAGGCGATGCTCCACACGATCCGCGAGCTCGAGCAGCCGCAGGTGCCTGGCGCTCCCCCCCGCTAGCCAGTGCCGCGACCGCGGCGCTAGAAGGCGGCCCCGCCCTCGATCCAGCGGGCGATCGCCACCAGGTCGGCGTAGGGGATCGCCCCCGGCAGGGGCATCGCCGACCCACGGACCCCGTGAATTGCCTCCCCCGCGTCGTCGCGCAGGAGCTTCTGGATGAGGAAGCTCTCGGAGGGGCGGCTCGGGGCCACCCGGCGGTACCCGGTCGACGCGATCGTCGGGGTCTCGACCAGCTCGGCGAAGGCGATCTCCGGGGTGGTGAGGACGAGGCGCTCACGGGCGAGGCCGTAGGGCTCGCGGTGGCACGAGCAGAGGCCGCGGCCGGGGTCGAAGGGGCCGCCCTCGGCGAAGAGATCGCGTAGGGTCGGCGCGATCGCCTCCGGCGGCGGCATGGCGGGTTCGTCGCCAGGGGCGGTCGTGAATTCGAGGTTGAAGACCGGGTCGCCGTCGTCGTTCTCGGTCCACCCCGGGGTGGTGACGTCGAGCGCCTCGCCGCCCCACCCGTGGAGGGTCGGTCGCAGCCGTACTCGGTAGAGGCTCCCCCCCCGCAGGGTCGCCCGCGGGCGGATCGAGAGCACGGAGCCCGCACACCAGGGGGAGTCGCCCGGGGGGTCCGAGGAGCCCGGCGCGCGCCACGGGAAGAGCTGGAGGTCGAGGTCGATGTCGAAGATGACCGACCCCGAGCTGAGGCTCGCGTCGAGGTCGCCGAGCGAGCCGGGGTCGGCGAGGTCCGACAGACAGAGGTCGATCCCGGCGGTGCGAGGGACCGCGGTCGCGCCGGCGCTCGGGATGGAGGCGACGATCTCCAGGCGATCTTCGGGGGCGGGGAAGCGCTCGGCGTCGCTTGGCCACGCGCATCCCCCCAGGGCAGCGGCCACTGAGAGGATGACCAGGGGCGCGAAGGACCGAGGCATCGCCCCGCAGCCTATCAGGAGGAGGTCCCCGGCGGGGGTCGCGGTGCGCCCAGGCTGGCGATTTCGGCCGCGTCGGCGCCGGCCCCGGCCCCGGCCCGCTTGTTGACCCCTCGCGCCGCCCCCTGCTATCGTCGCGCCGATTTCGGCTCGTTGCCCATGGCCCTGGGGCCTTGGGCGACCTCGAACCAGGGAGCCCTTCGTGTTTCGAAGCACGCGTCCACGATCTGCGCACCTCACCTTCCTCGCGGTCGCCTTCCTGGCTGGCTGCGGGCCCTTCGGCTACCTGAAGAAGGTCGCCAGCGAGTCGAGCAAGGCGGTCGCCAGCGCCGAGGCCGCGGGAGCCGAGGAGGACGCGCCCTACGAGTACTGGGGCGCCGTCACCTACCTCGAGCAAGCCAAGATCCTCATGGGCTACAGCGAGTACGAGCGCTCGTTCGACTACGGCGAGCGGGCCAAGCAGCTCGCCGAGGAGGCCAAGGTGAAGGCCGAGAAGCGCCGCACCGGCAAGATGGTCGAGACCGCCGAGGGCGGCGCCGCCGCGGACGCGGACGGCAGCGCCAGCGCCGGTGATGGCAGCGCCAGCGCCGAGGGCAAGGTCGGCGTGTCCATCGGAGGTGGCAAGTGAAGCCCCGCAACACCAGAGCTCTCGTCGTCGTCTCCGTGGTCGCCTCGGCCACTCTCCTCTCCTGCGCGGGCAAGACCCTCCTCGGGAAGGTCGCCGGCACCCAGACCGTGCTCCAGGGTGCGATCGCCGACGGCTCCAAGACGATCGGCTGCGCCCCCAAGGAGACCGCGATCGCTGAGGCGAACATCAAGTTCGCCGAGGACGCGCTGGCGATGGGCGAGTACTACCGCGGCAAGGATCACGCCGAGAAGGCGGAGATCTACACCCAGCTCGCCCGCAAGAAGACCGATCCGGTCCGCTGCAAGGACGGCAAGCCCGCCGAGATGATCTCCCGCGCCGGCGACCGCGACGGCGACGGCTACGACGACGGCATCGACAAGTGCCCGGACGATCCCGAGGACTTCGACTCCTTCGAGGACGACGACGGCTGTCCGGACAAGGACAACGACGGCGACGGGATCCTCGACGCCGCCCAGTTCGTCGACGGCCGCTGGGTCAACAACGACAAGAAGGTCGAGAACGGCCGCGAGATCGACTGCCGGAACGAGAAGGAAGACTTCGATCAGTTCGAGGACGAGGACGGCTGCCCCGAGCCCGACAACGACCGCGACACGATCATCGACGGCAACGACCAGTGCCCGAACGATCCTGAGGACTACGACCAGTACCAGGACGAGGACGGCTGCCCGGACAAGGACAACGACGGCGACGGCGTCCTCGACGCGGCCGAGCTCAAGCGGAACCCGGACGGCACCTACAACTGGACCAACAACGACAAGGCGTTCGAGAACGGCGTCGAGAAGGACTGCCGCAACCTCCCCGAGGACAAGGACGGCGACCGCGACGAGGACGGCTGCCCCGACGTCCTCCTCATCGACGACTGCCAGATCAAGCTCAGCGACAAGATCTACTTCAAGTTCGACAAGTGGGACATCGACCCGGTCAGCTACAAGGTCCTGGACGAGGTGTACGACACCCTCCAGGCCGGGCCGACCATCAAGGTCTGGGTCGACGGCCACACCGACTCGAAGGGCTCGGACAAGTACAACAAGAAGCTCTCCCAGAAGCGCGTCGAGAGCGTCGCCAAGTACCTCACCAACAAGGGCATCGCCGCCGACCGGCTCGAGCCGCGCGGCTTCGGCGAGGAGGTACCGATCCAGGACAACAAGACCGCCGAGGGGCGCGCCGCCAACCGCCGCGTCGAGTTCAACCTCAAGGACTGCAAGAAGCGAGTCAACTAGCTCTCGGGTGGGGTCAGGGAGCTGGAGGAGAGCAGCATGGGCACCACACGGTCGACAGGCGGCCGGCGCGGGGGAGCGCGCCGTATCGCACACATGCTCGCCGGGGCCTGCGCCCTGGCGGGTCTCCTGGTCGCCTCGTCGGCCCACGCGGGCCCGCGGGAGGACCTCAGGGCCGCCTACAACAAGGCGCTCGGCCAGTACAACAACCTGGAGCTCGACCCGGCGCTCGCCGGTCTCGACGAGGCGCTCGCCGCGGGTCGTGCCAACGACGAGAACGACCCCGCCCTCGCCCCGCTCCTGGTCCTTCGGGCAGGCGTGATCTTCTCGAACACGGGCGACGCCGCGAAGACCAAGGAGGCGCTCGCGGCGGCGGTGGCGATCGACTACAACGTCCAGATCCCCGCCGACCTGCGCTCCGCGCAGTTCCAGAAGCTCCTCGACGAGGCCCGCAAGGCGGGCGGCACGCCCCCGGGCGAGTCGGTCCGCCACACGCCGCCGGCAGCGACCTGCGGCGGTGACATCGTCTTCGACTTCCTGGTCTCGAACCTGGTCGACGGCGGCCAGGTCGCCTTCTATTGGCGGAAGCTGGGGTCGACCGCCGAGCCCGCGTCGCTGAGCATGGACACCTTCGGCAACCTCGCCACGGTGACCCTGCCCGCGAGCGACCACGGCGACGAGAACATCGAGTACTTCGTCTACGTCTTCGACTCGGCCAACAAGCCGCTCGGCAACAAGGGCGACGCCGACGGGCCGCTCGCCCTCCAGTTCTCGTGCGAGAAGCCGGAGGAGGCGCCGCCGCCCCCGGTCGAGCCGCCGAAGCCGAAGACAACGCTCCCCCGCTTCTTCATCAACCTCGGCGTCGGCACCGGCGTCGGCGTCGCCAGCGGCACCGCCGACCTCAGCTACCAGCAGTACTCGCCGCGGGCCCGCGACGGCGGCACCCAGTTCCAGTACGGCATCCGCGAGTACGCCTGCTCGATCGCCCGCTGGCGCTACCCGCAGGACAAGCTCGCCGGCGATCAGGGCACCTTCCTCGCCGACCTGCAGGCCCTGCAGGCGATGGGCGCCACGCTCCCCGAGGGCCTCTCGTTCGTCTCGTCGGGCTACACGGTGGAGCAGGTCGCCCAGAACTACGACCCGTCCTACTGCGGTCAGCACCACGGCATCGACACCGGCTTCGCCTCGGCGCCCTTCCACATCGCGCCGGAGTTCGGCTACCGCGTCACCGATCGCCTGGTCGTGTCGGTGCAGACCCGGATCCAGGTGGTCACCGGCTCCAAGGTCTACCGTGACAACCCGAAGGAGGACTTCGTGCCCTCCCTCGCCAACAACGTCTACGACTACAGCCGGACGAACCCCGCGGGCGAGCGGATCAAGCCGCCCTTGTCGTTCATGGCGATGGTCAAGGCCCGCTACTTCCTCGGCAAGCAGGACGGCAAGTTCCGTCCCTTCGTCGGCGGCCTGATCGGCGGCGGCACCGGGGCGCGCCTCCGCGTCAACATGGGCTTCGCCAACGACCGCAACGGCAACTCGATCCCGGACGACCGCGAGTTCGCCTACGACCTCGCCAACGAGGACGTCAACTTCGACCCGGCGACCAACCCATGCACGCCGGTGTGGCCCTACAACAACGGCTGTGTCCCCGGCCCGGGCAACGACCCCGCGAACCCCGGCGACTACGACCGCCTGCAGGCCGGCTTCAAGGCGACCACCGCCGACAAGAGCGCCCGCATCGACACCGTCCGCGTGGGTCCGATCATGCTCGGCGCGGTCGGCGGCTTCCACCTCCAGATCGTCAAGAACTTCGCCATCTTCGGCGAGGTGCAGGTCGGCGGGTGGTTCTGGAAGCGGTCGAGCCTCCTCCTCGACTTCAACCTCGGCCCGGTGATCACCTTCTAGCGCGGACGCCGGCGCGTGCCGATGGCGCGCGCGGATGGCCAGCCGGGGCGATCCTCGGCTATCCTCCGCGCCCCATGGCTCCGCCCTCCTCGCCGCGACACAAGCCCGTCGACTCCGACACCCGCCCGCCCCGGCGCTCGGATGAGCGCGGGGGCCCGCGTCGTCGCGCCGCCGCGCCCGAGCGCCCGGGCCATCGAGGGCCGACCGTCCGCGTCTCGCTGCCGGCGGCCCGCCTCCTCCGCGCCGGCCACCCGTGGGTCTTCCGCTCGGCCATCCGGCGCGACCCCGAGGGCCTCGCCGAGGGCGACCGGATCGCCGTCCTCGACGAGGAGGGGCACCCCGTCGGCGTCGGCCTCCTCGAGCAGGAGGGTGCGATCGCCGTGCGGATGCTCGGCACCAGCCTCGACATCCACTGGGACGAGGCCGAGATGCGCCGCCGCCTCCAGGCCGCGCTCGCCCTCCGCGGCGGCCTCGGCCTGCCGGCGGCCCAGCGCCTGATCCACGGCGAGGCCGACGGCTTCCCCGGGATCGCCGTCGACCGCCTCGGCGACTTCATCCTCATCTACAAGTACGCGAAGGTCGCCGAGAGCTACCTGGACGCCCTGGTGCCGATCCTCGCCGCCGAGGTGATGCCCGAGGGCGGCGGCATCTACCTCCAGGACCGCCTCCGTTCAGTGGCCGCCGACGATCGACGCCCGCCCGCCTTCCACCTCGCGGGCAAGGCCGCGCCGCCGGAGGTGATCGTCGACGAGGACGGGCTCAAGTTCCACGTCGACGTCACCGCGCCGGTCTCGCCGGGGCTCTTCCTCGACCTCCGCGACGGTCGCCGCCTCCTCGAGGGGTGGGTGCGCGGCCGCTCCGTTCTCAACCTCTTCTCCTTCACCGGCGCGTTCGCCCTCCGGGCGCTCCGCGGCGGCGCCCGGGCGGTCACCAACGTCGACGCCGCCGCCCGTTCCCACGCGCGCTGCCGGCAGAACCTCGCCTCGTCCGGCATGGATCCCGAGGCGTGCGAGGCGATCGCCGGCGATGTGTTCAAGCACCTCGAGCGCTTCCGCCAGCGCGGTCGGGTCTTCGACGTGGTCATCGCCGATCCGCCGCCCTTCTCCAACGTCAAGGGCGCGGTCTTCAGCGCGCTCCGCGACTGGAACCAGCTCATGGCCTCGATCGCCCCGGTGGTCGCCCCTGGCGGGCTCGTCCTGGCGATCTGCAACGCCGTCCGCCTGACCGAGGAGGAGTTCCTCCTCGCCGTCGCCGAGGGGGCCGCCCAGGCCGATCGGTCGGCCCGCCTGATCGCCGAATGCGGGCTCCCGCCCGACTTTCCGGTCCTCCCTGCCTTCGTCGAAGGCCGCTACCTCAAGGTCAAGCTCTTCCAGCTCGCCTGAGCGGCGCCCTCCCGGCCGACCGCCGCTCCCCCGGCCTCCGCCGGCGCGGTCGATTTCGACTATGCTCCGGGCGCCATGAGACCGCCGCTCAGCGCCCACGCGATCCGCAGCCGCTTCCTCGAGTTCTTCAAGGAGCGCGGGCACGCCGTCGTGCCCTCGTCCTCGCTCGTCCCCCACAACGACCCGACGCTCCTCTTCACCAACGCCGGCATGGTCCAGTTCAAGGACGTCTTCGTCGGCCGCGACCACCGCGCCTACACCCGCGCCGCCACCGTCCAGCGCTGCCTGCGGGCGGGCGGCAAGCACAACGACCTCGACAACGTCGGCTTCACCCCGCGGCATCACACCTTCTTCGAGATGCTCGGCAACTTCTCGTTCGGCGACTACTTCAAGGCCGACGCGATCCGCTGGGGTTGGGAGCTGCTGACCGAGGGCTTCGGGATCCCCAAGGACCGCCTGGTCGTGTCGATCTACAGCGGCGAGGGCGAGGCGGCGCCCTTCGATCAGGAGGCGTTCGACCTCTGGGCCGAGATCGTCCCGCGCGACCGGATCTACGCCTGCCCGGCCAAGGAGAACTTCTGGCAGATGGGCGACACCGGCCCCTGCGGTCCCTGCTCGGAGATCCACATCTTCCACGGCGACAAGGCCCCCGGCGACGCCCGCCGCGAGGGCAAGTACGGCCCCGCCCACGAGGACACCCGCTACACCGAGCTCTGGAACCTCGTCTTCATGCAGTACGAGAAGCTCGAGGGCGGCGCCATGATCCCGCTCCCGAAGCCGAGCATCGACACCGGCGCCGGCCTCGAGCGCCTCGCCGCGGTCGTCGAGGGCGCGACCTCCAACTACGGGACCTCGCTCCTCCGGCCGCTCGTCGAGGTCGCCAAGCGCCTCGCCGGCGCCGACCCCTCGGTCGACCTCGGCGCTGGCGAGTGCCCCTTCCGCGTGATCGCCGACCACGCCCGCGCGACCTCGTTCCTGATCGCCGACGGCGTCTTCCCCGACCGCGCCGGACGATCGTACGTCCTCCGACGGATCATGCGTCGCGCCATCCGCTACGGCACCTCGGTCGGCCTCGATCGCCCCTTCTTCCACGAGGTCTGCCGCAAGGTCGTCGACGACTTCGGCGACGCCTACCCCGAGCTCCGAGAGCGCGCCGCCACCATCGAGGAGGTCGTCCGCACCGAGGAGGAGTCGTTCCGCCGCACCCTCGGCCGCGGCCTCCGCCGCCTCGAGGCCGCGCTCGGCGACCTCGCCGCGGGGGCCCGCGACTTCCCGCCGGCGATCGCCGCCGATCTCTACGACACCTACGGCTTCCCGATCGACCTCACCGGCGTGATCTGCCGCGAGCACGGCCTCGGCCTCGACGAGGCCGCGGTCGAGAGCGACGTCCACCGGCGCCAGAGCGCCGGCGAGGGCGAGGTCCAGCTCGGCCAGGAGCGCCGCCTCGGTGACCACTACTTCGAGCTCCAGCAGGCCTTCGCCGCCCGCTCGCGCTTCCTCGGCTACCAGCAGGAGGAGGTCGCCGGCGCCACCGTCCTCGGCATCGCCGTCGCCGGCAAGCTGTCCCAGGAGGCAGGTCCGGGCGCCGAGGTCGAGGTCATCGTCGACCGCACCCCCTTCTACGCCGAGAGCGGCGGCCAGGTCGGCGACCTCGGCACGATCCGCGGCGCGGGCCTCCTCGCCGACATAACCGACGTCCAGAAGCCCACCGGCGACCTCCACGTCCACCGCGGCGTCGTCCGCGAGGGCACGCTCCGGGTCGGCGCAACCGTCGACGTGGCGATCGACCGCGCCCGCCGCGACGCGATCCGCCGGAACCACAGCGCGACCCACCTCCTCCACCACGCCCTCCGCCAGGTCCTCGGCGCCCACGTGGTCCAGAAGGGCTCGCTCGTCGCGCCCGACCGCCTCCGCTTCGACTTCTCGCACGCTCGCCCCCTCACCGACGCGCAGCGCGTCGAGGTCGAGCGCCTGGTCAACGCGGCCGTCCTCCAGAACCTCGACTCGCAGATCCGCGAAGTTGGGCTTGACGATCACCGGGAAGCGGAGGGCGCCGGCGTCGAGGGCGGCGAGGTCGTCGACGAAGACCCAGGCGGGGGTGGGGACGCCGTGGGCGCCGACGGCGAGCTTGGTGAGGTTCTTGTCGAGGGTGAGGGCGCAGACGTAGGCGTCGGAGCCGGTGTAGGGGAGGCCGAGCTCGTCGAAGAGGGCGGGGTAGAAGGCCTCGCGGAAGCGGCCGCGGCGGCCCTCGGCGGTGTTGAAGACGAGGTCGGGGGCGAGGGCCTCGAGGCGGGCGACGGTGCGCGAGGCGGGGCCGGAGACCTCGACGGTCTCGACCTCGTGGCCGAGGCCGCGGAGGGCGTCGACGAGGGCGGCGATGGTCTCGGGGCGGTCGAACTCGGCCTCTTCTTCGGCGTCGGTGAGCTGGAGGTTGTGGGTGAGGGCGATGCGCATCGTCGTCGTCGGCTCCGGCGGCGCGAGTCTACGCGATGCGCGGGAGGGCCGGGAGCGCGGCGATGCCAGGCGAAGCGGGGCGGGGGCCGACGCGGCTCAGCGGCGACCGACGAGCGGGAGGCCGGGGCGGCGGCGGACGAGGCGGGGGAGGGAGCCGCGGGTGCGGGGGCCGAGGGGGCTCAGCGGCGACGGACGAGGCGCGCGATGAGGAGGGCGAGGGCGCCGGCGACGGC
>WBZL01004857.1_pt1 | contig 11398 bp, 10 predicted proteins | sample 5204291 | NCBI WGS metagenome assembly WBZL01 (sample SAMN12344345, study PRJNA552823) | activated sludge metagenome | biome: Activated sludge suspended growth; feature: Nitrification reactor; material: Wastewater; isolation source: activated sludge from nitrification reactor of wastewater...
AAGCCGGGCAGAATGGCCAGCACAAGACTGAGGTAGGTCACATGATTTGGCTGCCAGCCTTGGCGCACGCAAAAATGTGTCGCCCAGAATGCAGGCACCGGCCAAACCCATTTGGTGACAAGATCGGTCACGCCTTTATACGAACCGGAAAACAATTCCTTTTCCAGCAGCGGACGGTTATTCTCGCTGATGGGTAAAATGTAAGGCGGGTCCTTCTTTTTCAAGTTTTGCTGGAAATCGATTTTTAAATCATTTAACCCAATACGTGGGATAGTGAGCAACACGAATTTATAATTCTTACTTTTGTTGCTGTTAAGGTTTCTGAGCACTTGCGGTGCATGATGGCCATCGGTGCGGATGGCGGCAGGACAATTTTCTTCACTGTATAAGGCTATTTTTTTATCCAAGCTGAACAATGCGGCCAGTACGCGCGTATCGAACAGAAAATTGGCATTCAGAAATACTGCGCTGGCGCCGGTAGGAATTTTTCCGACATGATCAACCAGCTTGATTTGTTCATAGGCGTTAAGCATACGCTGTAGACGCTCACGACCGGTCAATCCCCAAATCTTGATTTCACTTTCACCGAAAATATAAATATATGTTGAAGTCGACATGTGATGTGGTTGTGATAGTTATTCAATGTGATCACGGCAGCGATCTTTTGACAGGATGCGCGTAATTTATAAAATGAGTCAGAAAATTAACCGATTTGTATGTCTGCATTAGCGTATTTAATATGCTTTTTCTTTGGAGTAGCCAGAAAATAGGCAAAAGTCAACGGCCCTACACGACCGACTATCATTAAAAATATAATGATAATCTCTCCTTCCATACTTAACTGAGTTGTTAATCCTCTAGACAAGCCGACTGTGCTCAGGGCAGATACTACCTCGAAAGCGATATCAATGAATGGAGCTTTCTCAAATACAGTCAGGAAAAAGATTCCAATGAAGATCATGATAATCGATACAGTAGTCAATGCCAATGCTTTCATTACTTGTGACTGAGGAATAGTACGTTGCAGTATTACAACTTCGTCGCGGCGACGAAGGAAAGTATAGGTAGCCATGATTAAAACCACGAAAGTGCCTAATTTAAGGCCGCTGGCCGTACTTAATGAACCGCCCCCGATAAACATCAATAAAATGATCAGGGTTGTTGTGGCATTGGTAAGTTCTTCTATGATTAAAGTATTGAAACCAGCCGTTCGCGGCGTAACTGCCTGAAACCAGGCAGCGATCGCCTGATCTCCGAGCGATAGTGAGCCTAATGTCGCCGGATTCTGTACTTCCAGAATCCAAATAAGCACAAAAGCACATAAATTAATGATCAATGTGCTGATTAATACAATTCTGGTGTTAACGCTCAATTTATACCAGCTTTTTTGTGTTCTTAAGTCAATTAATACCAGAAAACCGATACCGCCGATAATAAAAAGCGTTGTGATGATAATATTAACGGGTAAATTGGTGACAAAAGGCATCAGGCTGTTGCTATGTAGGGCAAAGCCGGCGTTATTAAATGCGGAAATCGTATAAAAGAATGCCTGGTAAACAGCCGTGGTAAAACCCAAATCGTTCAACCATGTGGCAGTTAGTAATAAGAATCCGGCCAATTCTATGAAAAACGAATAAATCAACACATATTTTGCCGTTTGGGCGACTTTTTCCAAGCTGGTTTGATTAAAGGCTTCCTGTGCAATCATTTGTTGCCCGATACCTAATCGGGCACCCAAACTTAATGCCGCAACAACCGCGAAGGTCATGAAACTTAATCCACCGGTTTGAATTAATAAGGCAATAATCATTTGGCCGAACAAGGTAAAATGAGTACCTGTATCAACAACTGCCAAACCGGTAACCGTAACCGCTGAAGTTGCGGTAAAAATGGATTGTAGCCAGCTAATTTCGCTATGCGTTGCAATAGGGAGCTTGAGTAACAAAGACCCAAGCGTAATCAACAAAATAAACCCCAGGAATAGTACTGTAGGGGGATTGATATTCAATGTGGTGGTTTTTTGTGTGGTTACTTTTTTGTAAGGTAAAACACGGGGATCCCACAGTTTCATAATCACGCCAGCCTTGGGGCAATCGTTTTAAGCATATTTAAAGTACCGGCTAATACCAGTGAATCGCCCGATTCTAAAATAAAATCCAATGCAACCGGGGTGAAGATATTTTTATTACGTTGCACCAAAAGCGGTTTTATCGAATGTTTCGTTTCTTTTAATAGTCCTTCGATTGCAATACCTTGACACTTATCGGTTATCGTAATTTCAACCACATATAAATTGTAACCTATCGCCATATACTGGTTTACCATTGGGTAATTGAGCGATTGCGCTACTTTTATACCCATTTCTTCCTCGGGGTGGATAATTCGGGAAACACCAATTCGAGAAAGAATCGTGTGGTGGGGCCGTGAAGTTGCTTTGACCCAAATTTCCTTGATATTCATGCTCTTGAGCAGCAGAACGCACAATATGCTGGCTTCCAGGCTTTCGCCGATGGCAACAAGAACAGCATCGCAGGTCGTTATATTCAGATCCTTAAGTGCGTGTTCATCCGTTGCATCCGCTATTGCTGCAAGCGTTAATTGATCTGCCATTTGGTTTACAATTTTCGGATTAATATCCACCCCGATTACCGAGTGATCGAGACGCATCAATTCTAATGATGCTGAAGATCCAAACCGGCCTAGACCTATTACTGCAAATTGTCCCATTTCATCCTCTCCTGCACTTTAGAAAAGTATTTCTTACAAAACTTGCATGGGCAAATCTCAATCAGGAAGTTCTGTTTAACCATAAACTTGCCAGAAGAATCATGATGAGGCCGGGTACAAGGGCAATGAAGGCAGGATTTAAGTCGAGTATCAGTCCGATATTGGCGATAATTTGATCGAGTAAATAAACAGCAATGCCAATAAGTGCAGCAAATACCAGTTTATTGCTCAAGCCCGCGCGTATTGATCCAAAGACAAACGGAATCGATAACAGCAACATGGCGATTGTCATTAGTGCGCTGCCTGCCTTACGCCATAGCGTCAGCGCATAGGATTTTGCATCCTGACCGGTACTGCGTAAAAATTCTACATGCCGTGCCAGTTCAAATGGAGATAAGCTTTCCGGTGGTTTGGTCAGTGTGGCAATGTCTTCCGGATTAAGAAAAGACTGCCACTCTAATGAGTGATGGCGAGTTGCTGAAATGCTATCCGTGGTAAAACTTCTCGTGATGACATTACTCAATTCCCACACATTGTTATCGATAATGTCGGCATACTGCGCCTGTGTGTGTGCATTCAAAAAGCCATCTTGGTCCAGTTGCAGAATTTCAATATCGGCGGCCTTTTGCGCATGTATCATTTGACCAATACGTAGAATATTATGTTCGTTGCGCGTCCAGATTCCAAGGTTTCTGCCTAATTCGGCACTAAGTCCCAATGCAATTGCGCGATTAGTAATGGCGTGTTGCTGTAATTGTGGTGCCACAAAGTGTTCAAGAGTGGTTACGAATAACAGCAGGAGAATACCGATCATCAAAGATACGAAACTGATGCGTGTAGGCGATAACCCAGCAACCCGCATGGCAATTAATTCCGAGTGCACAGCCAGTTTGCCAAGCGCTATAACTGTGCCTAATAAAGCTACAAAAGGAGCAATTTGAATAAATCTTCGCGGTAGCAGCATGGCAGTGTATAAAAACGCGTCCGTGACGTGATAAGTGCCTTTGCCGACATCATCCAGTTGATCCAATAAATCAAAGAAGCTGAATAAAGGAAGTAAAACCGCGGTTGCAATTGTGAAACCGATCGCTACTTGATATGCGATATAGCGGTAGATAATCATCGTTGGCGGGAGAGTTGTTTTTGCCGTGCCAGCAAGGCATAGATGGCAAGTCCACATAGCATGATCAGCTCCAGCCACCATACACCCGGTATCGTTCCAATAGTGCCTTGTTCCACCCAATTTTTAGCGAGTCCAGCTAGATTATAATAGGCAGCAAAAACCAGGGCCGCGATCAGATAAGTGCGATCGGTTTTATCATGGCGAGGTGTGGTTCGGATAAACGTCATTGCAATGAGGGCGAGCAGGATGGTAGTTAGCGGGCGCGAAATACGCCATTGTAATTCTGCGATATCCCTTAGCTGATCGGATTCCCAAAGCGTTCTGGTGGCTGCAGATTTGCGCCGGTAGTTAAGCGCGAAGTCGTTATCATAAAAATAGGTCATGTTTTTGAACTGAATGACATCATCAATACTGGCTGTAGCGCTTAATTTATAAACGATTCCTTCGGATAACTCGATACGCGGCCGCGGATCTTCAGTTGTGGGTTGGATCTGGTTTGCTTGCTTGGCAATGACGATTTCGCTGCCTTCGGGTTTCTTGATATATTGGAAAATATCCTGCATTTGTTTGTCGATGTCACTTTTGTTGCGGACATAGACGACTCTACCCGTTTTTTCACTGCCGTAAAAACGCCCGACTTGGAAGCGGTTGGTATTGAGCTCGGCTTCTGCTTGAGCGTCGAGAATATAGCTTTCTCCATAAGCCCAAGGGCGAACATATGACGATAGTATGCCGCTGACGATACCGACGGGTATCGCTACCGCTAATACGGCCAACACAATGCGTGTATTACTAATGCCCATAAAGCGGATGACATTTAATTCCTGATCTTTGTTGAGCCTTCCAAGACCGATAATCACTGAGATATAAAGTGCAATGGGGATGAGCACTTCTAATGCAATCAACGTCTTCAGAAACACCAGTTGGAGCAGAGCAACGATTCCCAATGTTTCAGTAACGGCGCCCGCCAGTAGGCGAGCACTGCTGAAGCTGGCGAATAAACTAACCAGGATTAGGATGACTACCGTGAATGGCAGCAATATTTCACGAGCAATATACCGTTCTACTAATTTCATTGAGTTGCTAGATCAGTGCGAGACTGATGACGTTACGGTAATAGGGATTGGATAGCAGGAGAACATTATTTAACAGATGAATCGTCATTGTAAAAGCCGGATGGTTGTTTATTGAGTATAGACTCAGCCAACATCAGATCTTCAATTTTATCAACATCCACGCCAGCTCGCGGGTCATCCAGCATAATGGCTTGTATTTTTACTCCTGATTTTTCCGAAACAGCTTGTAGCGCTTGCCGCAATGTTAACAATCTAAACAAGTAAGAAAATACCATTTTAAATCCGAGTACCTGCTTGATTAAGCGCCAAGGATGCTTACGCAAGTCTTCAGCTTGCCGCCAGAATCTCACCAACGCTCTTCCCTGTGAATTAAACGTAAACAAATTACACCCGCAGAATCCACCATCACTTAAGCGGATAACCGTACGCTTGGAGCCGGGAAATGCAGCGGCAATAACTTGCTGTCTGACTGCACCAACAGTGGCGTCACAGGGTGTTGCCAGAGAGGCGCGCAAGAAATTTTGTACAATGCTGGGTGTAAGCAAAGCATGATCGGCAGTGGTTAATAAAACTGGCGTATCGCTGGGTATTTGGCTGAGACCGTTTTCAGCACTTCGGCTGGGTGAATCCAAATTCGGTAACCAGATCACCTGCCCTGAGGCAATCCGCTGTTTTAATTCGGGGCAATGTACGTGCAGTGCTTCGGGGGGACCACAGAGAATAATGGTAGAAATCAGATCACAAGCTGACAGCGCATCCACAACGCGGATAATCATCGGTATGCCACCTACGGATGCAAAAGCTTTACAAGCAGCTCCTGTGTGCTGCGTGATAGGATCCGCGCTGGTGCGGTCAGCAGCGAGAACCAATGCAGCATATCGTTGCGGTATTTGATGGAATTCATCGTTCACAGTGTTTTTCCATAGATACGATAACGTTTGTATTGCTTGCTGCCGATCCTGTCGAGGATACTGCGCATAGCAGCATTATCTTCCAGAATCCATGACATCTCGACTTCTCGAATTCCACGTTTGAGCCCCACTTGTCTTGGTGCATCGATTACCAGGCATGCGAGTGCCATGCCAATGGGTGTGTTGCGAAATTGTTTGCGAACACCCATAAGTGGTATGCGACCTGTGTGTATTTGATTATTTCTAATGCTTTGAATGAGTTTAAGCCAACCTAATGGAAACAGACTACCATTAAGTTTGATCAAGACTTCGTTGAGGTTGGGAAGTCCGACCATAAAAGCTGCGGGTTTGCCATCAACTTCGGCAATTTGAATATATTCATCCGGTAATAGTAGTCGCAAACTACTGCCCAGTTCGGCAAATTCTTCTTGTGTAAACGGGATGAATCCCCAGTTGTCAGACCAGGCATCATTAAAAATGTCACGCAGAATTTCCATCTCTTGATCGAACTGATTGCGTTGCAATGTACGTAATCTGATTTGTGAAGAGAACCGATTGATCAGCATTTGCATGACCTTAGGTATTTCAAAATCAACGTTGACTTTGTAAGCCAGTAAATCTTTTGCCGGAAAATACCCTTGTTCTTCAAGCAATTGACCATACCAAGGCGGTGAGTGTGGCATCATGACAACGGGCGGAGTATCAAAACCATCAACCAGGATACCGCATTCCTGATTGATGGAAAGGTTAAACGGACCAGTGATGCGGCGAATTTGCCGAGAGGCTAGCCATGCTTCTGCATGTAGCATTAACGCAGCGCATACGGCTGAATCGTTGATGCATTCGAACAAACCAAAGTGGCCGCTATCTGTGCCATAACGTTCTTGATGCAGTGAGTCGATTTGCGCACTGATTCGTCCAATGGGTTGATCATTTCGATAGGCAACCCAAGCCTGCCACTGGCCATGCTTAAAATAAGGATTAAAGCGGGAGAAGTGAAAGCGCCGCTCGAGACGTAAAGGCGGCACCCACATCGGATCATTAGCATAGACATGCCAGGGTACATCAATAAATTTCCCCATATCGCGATAAGACATGACCGGACGTACCGTAACTTGGGAGGTGACCGGCTTATCGTGTTTAGTCATAACAAATCAATGGTATTGTTTTGATGATGCGCCGTTAAAATTGATCAGAAACATTTGCCGCTTTATTGGGCGTGCAGATTAATATTATTTAATTTCAGTATGTTTCAGTAATTTGGTTACGAGTTGATGAAAAACTTCTTTGGGATCCGGTTCGCGTTGAGCGGATGGATTGGATGCCATAGCATTTTGCTCAGCAGCAGCAATTTTTTCATCGGTAATATTGCGGCAAAAGTCGCGGAAATTGTTCCAATCCGTGTTGTATTCGAGTAAATTTTTTTGCGGGATAAAAACACGGAAAACCTCAAAATTTTGATACATTTCGGGCAATCGGGCAGTAAGGTAATGGTTAATATTTTTTGGCCAGTGTTTATGCTGGGGGTACATGTCGGCCAATTCAATTTCGATCGTAGCACGAAAATTTTCGATGGCCATAGCACGGCGCTTACGATTAATAATATCCACCATAATGGCTACTATTCCTGCAAAACCCAATAAGAAAAAAGGCCATAGCGGAACAGTTTCAAAATATCCTGAGATTTGATCAATATATTCGTTCAAGGTCTTCTCTAATCATTAAATACAAAAGGTAACAAAAAATTTGTGCGTGATGCACGCATATCAACGTATCTTGCCATAGTAAAGCGTGTGGATCAATACAAGCTTTCCCGAGCCTTTCCCAAGCGCTTGGGCTGTAAAGAGATCACTGCATAGTTGTCGTTCTTATAGATCCGGAACGATTTATCCATGAATCTTTTTGCAGGTAAGCAATTGTTCTGTATGTATATAGAAAACACATGAAATCATGAATAATTCGTTCCGGAGCAATAGCATAGTAGTTAATCTATGTTGTTGATTGATCGATATTCCTCCACACATTCGAAGTAACGGATATCGATTGTGCCAAGATCCTTAACAAGGGTCATCACTCAGTGAGTCATCTAAATAAAAGGGCGAAATCTTTTTCGCTCTTCATAGCCATAAGCCGCATTTACCGAAAAGAATTTCGTTGAGCTTATAGTTTTATTCTATCCATTTCCTTTGGGTGTCGATTTATTTTTACTTTTGTTTTCAGAAAATTAGTTCTTATTTTGCAAGCTTGTTGAGACACCTGCCTTTTTTGGCACGTCACTTGCGTATATCAAGATGAAGGAAATTGGGATTAAACCAATTGACCTGACAGAAGCGTAAAACGCTTATTTAACGCAAGCACTTGAATAAAAAATTAGTGGAGGGCTATACCATGTATCAGAGCGAAAATACTTTTGAATTCAATCCGGAAATGAGTGGTTTTGAAGCCGAGCAATATGAAGGTGAACAATATGAAGGCGAGCAGTTTGAGCAATTCGAATATGGCGAAGCGGAATGGGGGGAAGTATTTAACGAAGGCGAAGTGATGGAACTTGCCGCCGAGCTTCTGGAAGTTACCAATGAAGCAGAGCTTGATCGTTTTCTGGGGAAATTGATCAAGAAAGCCGGTAGCGCCCTGGGCAAAGTAGTGAAATCCCCCATCGGTCAAGCGGTAGGTGGCGTGCTTAAGGGCGTCGCCAAAAAAGCATTACCGATTGCCGGTGGCGCGTTGGGCGCTTATTTCGGCGGGCCTCTGGGTGCCAAGATCGGCAGTGGCTTGGCTTCCGCGGCGGGAAGTGCACTCGGACTGGAACTTGAAGCGCTTAACCAAGAAGATCGCGAATTTGAAGGCGGAAAACAATTTGTGCGATTCGCCGCTAATACCGTGAAGAATGCTGTATCAGCACCACCTGCCGCCAATCCCCGCAGTGCTGCGCAAGTGGCTGCTAATAAAGCCGCACAAGTCTATGCACCCAATTTATTAGGCTCAGGATCAACATCAACCATGCCATCAGCCATGCCAGGTAAAGGGCGCGGAGGCCGATGGTTCCGGCGTGGCCGCAACATCATCATTGTCAATTGCTAAGCAGTTTCTATACACATATTTACGAGGAGAACTAACATGCATGATATTGACCGTACACAACTGGAAAGCAACCCCGAGCTGGAAAATTATGAAAATGAGCAATATGAGTTTGGAGAATACGGCGAATATGGTGAAACCGAATGGGGGGGCGAAACCGGTACTTTTAGCGAAGCGCAAGCGATGGAATTGGCCGCTGAGTTATTGGAAGTCAGCAGCGAAGAAGAGCTGGACCGGTTCTTAGGCAGTCTTATCAAGAAGGCTGGTCAAGTTGCCGGGAAGTTTATCAAATCCCCGGTAGGTCAGCAGCTCGGCGGCTTGTTGAAAGGCGCCGCCAAACAAGCTTTGCCCATGGTGGGTAGTGCCATTGGCGGTTATTTTGGCGGTACGGGTGGCGCCAAAATCGGTAGCCAAGTAGCGTCTACCGCAGGGCGGATTTTTGGTCTGGAACTCGAAGGATTGAGTCATGAAGATCAGGAGTACGAAGCTGCCAAAAGTTTCGTGCAGTTTGCCGGCACAGCCGCAAAAAATGCAGCATTATCACCGCAGGCAGCCAATCCGAGAGCAGTTGCGCAATCAGCAGTAGCGGCAGCCGCCCGTCAACTTGCTCCAGGTCTGGTTCGCGGTGCTCCGGCTGCAGCGTTAGTTGCATCGGGCAGCGCGTGTCCTTCCTGCGGACGGGGTGCCATGAGCGGCCGCTGGATGCGGCGCGGAAACAAAGTCATATTGTTTGGAGCTTAGCCTATCATGGCTGCCACTTCTTACGCCACATGGATGCTCGAGCAGGAAGCTCGTGCTTTGCTGACCCGGTTGAAACGCGTCAAGCCTTTCGCTTTGCATGAAACCATGCTGCCAGCGGCATCGTTATTACCGGCAGCGCAAACCGGCATCGAGCGTTACTTGATGGAAGGGCGGCGAGAATTGAGAAGTATGATTCAGCGTTACATTGCTTGGTTACGCGGACCGTCCGGACGTAGGGCAACGCCCGCCCATGCACAGCGGTTGTTTTCACTGCTGCGATTGAGGTTCAATGCGGTACTGACACAATTTGATCTATTTAACGATGCGCTCACGCAGCGCAGCGAAAATGAAATCGGTGTCTGGCTTTCCGGACTTGAAGTGGTGTCGGCTGATGCACTCACTATTCCGGGGCATTACTACGAGGTACCGCCTGTCATCTGCTATCTCGATCGTGGCGTTGGCGCAGCGATTCGCCGTGCCAGGACACGATTGCCAGGCGGCGGTGAAAATCCGGTAGCGGTGATTCGTGTTCCGCGGGAACGCATGGTGGGCAGCGGTATCGCTTCTTCCCTGATCCATGAGGTGGGACATCAGTCGGCCGCATTGCTTAACTTGGTGAATTCCTTGCGGCCTGTTTTGCAGGGTATGCAACGAGGCAGTGGAGCCTATAGCAGCACTTGGGCATTGTGGGAACGGTGGATTTCGGAAATCGTCGCCGATTTCTGGTCTGTTGCCCGCATTGGCATTGCTTCAACGCTTGGGTTGATGGGGGTTGTCAGCTTGCCGCGCGCTTTTGTATTCCGCTTGAACCGGGATGATCCGCATCCGGCGCCGTGGATCCGCGTCAAGTTGAGTTGTGCGATCGGGCAAGCGCTTTATCCGCATCCCCAGTGGCAACGCCTGGCTCAGTTATGGGAATCCTACTATCCGCTGGATGGATTGGATACCGCGCAGCGGCAGGATTATCAGGCATTGCAGGCGACTTTGCCTGGTTTTGTGGCGCTGCTAATCAATCACCGCCCTGAAAGCCTGCGCGGGCGCAGCTTGGCTGAAGCCTTGCAGGTGCAAAACCGCCAGCCGCATCGTCTTCAGGCATTGTTCCTAGCGTGGCGGCAGCAACCAGTGAGAATGTACCGTGCATCACCAGTACTGGCTTTTGCTGTGATCGGTCAAGCACGTGCCGACGGCCGCATGAGTCCGGAGCAAGAAAGCGCCATACTCGGAAAACTGCTCACCCACTGGGCGCTGCGCAGTACCTTGGCAGTGTCCGCGGCCTGCTCAATGCAATCAGAACAGCCGAAGCCTTGGCTTGCAAACTACCACCAACACAATCGTTTTATTAACTATTCACTTAGGAGAATGACATGAATACAACTCGTCAAAGCCGAAAAGATGAAAAAAAGAAACCGGGAACCCTTAGAGTTAATTTATTCGCTGAATTTTCAGCTACGACAAGAGACCGGGAATTAAGAGGTGCTATCACCAACGCGCCAGTTATCGTCAAAACAAATATGTTTTCGAATAATAGGATTGTTGCTCAAGATGTGACTGGACAAGATGGATGGGTAGATATTCCTCTCGAATCGGGGGATTATCGTATAGAGTTTCCTTCACTCCCCGATCAATGGCAGCCGCAGCCAGGGCATTTAAGCGTCGAGGTTAACGATGATAAATTTAATGAAACAGGACATATTGTCGGAGCACGCCAGAGTGGACTGGCTCTGGATATACTTACTACGGCA
>WBZL01004858.1_pt1 | contig 11397 bp, 9 predicted proteins | sample 5204291 | NCBI WGS metagenome assembly WBZL01 (sample SAMN12344345, study PRJNA552823) | activated sludge metagenome | biome: Activated sludge suspended growth; feature: Nitrification reactor; material: Wastewater; isolation source: activated sludge from nitrification reactor of wastewater treatment...
AGCCGAAGAAGTAGACGAGCGCGTAGAGCACGAGCCCGCCGGTCGCCAGGCACACCCCGTCGACCACCCGCCCGAGCCCACGGCGCCCGCCGACCCCCAGCCACGCCAGCGCCGGCACCACGAAGAGGAGCGAGAAGGGGTTCACCGCCGCCACGTAGAGCCCCGCCGCCGCCACCAGCGCCAGCGCCACGCTCTTCCGATCCGCGAAGCTCGGCGCCTCGCCGCCGGCCCGCCTCGCCAGCCAGCGCCCCAGCGCCAGCAGCCCCGCGAGCGACCCCAGATAGATCGCCACCGCCGGCCAGCGCGGCTGGAAGATCTCGGGGTCCTTCGGCGTCGCCGGATAGAGGTGGAAGTCGAGCATCAGCCCCGACGCCACCAGGACCCGCAGCACCACCATCGAGAGCGCCAACGGCACGAAGATCGCGGCCACATCTGGCCACGCGCGTCGCCACGCCGCCCCGATCCTCGGCGCCTTCCACCCGCCCGCCGCCGCCGAGCCGAGCGCGAAGAGCCCGACGATCCCCGCGAAGATCGCCGCCAGCGGAGCCCCTCGGAGGAGCTCCCCCGAGCCCTCCGAATACAGATAGGGCCCCCCCTCGCGCACCGGCGGCGGCGCCCCTTGCAGCTGACGCACCAGCGCCTCCGCCACTCGCCCCGCCTGATGCAGGCTCCGCGCCCCCTGCAGCGCCATCATGTCGCCCGGCGAGTGGTAGCTCTGCCAGTGCTCCTCCCGGTGCGCCTCCGGCACCCAGCCGGCGAAACCCAGCGCAGGCACCCCCGCGGCGACGAAGGGCCCCTGATCCATGAACGAGATCGGCACCGCCTGGTCCAGCACCTGCTCCAGCGGCGCCCGCAGCCGAGGCACCCAGAGGTCGCCGGCCGCCCGCGCCGCCGCCCGCGCCGCCAGCTGCAGCGAGATCGCCCCGTACCCGCGGAACTGCCCGGTCGGCTCCATGATCAGCCCGTCGTAGAAGTACTTCCCCAGGTTGTCGAGCGAGATCGCCGCGACGATCGACCCGGGATCCGGGTGGGTCTCCACGTAGCGGAGCGACCCCAGCATCCCCCACTCCTCCGCGTCCGCCGCCAGGAACACCAGCGTGTGGTTCGCCGGCTCCGCCGCGAAGATCTCCATGAGGCCGAGCAGGATCGTGATCCCCGACCCGTCGTTGTCCGCCCCCTCGATCGTGTTCGGCGACTGATCGTGGTGAGCGACCACCACGATCGAGCGCCCCGAGCTCCCTCGCCGCTCGCAGATCACATCGCCGAGCGCGAGCGCCTCGCTGAAGTTGACCACGCTCCAGCGATCGCGCCGGCACGCGAGCCCCTGCGCCCGCCCGAACGCCTCGATGAACCCCGCCGCCGCCTCGTTGCTCTCCGTCCCCGAGTGGCGGCGCGGGAAGGCCTCGACGAACGCCCCCAGGCGAGCGAGCGCCGCCTCGCCGTCGAAGCGGAGCGCCGCCGGATCGTACGCGGGCGCCGGCTCGGGCACCGGCGAGCACGCGACGATCGCCGCGGCCGCCGCGACCAGCGGTGCGCCGACCCGGTCGCGCACCCTCACGCCCCCACTAGGTCCCCTCGCCCTGACCGGAGAAGTAGTCCGGGCACTTCTTGGCGAGCGCCGTGCACGCCGGCCCGGCCATGCTCTCCGGGGGCTGCGTCCCGCTCAGCGCGGCCGCGCAGTCGAAGGCCGCGGCCGCCTCCTTCATCGCGTCGATCTGCTCGTCGATGCAGTCCTCGAACTCGCTGATCGTCGCCGGGCAGCTGCTCAGCGAGCTGGTGTCAGCGCACGAGTCGCCGCTCGAGGTGCCGCTGTCGCTCTTCAGACACGTCGACACCGCCGCCTCGCAGGCCGCCGCGTCGCCGCCCGCGATGCTCACCGACGCCGCCGAGGTCGCCACGCAGAGGAGCCGCTTGGTGTCCTCGTAGAAGCCCTCATCCTGCAAGTGCTCCTGCGTGCGCTCGCAGACCTGCTTGCGATCGTCCTCGCTCAGCGAGTCGATCTGCTTCCCCCCGCCGATGCCGGTAAACCCGCAACCAGCGACGAAGATCCCGCCGATCAGCACCCCGCCGACGATCGAAATGACACGACCCTTGCTCGTCATGCCCGCGACGCTAGCACGACGCGCGCCGCCGCCACCAGCCGCCCCCTCGCGCCGGTGACCTGCGCCACGCCATCGGCGGACCTGCGGCGGACCTGCTAGAGTCCGCCGCGATGTCCACGCCGGCGCGCCGCCCTCCGCTCGACCTGGTCGCCGACGACGCCGACGACGCCCGCGAGCGCGTCACCTACGAGCTCGTGATCGACGCCGCCTCCCTCTATCTCGAGGGTCACTTCCCCGGCTTCCCGATCTTCCCTGGCGTCGCCCAGCTCACGGCCGTGGTGATGCCCGGCATCCGCCTCCGCTGGCCCGAACTCGCCCAGCCTCGGCGGATCGGCCGCCTCAAGTTCCGCGCGCCGATCCTCCCCGACGACCGCCTCCGCCTCCACCTGGAGCGAGAGCGCGGCGCCTCGCTCGTCCGCTTCCGCGTCGACCGGGAAGGACGCGCCTGCACCGAGGGCGCCCTCGAGTTCCCGCCGGCGTGAGCCGCCTAACGCGCCCCGCCACTGGACGCTCCGCCGACCCCGGCGGACTCTATGCCCCGTGAGCGAGCAGAACGTCGACGTCGCGATCATCGGCGGAGGCCTCGCCGGCCTCCTCCTGGCCCGGCAGCTCCGGCGCACCCTCCCCGACCTCTCCGTGGCCGTCTACGAGCGCAGCCGCGAGACCTCCTTCAAAGTCGGCGAGTCGACCGTGGAGATCGCCAGCCACTACATGAGCCGGCGCCTCGGCCTCTCCACCTACCTCTACGAGAACCACCTCCCGAAGAACGGCCTCCGCTTCTTCTTCGACACCCCCGAGAAGGACGCCGCCCTCACGGCGATGAGCGAGCTCGGCAGCTACGCCTTCCCGCCGCTCCCCGCCTTCCAGATCGACCGCGCCCGCATCGAGGCCGACCTCATCGAGATGAACCGGAGGGACGGCGTCGACGTCCAGATCGGCGTCCGCGCCCACGACATCGCCCTCGACGAGGACGGCCGCGGCCCCCGCCGCCACCGCTTCAAGGTCGCCGACGAGGGCGGCGAGCGCGAGGTCGCCTGCCGCTGGCTCATCGACGCGAGCGGCCGCGCGCAGGTGATCTCGCGGATGAAGAAGCTCAAGGTCCCCTCCGACCACGGCATCGCCTCGATCTGGGGCCGCTTCACCGGCGTCGCCGACATGGACGACATCCCCGACAAGGCCTGGAACGCCCGCGTCCGCTACACCCACCGCGTCCTCTCCACCAACCACTTCTGCTACCCCGGCTACTGGATCTGGTTCATCCCCATCGGCCGCGGCGTCATGAGCGTCGGCGTCGTCGGCGAGCACCACGTCTTCAGCGACGCCATGCGGAAGCCCGACGGCTTCATCGCCTTCCTCCGCCGCCACCGCGCCGTCCGCGAGCTCATCGAGTCGGCCGAGATCCTCGACGTCATCGGCTACAACCAGCTCGCCTACGGCACCAAGCAATTCTTCGGCGAGAACGGCTGGCACATGACCGGCGAGGCCGCCGCCTTCTCCGACCCCTTCTACAGCCCCGGCAGCGACTTCATCGCCCTCGACAACGACTACATCACCGACCTCATCGCCCGCGAGGTCGCCGGCGAGACCCGCGAGGCGGTCGAGGAGCGGCGGGCCACCTACGACGAGTACATGCGCTACCGCCTGGCCTCGACGATGCTGATCTACCGCCACCTCTACCCGATCCTCGGCTCCTTCGAGGTCCTCACCCTCAAGTGGTCCTTCGACATCGCCTCCTACTACAACATGTGGGGCCACTTCTTCATCAACGACCTCCACCTCGACCTCAAGCAGCTCCGCGGCGAGCTCCGCCGCGCGCAGCCGATCCTCGAGATGCAGGAGAGCTTCGCCGACCTCTTCCACAAGCTGGGGGTCGAGCTCCACCGCCAGGGCAACTACTACCGCTCGAACCTCGGCCAATTCACCTACGGCATCGACCACATCGACTGGCTCGACGAGATCTTCGAGCCGCGCCCGCGGCGGCGCATCATGGAGGTCAACCTCGGCCTCTTCAACATGATCCGCGAGCGCGCCCACGCGATCCTCCACGGGTCGGGGACCACGCCGCCCCCCCTCGACCTCGCCGACTTCGCCGGCGGGGCGCTGATCTGAGCCTCCACGGCCCTCCTCGGGCGCCCCGGGCCGCCTCGTGCTTGCCCGAAGGCGCCCGGCCACCTACCATCGAGCGGACCTCGTCATGACCAACGACGAAATCTACCGGCACATCGTCGACATCCTCGTCAAGCTCTTCGAGCTCGACGGCGCCGAGATCACGCCCCACTCGAAGCTCTTTGAGGAGCTCGACCTCGACAGCATCGACGCCGTCGACATGTTCGTCGAGATCCACGCCCTCACCGGCCGGCGCATCGAGGCCGACGTCGCCCGCAAGGTCCGCACCGTCCAGGACGTCGTCGACCTGGTCGCGTCGGAGCTGGCCAAGGCGTCGCCGGCGGCCGCCTCGTGAGGCCGTCGATGCAGCCGAAGCGGGTCGTGATCACCGGCGTGGGCCTCGCCTCGCCGATCGGCAACACCCTCCCGGACGCCCTCGGAGCCCTCCAGAGCGGCCGTCACGGCATCCACTACATGCGCGACTGGGAGCGCATCGGCGACATGCGCACCCGCCTCGGCGGCGTCGTCGAGCTCGACCTCAGCGGCCGCTACCCGCGGAAGAAGATCCGGTCGATGGGGCGGGTCTCGCTCCTCGCCACCTACGCCACCGAGGCCGCGATCGCCGACGCCCGCCTCGACCCCGAGCTCGTCTCCTCCGGCCGGGTCGGCCTCGCCTACGGCTCGACCACCGGCTCCTCCGACGCGATGGAGGAGTTCTGCGGCACGCTCTTCACCAACTACAGCCTGAAGGGCCTCTCCGCCAACTCCTACCTCAAGATGATGAGCAACACCTGCGCGGCCAACCTCGGCCACTTCTTCCAGATCCGCGGGCGCATCATCACCACCTGCTCGGCCTGCACCAGCGGCGCCCAGGCGATCGGCTACGCCTACGAGTCGGTCAAGTACGGCCTCCAGGAGGTCATGGTCGCCGGCGGCGCCGAGGAGCTCCACTTCGCCTCCGCCGCCACCTTCGACCTCATGTTCGCCACCTCGGCCGGCTACAACGAGCGCCCCGACCAGAGCCCGCGCCCCTTCGACGCCGCCCGCGACGGCCTCGTCATCGGCGAGGGCGCCGGCACCGTCGTCCTCGAGAGCCTCGACCGCGCGCTCGCCCGAGGCGCCACCATCCACGGCGAGATCCTCGGCTACGGCACCAACTGCGACGGCGCCCACGTCACCGCCCCCGACGAGAACGGCATGGCCGGCGCGATGCTCCTCGCCCTCCAGAGCGCCGGCCTCGACCCCTCGGCCATCGACTACGTCAACGCCCACGGCACCGCCACCGAGATCGGTGACATCGCCGAGAGCCAGGCCACCCGCCGGGTCTTCGGCCGCGCGGTCCCGATCTCCTCCTCCAAGAGCTTCACCGGCCACACCCTCGGCGCCTGCGGGGCCATCGAGCTCCTCTACTGCCTCGGCATGATGCAGGGGCGCTTCCTCGCCCCCACGCGGAACCTCACCCAGGTCGACCCCCGCTGCGCCGACCTCGACTACGTCCGCGAGCCCCGCGCCGCCGAGCCGCGGATCATCATGTCCAACAACTTCGCCTTCGGCGGCGTCAACACCTCGCTGATCCTCGGCCGCCACGACGGCTGAGCGCCGGCGCCACCGCCCGTCCCACGGGGTTGCCCGTCCAGCGGGCCGCGTGGGATCCTTCGCCCATGCCGAAGCCCCTGCGCCAGCTCCTCGCCGGCCTCTGCTTCTTCATCTTCGGCTTCGGCGGCCTCATCTTCGGCGCCCTCGTCGTGCCGCTCCTCGGCCTCTCCGCCGACCCGGCGCGCCGCCTCGAGCGCCGCCAGCGCGCCGTCCACTTCGTCATCCGCAACTTCGTCCGCCTGATGGCCGCCCTCGGCTTCACCGCCTACGACTGGCAGCCCCTCCCGCCCGGCCTCGACACCTCTCGCCCCTTCATCCTGATCGCCAACCACCCGAGCCTCATCGACACCCTCATCGTCCTCTCGCGCTTCCCCACCATGGCCTCGGTCGCCAAGGCCTTCTACATCCACTCGCCGATGACCGGGCCGATGCTGCGGACGATCGGCTTCTTCGCCCCCGGCGAGGGCGAGGGCGGCGAGGACTCCGGCACCACCGTCGATCGCATGGTCGAGGTCCTCCGCGGCGGCCGACCGATGGTGATCTTCCCCGAGGGAACGCGCTCGCCCGACGGCCGCCTCCTCCGCTTCCGCCGCGGCGCCTGCGAGGCGGCGATCCGCGCTGGCGTGCCGATCGTCCCCCTCTTCATCGCCCCCTCCGAGCCCCTCCTCCGCCGCGGCCGACCCTGGTACGACTTCCCCTCGCGTAAGGTCCGCTACGCCCTCGAGTTCTTCCCCGTCGTCGACACCGCGGCCCCGGGCCTCGACCCCCGCGAGGTGAACCGTCACCTCCAGGATCTCTACAAGGAGCGCTTCGCCCGCCTCCTCGTCGACCAGGCCCGCGTTCAGGGCCTGCCGCCGCCGCCGACGCCCGCGTCGCTCGCCGCCTCCTCGGCCCCGCCCGACCCCTGAGCGAACGTCCATCGCCGTGCGAACGCTCGCCGATCGCCGCCTTGCGGAGTCCTCGGGCCTCTGCTACGGGGCTGCATGCTCCAAGACAGCGTCCGCGACGGCAAGGTCGTCCTCTTCAACTACACGCTCCGCAACGACGAGGGCGAGGTCCTCGACGCCTCCGATCCCGGCGAGCCGATGGCCTACCTCCACGGCGCGGACAACATCGTCCCCGGCCTCGAGAGCGAGATGAGCGGCAAGTCGATCGGCGCCCGCTTCGACGTCGTCGTCCCGCCCGAGCTCGGCTACGGCCGCCGCGAGGAGCCCGGCCTCCGCGCGATCCCCCGCGACGCCTTCGGCGACGACATGGAGCTGGCCGAGGGCATGGAGCTGATCCTCGAGGACGACGAGGGCGACCTCATGCCGATCTGGATCGCCGAGGTCCACGCCGACGCCGTCATCGTCGACGTCAACCACCCGCTCGCCGACGAGACCCTCCACTTCGCCGTCGAGATCGTCGGCATCCGCGACGCGACCGAGAGCGAGCTCGAGCACGGCCACCCGCACGGCCCCGGCGGCGTCGACGAGGACGACGAGGAGGAGGGCGAGGACTAGGCCGCCGCCGGGCCCCATCGGGCCCTCGCCGCGCACGAAGAGAGGGGCCGCCGCGCGCCGCGGGGCCCCTCTCTTCGCGTCTTCCACCGACCTCAGCCGCCGCCGCCGTCGCGCGGAGGCCGGCTGAAGAAGCCCGGCGCCGGCAGCGACCCGCCGCCCTTCCCCTGCAGCTCCTGGTAGCGCTTCTTCACGATCTCGCCGGCGGCCTCGCGCGCCCCCAGGCCGAAGGCCAGCGCCGCCGCCAGGCAGAGCGCGCCGAAGAGGAGCCCGAAGGCGAGGAGCACGAAGTCCTCCGCCACGTCGAGCTGGCGCACCGCCATCGTGAACGCGAAGACCAGCACCGCCCCGCGGCCGAGCTCGGCCACCCAGCGCCTGCCCTCGCCCTCGCCCTGCCGCGCCGCGATCAGGTCGCGCACGTAGTTGCCGATCCCGAAGCCGATCGCCACCACCACCAGCGCCACCAGCACGTGCTTCACCATGTACGCGAGGAGCGCGTCGACGTGCCCCGCCCACGTGTCGAGGTGGAGGTTGGCGAGCCCCTGCGCGACCGCCAGGAGGAGCACCCCCACCTGCACGAGGTAGCCCGCGAGCTCGCTCGGCTCGCCCAGGCGATCCTCGCGCTCGGCGATCGTCCCGAAGCCGAGGCGCGCCAGGAGCCCGTCGAAGCCGAGCCCGCGGAGCCCCCCCGCGACCGCCCCGCGGAGCACCCGCCCCACCACCACGCCGAGGCCGACGATCAGCGCCGACCCGGCGAGCGCCGGCAGGAGCAGCCAGAAGCGCCCCATCATCGCCGTCAGCGGCTCCGCCAGGGTGTTGAGCCCGAGCTGCCCCAGCGCCGCGATCGTCGCCTGGAAGAGCACGAACGCGAAGGCCACCAGCCCCACCACCTTGCTCGGCCGCGACGCGCCGAAGAGGCGGCCGACGCCCAGCCGATCCGCGCCGCGATCGAGCCCAACCGACTCCAGCAGGTTGCCGACGATCACCCGCACCACCCGGCCGAGCAGGTACCCGCCGAAGACCAGGAGCGCGGCCACGCCGATCGACGGCACCACCCCGATCACCCGCTCGATCGCCCCCGAGAGCGGCCCCGAGAGCGCCGCGATCTCGAGCGCCTCGGTCGCGCCCGCGAGGCCCACCATCATCACCAGCCAGAAGGCCACGCCCCCCGCGTGCTGGCTGAAGGGCCGCACCGGCTCGCCCTGGAGCCCGCTCGGCACCGTCAGCTCGGCGAAGCGGGCGTCCACCCGCAGGAGCCCGAGCGCCCGCGTGATCAGCTTCGAGAGCAGGAGCCCGGCGAAGTACGCGACCACCAGGATGATGACCGCCTTGCCGACCCGCGGCAGCGCCTGGATCACCGTCTCGACCAGGCCCTCGATCGGCCCCGCCGCCTGCGAGAGGCCCGCGTACTCGAGCACGCCGACCACCACCAGGAGCATCAGGATGTAGTAGACGATCGCCGCGACGAAGCGCTCGAGGTGGTCCACCGAGCGCTTCGCCCCCTCCTTCGACCCCTCGGTGAGGAGCGAGAGCTGGAGCTTGTCGGCGAGCTTGTTGTCGAGGGTGGTCGCGCAGAGGATCCGGTAGACCATGTACGCGACGGCCTTGGCGACCAGCCAGCCGACGATGAAGAGCAGGATCGCCAGGACGATCCGCTCGCCCACCACCATCGCGTTCCCCGAGATCACGTCGCGGAAGCTCTCGAACCACGCGCCGAAGTCGAAGCCGCCGCCCTCGGCGGCGGGCGCGGGGGATGGCGCCGGTGCCGGCGCGGGCGCCGATCGGGCGACGCCTGGCAAGAGCATGAGTGCGCCGATCGTCGGCACGATCGCGTTGAGGCGGTTTCGCACGGCAGAGTCCTCCTGATTTTCAGCGACCCTCACCATCGGCCATCGACGCCGCGATCGCAACGACCAACCATCGCCGCCGCGCCGCCGCGCCGCCGCGCGCCCACGCCCCGGGCGCCCACGAACCTGTCCCTCAGGTCACCCGGACCCTCGGCAGGAGCCAGCGAAAGAGCGCCGGGAAGAGTCGATGGACATACACGCCGGCGACCTCACGCCCGCCGATCACCACCTCCGCGCGTCGCCGCGCGATCGCCCGGGCGATCTTGCGAGCGCAGCGCTCCGCCGCCATCCCCTCGAGCTGCGCCCGGTCCATCCGCCCCTGCGCCGACCCGTCGCCGACCAGCGCGTGCATCGGCAACTCGGTGCGGATGTACCCCGGCAGCACCATCGTCACCCCCACCCCCGAGCCGTGGAGCTCCGCCCGCAGCGACTCGAAGAAGCCGTGGAGCGCGTGCTTGCTCGCCGCGTAGCCCGAGCGCAGCGGCGAGCCGATCTTGCCGACCAGCGACGTCACCACCACCACCTGCCCCGCGCGGCGCTCGATCATCGCCGGCAGCGCCGCCTTCGTGAGCGCGACCGTGCCCAGGTAGTTGATCGTCATCAGCCGTCGGTCGACCTCGAGGTCGGTATCGAGGGCCAGCGATCGCTGGCTCAGCCCCGCGTTGTTCACCAGCACGTCGACCGGCCCCGCGGCCTCCGCCGCCCGCCGCGCCGCCGCCGGGTCCAGGCCGACCGCCTCGAGGTCGAGCGGCACCACGCGGTGGCGCTCCGGCCCCTCGCAGCGCTCCCGCACCGCCGCCAGCGCGTCCGCGCGCCGCGCCGAGAGGACCAACGACGCCCCCTCGGCCGCGAGGACCTCGGCGAGCGCCGCGCCGATCCCGGAGGAGGCGCCGGTGATCCAGATCCGTCGGCCCTGCATCGACATCGCCCGAGTCTGCCAGAGCCGCGCCCGCCCGGCCCGCGCGCGGGGCCCGCGGGGACGATCGTGGCCATGAAGTGGCGGAGCGGCCGAGCGCGGCCCTATCCTTGCCTCACGCCGGGGCCTCGCCTCGCCGCACCCCGCCGCATGTCCGCCCCTTGCCCCGAGCCCGCGCGGCCGCGCGCGACGCAGCCGGCCCCTCGCGGCCACCGGGCCCTCGCCCGCGAGGGGCGGCGATGTGCGGAATAGCCGGGGTCAGCGGCCTGCGGGTCGACGACGACGCCCTCGCGCGGGTGGTCGCCCTCCTCGCCCACCGCGGCCCTGACGGCCACGGCGTCCACGTCGACCCGCAGGGCCCCACCGCCCTCGTCCACACCCGCCTCGCGATCATCGACACCTCCCCCGCCGGCCGCCAGCCGATGAGCGCCGACGACGGCCGCCTCGTCATCACCTTCAACGGCGAGATCTACAACTACCGCCAGCTCCGGGCCGAGCTCGCCGCCCGCGGCCACGTCTTCACCACCGGCAGCGACACCGAGGTCCTCCTCGCCCTCTACCGCGCCGAGGGCGAGGCCATGCTCGCCCGCCTCGACGGCATCTTCGCCTTCGCCCTCCTCGACCGCGATCGCGGCGGCCTCTTCCTCGCGCGCGACCCGATGGGCGTCAAGCCCCTCTACACGATCGAGGCCGCCGGCGCCTTCGCCTTCGCCAGCGAGCTCAAGGCCCTCCTCGCCCTCCCCTTCGTCCGCCCCGCCGTCGACCTCCGCGCCCTCGCCCTCTACACCCGCTTCCTCTGGTGCCCCGGCCCGCGCACGCCGATGGTCGGAGCTCAAAAGATCGCCCCCGGCGAGGCCCTCTGGGTCGAGGGCGGCGCGGTCCGTCGCCGCTGGCGCTACGCCGCCGATCCCGCCGCCGGCCCCGCCCTCGCCCCTGATCCCGCGCCCCCCGAGGAGCTCGCCGCCCGCGTCCGCCACGCCCTCGCCGCCGCCGTCGAGCGCCAGATGGTCGCCGACGTACCGGTCGGCGCCTTCCTCAGCGGCGGCCTCGACTCGTCGGCGATCGCCGCCTTCGCCCGCCGCCACGCCGCCGGCCGCCTCCGCTGCTTCACCATCGACTTCAGCGACGACCTCGCCCGCGCCGAGGGCGTCACCCCGGACCTCCCCTTCGCCCGCGAGGCCGCCCGCCACCTCGACGTCGACCTCGACGTGATCACCGTCGGCCCCGAGATGGCCGAAGAGCTGCCGCGGATGATCTGGCACCTCGACGAGCCCCAGGCCGACCCCGCCGCCCTCAACGTCCTCTTCATCAGCCGCCTCGCCCGCGCCCAC
>WBZL01004861.1_pt1 | contig 11386 bp, 10 predicted proteins | sample 5204291 | NCBI WGS metagenome assembly WBZL01 (sample SAMN12344345, study PRJNA552823) | activated sludge metagenome | biome: Activated sludge suspended growth; feature: Nitrification reactor; material: Wastewater; isolation source: activated sludge from nitrification reactor of wastewater...
CCCCCGGCCCCGGCGGTGCTCGACGCTCTCGCGTCCTCGGGTACCGAACGGGGCTATCCGCCCTCGATCGGCACCGAGGCGCTGCGCGCCGCGGTGGCCGAGTGGTTCGACCGACGCTTCGGTGTCGATGTCGACCCCTCCGATGTCGGCGCCGCGATCGGCACCAAGGAGCTCGTGGCCGGGCTCCCGCACTGGCTGCGGCTCCGCGACCCGTCCCGTGACACCGTCCTGTACCCCGAGGTGAGCTACCCGAGCTACGCGATGGGCGCCACCCTGGCCGGCTGCCGGGCGGTCCCGGTTCCGATGGACGACCGCTGGCGCCTCGACCTGTCCCACATCGACCCCGCGGACGCGGCCCGGGCGCTGTGCCTGTGGGCGAACACCCCCGGGAACCCCGCCGGCGGGCTCGACGACCTGACCGCCGTGGCCGAGTGGGGGCGCCGCCACCGGGTCCCGGTGTTCAGCGACGAGTGCTACGTCGAGTTCACCTGGAGCGGACCGCCGGCCCGCCCCGGTCAGGCTCCGGGTGCCACGGTGCTCTCGTCGGGAACCGAGGGCGTCGTGGCGGTGCACTCCCTGTCGAAGCGGTCGAACCTGGCCGGGTTGCGGGTCGGCTTCTACGCCGGTGATCCCGAACTGGTGCACTACCTCCAGGAGGTCCGCAAGCACGCCGGCTTCATGGTCCCCGGTCCGGCCCAGGCCGCCGCCGTCGTCGCCCTCGGCGATCAGCGCGACGTCGACGTGCAGCGGGAGCGCTACAGGATGCGCCTCGCGCGCATGGCCGGGATCCTGGAGGGGATCGGGATCGCCGCACCGCTCCCCGACGGAGGCTTCTACCTCTGGGTCCCCGCCCCCGACGGCGACGCCTGGCGACTGGCGCAGAGACTGGCGGCCGAGCTCGGGATCGTCTCGTCCCCGGGCGAGTTCTACGGACACGCGGCATCGGGCCACGTCCGGCTGGCGCTGGTGCAGCCCGACGCAGCGCTGGACCTGCTCGAGCGCCGCGCCGGGACGCTTCGAGCCTGACCGAGCCGCCGTCGACGATGCGCCAGCTGACGATGCGTCGGCCGGCCGACGATCCGCCACGATTCGTTCGGGGACCGGACATTCCACCGCCGACCGCGTCGCAGCCGTGATACTGGGGGGACGGGTCGTCACGATCCGACACCCCGCTGATCCCAGGAGGGCCACCATGGCCGATGGACCCACACCCCCCAAGGGCTGGTTGCTGACCGGAGTCATCTTCCTCGTGCTCTCGTTGGCAGGGTGCGGCGCCGGTGCGTTCGGATGCGCCAGCTTCGTCAACGACCTCCAGAAGTCGGTCGACCAGGGCGGCGAGACGCCCCTCGGTACCGAGACGACCTTCACCGCCACCGGTTCGATGGGCGCCATCCTCACCACCGATCCGACGTCGACCACGTGTGAAGGGACCGACGGCAGCGGATCGACCATGTCGTTCTCGTCGCCGGGCAGCGGCACGACCGGCAACGTGCAGACCGACGGCCGGGACTTCGATCTGGCCTTCACCTTCGACACCGATCCCGATCAGTCCTACAGCGTCACCTGTCGGGGCGTGGGTGACGGCGGTTCCTACCTGGTGATCCCGTTCCCGGGCTTCTCGACGGTGATCGGGGGTCTGGCCGGGATCGGTGCCGGGATGCTGTTCTTCGTCATCGGCATCATCTGCACGATCGTCGGTCTGGTGAAGCGGTCGGGCTGGAAGAAGCGCAACGGGCCCGGCGGTGCCGCCGTCGCCTCGGCCGGAGCCGTTCCCCCGCCGCCGGGCGGGTTCAACCCGGGTGCCCCACCGTCGCCGGGCGGCTACACCCCACCTGCGGCTCCGCCCGCTCCGGGCGGCTACACCCCGCCGGCCGGTCCCCCGAGCGCACCGCCTCCTCCTCCGTCTCCTCCGGCTCCGGGAACGCCAGCACCCCCGCCTCCGGGAACCCCGCCGCCGCCGCCTCCGACCTGAGTCCGTCCCGGCAGCGCTCGTCGGGGCGATCCCGGTCGTCACCCGGTGCGGTCGCCGTGTAGACACTCGGCCGTGACCGACGGACCACCCGACCTGCTGGAGCAGACCGCCGAGCTCGTCGCGGTCCGCTCCGAGAGCTGCTCCGAGGGGGACCTGGCCGATCGGATCGAGGCCGAGATGCGGACGCTCCCGCACCTCGAGGTTCACCGCATCGGCGACAACGTGGTCGCCCGCACGCAACTCGGCCGAGCTCAGCGGGTGGTGCTCGGCGGCCACACCGACACGGTGCCGGCGAACGGCAACGAGACGCCGCGGATCGACGGCGACGTCCTGTGGGGCCTGGGGTCCGCCGACATGAAGGGTGGTCTCGCCGTCATGTCGGAGCTGGCCCGGCGTCATCGTGAGCCGCCGCTCGACGTGACCTATGTGTTCTACGCGAGGGAGGAGATCGCTGCGGACCGGTCTGGTCTGCTCGAGATCGAGGCGCACGATCCGTCGCTCCTCCTCGGTGACGTCGCCGTCCTCGGCGAGCCGACCGACGGAGCGGTCGAGGCCGGATGCCAGGGGGTGATCCGGATGCGGGTGACCCTCACCGGGGTCCGGGCGCATGCGGCCCGGGCCTGGATGGGGCGCAACGCCGTGCACCGCCTCGGCCGACTGCTGGCCGTCCTCGACGACTACGAGCCCCGCCGACCCGAGATCGTCGGTTGCCGGTTCCACGAGGCGCTGCTCGCCACCCACGTCGAGGGTGGGGTGGCCGGCAACGTCGTGCCGGACCGGGCGACGGTCGACATCGTCCACCGGTTCGCCCCGGACCGTGACCTGGCCGGCGCCGAGGCCCACGTCCGGTCGGTGCTCGCCCCGATCCTCGAGGACGGCGACACCGTCGAGGTGCTCGACCGATCGCCGGCCGCCTACCCGGCGTTGGAGCACCCGCTCGTCGCCGGTCTGGTCGAGCGACACGGTCTCGAGGTCCGGGCCAAGCTCGGATGGACCGACGTCGCCCGCTTCACCGCATGGGGGGTGCCGGCGATCAACCTGGGTCCAGGAGACGCAACCCTGGCCCACACCAGGGACGAGCGGGTCCACCGATCCAGCCTCGATCGCACCTTCGCCGTCCTGACCGACCTCCTCACCCACATATAGGGGTCCGCACCGACATACCTTGTCGCTATCGCGCCCCCAGAAATCCGGAGAACCCTGTGTCCGACCCCAACCGACCGATGACCCGTGATGCCTTCGAGCAGATGGTGGCTGCCGCGCTGGCCCGTCCGGAGTTCACCGAACCCGCGGCGTTCGGGCTCGGCGTGGCCACGATCGCCGATGCCGACGGCGCGGTCCTCGACACCTGGTTCGCCTCGATCAACCTGGCCGAGAACATCGGGTTCGCGGCCGCGCTGCACGACGTGTGCGGGACGGGTGCTCCGACCGGCACCGTGCGGCTGACCGCGGCGCACGTCGACGAGATGCGAGCCCGGTCGGAGATCTTCCGTGACGAACTGCATGCGCACCCGAACCTGGCCGTGCTCGAGGACCTGGCCGGCCTGGTCGAGCGGCCCAACGCTCTGCCGGTGCGCAAGGTCGTCGTGTTCACCTCGATCGCTGCGCTCGATGACGCTCCGATCGATGCCCACGACGTCTACCTACGACTCCACCTGCTGTCGTCCCGGAAGGTGGCACCCCACGGCGTGAACCTCGACGGCCAGTTCGGGCTGCTGGCCAACGTCGTGTGGACGACGATGGGCCCGTGCGACGTCGCCTCGTTCCCGGGGGCGCAACGCGTGATCCGCAGCGCCGGCGGGGCCGTGGGCGTCACCAGCGTCGACAAGTTCCCGCGGATGGTCGACTACGTGGTGCCCGCCGGCGTGCGCATCGCTGACGCCGAGCGGGTGCGCCTGGGTGCGCATCTGGCCGAGGGCACCACCGTGATGCACGAGGGCTTCGTCAACTTCAACGCCGGCACTCTCGGCCCGTGCATGGTCGAGGGCCGGATCTCCGCCGGGGTCGTCGTCGGCGCTGACACCGACCTGGGTGGAGGGTGCTCGATCATGGGCACCCTGTCCGGCGGTGGCAAGGAGGTCATCGAGGTGGGGGAGCGCTGCCTGATCGGAGCGAACGCGGGCATCGGCATCTCGCTCGGCGACGGGTGCATCGTCGAAGCGGGCCTCTACGTCACCGCGGGGACGGTCGTGACCCTCCCGGACGGAACTCGGCACAAGGCCAAGGACCTGAGCGGATCACCCGATCTGCTGTTCCGCCGGAACTCGATCAGCGGAGCGGTGGAGGTGCTTCCGCGGGAGGGCACGTGGCAGGAGGGCCTCAACGAGGCCCTGCACGCCAACTGATCGGGCCCGCCGACTCCCAGACCTTGCGGCCGTCGAGCGGGGAGCTGGTGACCTCAGAGCTTGCGGAGGACGGTGACGACCCGACCGAACACGGTCACGTCGGCCGCGGGGAACTCCATCGGCTCGAGTCGCTCGTTCGCAGGCAGGAGCGTGATCCTGGACCCTGAACGGGTGAAGGTCTTGACCGTCGCCTCTTCTCCGGGGATCCCGGCGACGACGATGTCGCCGTTGGAGACCTTGTCCTGGACCCGGGCGACGACGAAGTCGCCGTCGAGGATCCCGGCGTCGACCATGGAGTCGCCCCGGACCCGCAGCATGAACAGCTCGCCGTCGCCGCAGAAGTCGGCCGGCAGCGGGAGGAGCTCCTCGACCTGCTCCTGGGCGAGAACCCCGGTCCCGGCCGCGACGTCGCCGATCAGGGGGACGTGACGGGTCGGCCGGCGTTCGGCCGTGGTCCCGCTGGCCGTGTCGGCGGTGACCTCGATCGCCCGGGGCTTGGTGGGGTCGCGGCGCAGGTATCCCAGCTTCTGCAGGGTGTGGAGGTGGCTGTGCACGGTCGACGGGGAGGCAAGGCCGACCCCCTCGCCGATCTCCCGCACAGACGGTGGGTAGCCGCGCTCGCTGACGGTCTTCTCGATGAAGGCGAGCACGTCGTGCTGACGCTGCGTCAGGGGCCCGCCGGTGGGCTCGGTGGGGGTGGGACGTGCGCTCATGGGATCCTCCCGGTCGAACAGGTGTTTGGACCGTAGCACGTCGGGGAGCGCAAGTGGTGGAACACCCGTTCCCCGAACCGATGTTCGATCAGGTCCTTGACGGCGAACAGCTGTTCGGGCAAGGTGTGGCGAACGGGTGTTCCCCTCGGTTCCGGGGAACGCCGATCGGCACTGTCACACCTCGTCTGGAGACTCTCCCCATGGCTGCAGTCATCGAACTCCACACCGGCGACCGGATCCCCAGCGCTCCCCGCCGTCCCGAGCTACGCCTTCTCGAAGGTGGTCGTCCGAGCGAGACGAGCCGACCGGTCGTGTCGTCCCGCACCTACCTGATCCGCCGGATCGCGGCAGTGACGGTGGCCGCTCTCGTCGTCCTCGTCGTGGCGCAGATCCTGGGCGGTGTCGGGCGGATCGTCGCGTCCGAGCTCGACGCTGCGCCGACGGCCTCCGGTCAGGTCCACGTCGTGCGAGCCGGGGAGACGGCGTGGGCCATCGCAGGCCGCTATGCCCCCGAGATGGACCGTCGCCAGGCAGTGGACCAGCTCCTGGCGCTCAACGGCCAGGAGATGATCCGTTCGGGTCAGACCCTCCGCCTTCCGGCATCGTTCGGGTGACACGCTCGTCGACCGCTGTCCTCCATGGTGGGAGATCGTCGCCCAGGGGTAGGCGCCGGTAGGGTCGGCTCCGTGCGTTGCCCCAGCTGTGGTGGTCTCGAGGACCGGGTCGTGGACTCCCGCGCCGCGGACGACGGCAGCACCATCCGACGTCGCCGTCAGTGCGAGCTGTGCGCGACGCGGTTCACGACGTTCGAGCGCATCGGCGAGGTGTCGTTGGTCGTGGTCAAGCGCGACGGACGGCGTGAACCCTACGAACGGGCCAAGGTGCGCTCCGGTCTGGAGTCTGCGTGCAAGGGGCGGGGGATCGAACCCGCGGTCCTGGACTCGCTGCTGTCGTCGGTCGAGGACCGCCTCGCGGTGCGCGGTGGAGAGGTCGAGAGCGCCCAGGTCGGCGCGTTGGTGCTCGAGGACCTGCGGGGCCTCGACGGCGTCGCCGCGGTCAGGTTCGCGTCGGTGTACAAGGGCTTCCAGGGCCCGGAGGACTTCGAGCGCGAGATCCAGCTCCTGGTCGAGCCCCCGTCCCCACCGGCCGGATGAGCGGTCGGCCGCCGAGCGGAGTGCCCGCTCAGGGCCGCCGGTAGGTCGACAGCAGCGCGTCGTCCTCGTCGCGCCACAGCCGGTGGAGTCGGCGAGCTCGCAGCAGCGCCGGCCCCGAGCCGAGCAGACCGACCGAGCGGCCTCCGACCAGCCGCGGCGAGACCGTCACGAACAGCTCGTCGACGAGGTCCTGCCGGTGGAGCTCTCCGAGCAGACCGGGCCCGCCCTCGCACAGCACCAGACGTGCCCCGTTCGAGCGAAGATGACCCAGGAGAGCGGGGAGGTCGACTCCACCTGCAGCATCGGGGCATTCGAGCGTGTCGACCCGGGCGGGCACGACGGCGGGGAGCGGCTGGGCATGGACCAGCAGCGGGTCGGGGCCGTCACCGGTCAGGAACGGCTGGTCGTCGGGGATGAGCCCGCGGCGGCTGACCAGAACCAGCCGTGCGGCTGGCTCCTGGCCCCGCTCCCTGCGGATCGCGGCTGCGTCGGCCACCGCGACCGGTCGCCGGTAGTGCTCGTCGCGGGCTGTCCCCGCGCCGACCAGGATCACGTCGGCGAGGGCTCTCAGCGCGTGGAAGACCGTGCGGTCACCGGGGGTCCCCAGCGCCCCGGACCGACCGTCGACCGCGAAGGCGCCATCGATGCTCATGACCATGTTCGCCATCACCCACGGACGATCAGCGGGGACCGGCCGGTTGTCGTCGGCCAGTGAGGTCAGGACGTCGAGGACGGGGCCGGGTTCGGGAACGAGCTGGTGCACGGACCGACCCTACGACTCGGACCGCACCTGTCCCGAGCCATCCGGCGAGCGTGGGGCCGGGAGGGGGCCCGGATGATCGGACCCTCTACGGGGCCAGCGGCCGCCCACGGCCCCCACCGCGAGCGAACGCGGTGGACATCTGTGGGTAACCGCGCCGGAAATCCACATGATGTTCCCCTTTCGACCCACAGGTGACCCTTCCTAGGGTGTGCATCTGCGGGCCGTGGTGCGGGCGGCCGGAATGGTGGCTGACGCCTTCCCGATCCGTCGGGTCGGCGACTCCTGGGGGTCTGGGCCCCGACGACCGCGGTCGTCGGTTGTCCTGTCCGGCCTCCGCCCGGTCGTCCGTGCCCGACCGTGCGCGTCGGTTGGTTCCGGCTGGCGGCGGGTGGTGACTGCGTCCCGGCGGGGCGCAGGTGGCATGGTCGGATATGTCACACCGAGGGTGCCCGGCTCCGTCCTACCCAGGGTGCAGCATGGTCGTCATGTCCCGCCAGCAGCTCGGCACGGAACGTGGATCGGGTCGCGGCGACCGCACGACGGTCAGCGACCGCCTGGCCGGCGGGCCGCCCGACGCCGTGCATGTCGGACGGTCGACACCTCAGACAACGGACAACGGCGCAAGGAGCGTTCTGTGAGCATCACCCCTCCCGACACCACCATTCGGCTCACCCGGCGCTTCAGCACACCGGGGCGATCGCCGTACGACGAGGTGGCGTGGGACCTGCGTGACGCCCGATTGACCGACTTCCGCAGCGGAGAGGTCGTGTTCGAGCAGACACGGGTCGAGTTCCCGGCCGACTGGTCGGTCACCGCCTCGAACATCGTCGCCCAGAAGTACTTCCGTGGGCAGATGGGCAGCGGCCGTCGGGAGCGTTCCCTTCGGCAGGTGATCGATCGGGTCGTCGGTCGGATCACCGAGTGGGGGGAGCGTGACGGCTACTTCTCCGACGCGGACGAGGCGGCGACGTTCTCCGAGGAGCTGCGGTGGCTGCTTCTGCACCAGCGGGTGTCGTTCAACTCTCCGGTCTGGTTCAACATCGGCACCCCCGGCGCCCGGGAGCAGGCGGCGGCGTGCTTCATCCTGGACGTCGAGGACGACCTGGCGTCGATCCTCAACTGGTACGAGGAGGAGGGTACGATCTTCAAGGGTGGCTCGGGGGCGGGTGCCAACCTGTCCAAGATCCGTTCGTCCAAGGAGCTGCTGAGCGCGGGTGGGACCCCGTCGGGTCCGGTCAGCTTCATGCGGGGCGCCGATGCGTCCGCCGGCACCATCAAGAGCGGCGGAACCACTCGACGGGCCGCCAAGATGGTCATCCTCGACGCAGATCACCCCGACATCGAGGAGTTCGTGTGGTGCAAGGCGATCGAGGAGCGCAAGGCCCGGGTTCTGCGCGACGCCGGCTTCGACATGGACCTCGACGGCGCCGACTCGTTCTCGGTCCAGTACCAGAACGCCAACAACTCGGTGCGCCTCACCGACGAGTTCATGCAGGCCGCGCTCGACGGGAGAGACTGGGAGCTCACCTCGCGCACGACCGGTGAGGTGGTGGAGACGGTCCCGGCCCGTCGCCTCCTGCGCGAGATCGCCGAGGCGTCCTGGGAGTGCGCAGATCCCGGCGTGCAGTTCGACACGACGATCAACCGCTGGAACACGACGCCGCACGCCGGTCGGATCGACGCCAGCAACCCGTGCAGCGAGCACCTGCGCCTGGCCAACAGCGCGTGCAACCTGGCCAGCATCAACCTGCTGTCGTACCTGTCCGAAGACGGCGAGTTCGACGCCGAGGCCTTCGAGCACACCGTCCGCGTGGTCGTGACCGCGCAGGACATCCTGGTCGGGGGATCCGAGTACCCGACCGACAAGATCGCCGCCGAGGCCCGCGCTGCCCGCGACATCGGCATCGGCTACACCAACCTCGGCGCGGCGCTCATGGCGTTGGGCCTGCCCTACGACTCCGAGGACGGACGGGCGTGGGCGGCGACGATCACCGGCATCATGACCGGGGCGGCGGCGGTGCGCTCGACCGAGCTCGCCGCCCGGCTCGGCCCGGCTCCGCTGTTCGAGGCGGACGCAGACGCCTGGAGCGGCGTCTACCGCATGCACCTCGACGCGGCGCGCGCCGTCGACGCGGTCGAGGGCCAGCCGGATCTCAACCAGCACCTGGTGCGGCTGTGGACCGAAGCCCTCGATCGGATCGCCGTCGTCGGGGCCCGCAACGCGGAGCTGTCGGTGGCCGCTCCCACCGGGACGATCTCGTTCATGATGGGTGCCGACACGACCGGCATCGAACCCGATCTGGGACTGGTGAAGCACAAGAAGCTCGTCGGCGGCGGATCGCTGCAGATCGTCAACCAGACCGTGCCCCGGGCCTTGCGCCGACTCGGCTACGACGACGCCGCCGTCGAGCGGATCGTGGCATGGATCGACGAGAACCACAGCGTCGTCGGCTGCCCGGACCTGGACGCCGCACACCTGCCGGTCTTCGCCTGCGCCATGGGCGACAACCCGATCTCCTACGGCGGGCACCTGCGGATGATGTCGGCCATCCAGCCGTTCTTCTCGGGTGCCATGTCCAAGACGGTCAACGTCCCCGAGGACACCTCGGTCGACGACGTCGAGCAGCTCCTGATCGACGCGTGGCGCAGTGGCATCAAGTGCGTCGCGCTCTACCGGGACAACTGCAAGGTCGGCCAGCCCCTCACCACCGGCAAGAAGGAAGCCGCTGCCCCCTCCGCACCGGAGCAGGTCGCCATCCAGGTCGTCGAGCAGGTCGCCCGGCCGGTCCGGGAACGGCTGCCCCGTACCCGCCGGTCCCGCACCTTCGAGTTCCGCGTGGCGGACTGCAAGGGCTTCGTGACCGTCGGCGAGTACGAGGACGGCCGTCCCGGTGAGCTGTTCATCCGGGTCTCCAAGCAGGGATCGACGCTGGCGGGGATCATGGACGCCTTCGCCATCTCGGTCAGCCACGGCCTTCAGTACGGCGTGCCGTTGCGGGCCTTCGTCGGCGCCCTGGTCGGGATGCGCTTCGAACCGGCGGGCATGACCGACGACCCCGAGGTCCGGATCGCCAACTCGCTGGTCGACTACCTGTTCCGGCGGCTCGCTCTCGAGTACATCCCCTACGAGGAGCGCGTCGAGCTCGGGATCCTGGGCGTGTCTGAACGGCTGCAGCCCACCCTGCCGGGCGTCGAGGAGGCCGCCACGCCGACCGTTCAGGGCTCCGACGCGCCAGCCGATCCGCCTACCCCTGCACCCCATGCTGCGTCGGCCGAACCCATCCGGACTGCCGCGGCAGCTCCGTTGTGCATGACGTGCGGGGTCCAGATGACCCGGGCCGGATCCTGCTTCGTCTGCACCGAGTGCGGCACCACCAGCGGCTGCAGCTGACATGGGTGGACACGTGGCGAGCCGACGTGAGGCCGGCTGGTCGGTCGGTGAGTAGGGTCGGGGTTCACATGGACATCGAACAGTTCTACGACGCCGATCCGCGCCGCCGGCGCTCCGAGGAGGAGCAGTTCGGTCGCGACTGGTTCGACGGTGACGGCGTGCGCTGGGAGCTCAACTGGGTCGCCGACACCGGCGAGGTCTACATCATGCGCGAGCCGGTGGAACCCGGCGCCATGGACGCCGTGGGCGACACGTGGGTGGCCGACATGCCCGTGGACCTGGTCACCGTGGAGATCCTCGGCGTGGTGACGGACGGGGCCGCCCTCGGCGCCGCGCTCGACGGGTGGACCGCCCACGAGGGCGCCGCGGGTTCGTTGACGTGGGTTCGGGAGCGGATCTCCGAGGTGGTCGCCCCGACCGAGTGAGCAAGCGGGCCCTTCTGCTTCTGCTCACCCGTCGGGCTGGATTGCTCGTCGATGTCGGGCGTCCTGAGCGCGTGAGCGGGTCCAGGTCAGCAGCTGCCGCCGGAGCCGAACTCCTGGGTCCAGTAGATGACCCCGTTGGCGCCGGTGGCCTGGGCGAACCCGGCGTGGGTGTAGCTCCCGAGGATGTTGGCCTTGTGGCCCGATGAGTTCATCCAGGCGGTCATGACCTGGTCGACCGACGTCTGACCGGCGGCCACGTTCTCACCCAGGCTGAGCCAGCCGAAGTACCCCGCGCTGTTGGCGAGGGCCGCCAGTTGCGAGTGGTGCATCCGCATCTGCGCCGCCTGCGCAGCCGACTGGGTCTCGGCGGCCCGGATCAGCGGTCCGCACAACGCGAGAGCTGCCTTGCCATTGGCGGCTCGCTGGGCGTTCACCGCCGCGAGCATGTCGGGGGCCGACGCCGATGACGCGGCGGCTCCGGAGGGAGATGCGACCGGGGGCGGGGCGGCGCACGCCCCCAGGGCGACGGTGGCGGCGACCGCCATCAGGGCGGCGACGGATCGGGCGCGGGTCATCGGGGTCCTCCCGGGATGCTGGTGCTGCTGCTGGTGCTGTTGCTGTTC
>WBZL01004863.1_pt1 | contig 11386 bp, 12 predicted proteins | sample 5204291 | NCBI WGS metagenome assembly WBZL01 (sample SAMN12344345, study PRJNA552823) | activated sludge metagenome | biome: Activated sludge suspended growth; feature: Nitrification reactor; material: Wastewater; isolation source: activated sludge from nitrification reactor of wastewater...
GTTTCCCGGAAACCCCACATATCACTCCGGCATTGCTGCCGTGTTACGGCCGGGGGAATATCACCGTGTCACACCCGCACCCAAAGCCTACTCCGGCTTAACGTTTTAATCAAGAAACACCGTTCACGCGGAAGCCGTTCCGCATTCCTTTATCACCTATCGCTTGGCACTATAACGGGGAATTCTTTCCCACAACGCTGACAAGCCGCTATGCCACCTGAATACAGCAATGAAAACCAGGACGTTCTAAACCTGCTTGGCGATGATGCCTTTACAAGGCTATGCATGGTTTTTGGCGGTACGCGCCTGTATATCGCCGATAGCGAACGGTCACGGCAAAGGCTGGCCGTGATTATCGGGGAAACATTAACGGAAAAGATGATTGCTCAATACAGGGGCCAGAGCCTGAATTTACCCAGGCTATCCACTCTTGAAATTGAGAAACGAAAGCAGGCAATCATAGCAGATCATCAGAGTGGCATGAGCAACAGGGATTTAGCCATGAAATATGAAATGACCGAGCGCCATATCAGAAACATTGTTTCCAGCCACAACAATAAAACTGACGCGGACACGACCGAAGATACCGAACCGCAAAAACAATTCATCTTGCCGCGCAGCCGGTTGCGCCATTGAACACCGGCATGACGCAATAAACATTATTCAACCTGAACCACAAGGAACTGAAGCAATGAATGACGAATACCAGAAAGCCTTATCATCCATTGAAAATATCAATGCCGTCAAAACGAAATTAAAAAAACAGCTTGAGGAAATCATGATTGCGATTGAATCCGCGCAAATAAAGCTTTCCTGGCTGCAAAATTCGTATTTGCCAATCGATGACCTGAAAGAATCCATAATTCAATTCCTTGCCGCGAAAGGGCAGGAATATCAAAGTGAGATCATACGCCCGGCCATGAGTGACCTTGCGCTTAACAACCTGTGGGGATCGTCCGGCATGAAAAGATACGGCATGACGTTGACATACCAGGAAATTGAAGATGCGATAGAAGGAATCAAAGTTGGTTTCTCCGCGTGCCAGATCATCAGCCCGAACAAGAACTATCATTTTGACGATAGAGCCTTTTTCGGCCTGCTCTTTGTTCAGATAGAACCGGTTCTGCGTAACATCATCGGGAACATGAAACCGGCGGAATTTGGCTATGACAAGATAACCGCCGAGGAAATCGGCCCAGGCCTGGAAGAACGGCGGGAAATGATCAGAGAAACAGCCCAGGAAATTCTAGCCCTGGAACAAGGAAAAGCCACAGTAATCGGCAAGCTTGAATCACTGGGCGAAAATGCGAGAAACCTTCTTAATAATGCAAAAACATCAGCAGGCTGAGTTGAAAGGACGAGCCTGATAAAAGGTCTTTTGCCATCATATTAGCCGAATCCTGCATTGAAAAAGGCAAACCATAGATGCAGACTAGCTCTTGTGATGGTGGCGGTAAGTGTACTTCCATGCTCTTTGCCGCCTGATTGTTCGCCCGTTATGGTTTGCCTTGGATTATGGAAGTTATTTTGCCGTAGGGATAACTTCCATAAATAGAACCGTCCACAGCCATGTGGGGAAACATGGCTGCCCCCGGTTCTATCTACGATGCAATTAAAAAAAACCATGACTTTATTTGTGGCCAAATAGAAATTCCTGAAAACAGTAATAGAATAATAGCGATAACAAAAGTCGGAATAGTCGTCCAATGGGTCTTACGGCTTGCTTTATCGATTGATCTTGATATCAACTCGGTGGTTATAAGCGTTCTAGTAGAAGATGATAGATGTTTGCTTGGAAAGGATTCGCCAGACAAAATTGCAGTCAATTCATTATCACTCATTCCTCTAATCTCATTAGAAGTAAATGTAACAAATTCAATTTCTTCAAATTCTGGTGGTTCTGGTATTTCGGGTATGTCTGGCGGCTTAGGCAACTTGAATGATTCATTTTCTTGCAGTATGCAAACAGTTATTGGTTCTTTGTTCATGTTGTCAAAAGATGTTTAGCGGTTTGATTAAACGAATTATATAACTTCCGTAATTGCGCGCGTTATTTGGTACTGTTTGCACTTCAAAACATGTTTCAAATCTTTTGTCCCGTTGTTTCAAATTAATTGTCCGCCGTCAAAATACCGAAAAAAGCGCAAAGCATTTTGAAGGTTTTTTCTATAATATTACATAATATAAATTATCGGTAATTGAATCGCAAAAAAAAATCAGGAGGGAGTCTGATTTTCTCGCTGATTTTTTCTGTAAGTTGCTAAGCGTTTTTCAGCGTGTAAATCCAAACGTTTGCTAAGAGCCCTACAGAGCAAACATAATTCTTCCGGATCGACGCCTGCCTCAAGCAGGCGTTTTTTTTCGGCTGCAACATAGCGGTAATAACGGCGTTTGACGCTGGGGTTACGGGCATAGCGAATAAATCAGTAGAGATTTCTAAGTTCTGAAAACATAGCAGTAAAAATCAAAAGAAAAAACATATGTACGTTCAATCGAAAGAAAATATTTACCCTCAAATTCTTGCGGTTATAAACAAAAAACGCCTGCTGAAAAAACAGGCGTTCTAATAGGCGCTTTGCTAGAATCCAATTTCCTTTAGCGGTTAATGAAGTCTAGCAAAAATGAAAAAATCTGTTCTCTCGTTTTGTTTGATGATAATAAGTTCTTCAAGCTACGCTCAAAACCTGAAGATTACCAGTACTAAAGCAAATTATGCGAATTGCGATCGCCGATGATATAACGGTATATGACAGAGATACCCTTCAGCTTAACTAGGTCAATGGAACCTAATAGAAATATGGAAAAGAAAAATAATAATGTTGGTGAAATTTTCACAATTTTTACAGAACATTCGCTAAAAATAATTTCTTTAGCAATTTTACTTTGCACATTTGTTGGATACTTCTATGAATATCGTTTATTAAAAGAATTTAATATAAATATTGTTTCGTTTGCTGAAATTGATGATTTTTTTCTTGCAGGCTTAAAAAATCCAATAATATTTATTCTCACATTTCCAGTATTAGCTATTGAATTGGCTTACATCTTCTATATCCGCAATACATTAGAAGATAGCGAAAAAAAATTAATCGAAATAGCCAAAGTTTTAGAAGAACTTTCAGATATAGCAAAAGCAAAAAACCAGCATCCCCTGATAACATGGAGAAATATCTGGATAAATAGAATATTTAGAAAAGAATTAGTAAAAAAGTACTCGGCGGCGGTAAGATCGATTGAAGATCAAAAAATAGAAAACTCGCAACTAAGAAAATTTATCAAAAAGAAAAACGAATCTTTAATATCGGAATTAATTTTTAGCAGCGTAGTTTGCATAGCTTTTATCGGCGTCCTATCGCATTATCAGTTAATGATAGAATTAGAATCGATTACCAAAAATCCGCAACAAATAGCCATAATAAACCTGCGCAATAAAATCACGTTGCCTACAATTGATAATTGCAAAAAACCATTAGTTTTTATAACAGCAACAAACAAATATACTTTTTTTTATCAACATGGAACAGGTGAAAAGGAAAACTCAATTTACGTTATTCCAAATTCAAACATTATAAATATTAAATTTTCAAATAATAAATGCTTGAGTAAATGAAGTAATTTAGGCATGTTCGGTTATGTGAAAGGTCGTCAATATTGGTCGGGTCGATACAGTATCGGATATTGGGAATTCTTCAAGATACAGTTGTATCGTTTCGCTTAAATTGGCCAGGGCTTCTTCTATCGTTTCGCCTTGTGTTGTTGTTCCTGTTTCAGGGTTGTAGGCAACATATCCGCCTTCTGGCGATGCTGTTAATACGGCAGTAAAGTTCCATGATTCAATCCTTTGCGGTAAACGGATTTGCATAGTATATCCGGGTTATTCGTTTCAGGGTTCTACAGATCTGTGAATAGTTCATGGGCTGGTTCTTCGGTTGGTGCGCTGGTTTTGCCCAGTATCCGGTCAATGCTGAAGTAGATGAATACGGCTGTGATTATCAGGCACATCAAACGAAGCTCTTCCGGGTCGACCACTTGCTTAAGAAAACAGTTGGATTAGAACTCTCTTTGCTAAAATTCGATTTCCTTTAACTTTAATGGACTCTAATAAAAATGAAAAACATCTTATTATTTCTTTGCTTGCTGTTGATAAACACTACAAGTTATGCCACAGCAAATTTCACCAGCGCCACCGGAGTTTTTTTAGTTCCCAATGTTTCAGTTAATGGAATTACAAATTATGAAAGTGTCACATTACAACTAGATCTTAGTAATGGAACATTCTCAGTACTTGATGCAACACTGAAAGATACTTCTTTTTCTGAGACACCGATTGAAACATTATCATCAAATGGCCTGAAAGTAGATTTCTATGGTTGCGCACGCACAGGTCACAATCAGGTTACTTGTCGGACAAAAGTAATGAGCATCAACAGCGATGATCAAATCACTATACCTGCAGCACATTGGAACAGCAATATGCACACTGCCGCATTTGATAATTTTGGCCGAGAGTATAGCTCAAAAGTTACCGCTTTCGATCAATCAAGTACTTATGCATTGGTATTTACTTTGATTCAGGGAGTACCCGCTACTGTCGATTTTATTTTCGATAATATAGATATAAAAGCCACATCGTTTACAGCATTTCAACCAGCTTTTTCTTTAAATTCACCTGTTCAAGGAAACTTCAGAAATATTTCATTCTAATTCTCCGCTCGCTGCTTGGCAGAGGTGCAGATCAGAGCCTGGAGCCTGCACTCTGTTCTGAGTTTATTCCTTCCGGTGCACCGTCAAAGTTGTGTAAGTCAGAATTAACGACTTTTAGATAAAATGAGGTGGATTAATCGTAGTCTTATTTATATTTCACAAGATCAAATCTCATTTTGAATGCGCCTACGTTTCTTCAGTTTCTTTAAAAGCCCTGATTTCTGGGAGTGTATCCGGAACCATATGCGCGCGTTCGAGTGGCAGTGTTTCGCCTCTGAAGAATGTCGGTTCGCGGATATTCCACAGGGTCATTAAAATGACGCCGCAAAGCAATGTCATCACGCCGATTATAAATACCATACCGACGCCGGCGATTGATCCGCTGGAACCGTAATTCGGATCCAGCATGTTCCAGGCCTGAAGCAACGCGACAGTCGTTAATACAATCGCGGCTGTTGCCGGCAGGATAACCTGGGATATCGCGGTTCGCCAGTGATTAAATGCCGTGCGATGAAAATAAAGTGCGCAGGATGCGGCGGCGACGATGTAAAACGTGCACACTGCGATGCTGACGCTGAGTATGGTGTCTTCCACGATAGATTCGCTCATCAAGTTCAATGTGGTATAGATAAAGAGCGTCATCATGCCGATTGTCCAGGTGGTGAATCTGGGCGTCTTCGAGGTTGCATTGACCTTCGCGAAACGACTCGGAATCGCGCGATAGGTTGCCATTGCCAATGCCATGCGGGCTGATGGCATGATTGTTGACATGGTTGCCGAGAACGCCGAGACACAGATGACTACAGCCGCCACTACCGCGCCTTGCGGGCCGAGAATCTCGATTGCCAGTGTTGTAATGCTCGAATCGATGTTTTTCGGATGCGTCAGGCTGGATTCATTGCTGGCATCCACACCGGCGTACGCCAGTGCCGCAATGGAAAACAATACATAAGTAAATACGGTGATACTCATGGCGATAACGCCGCTGCGGCCGGCCTGCTCCGAGTTACCGTCCGTTTCTTCCGACATAGCCAGCGAGGCATCGAACCCCCAGAAAATAAACAATGCAATCATGAAGCCTTTCAGAAATACATCAAATGAAGGGATTGCGAATGGATTGAGCCATTCCCAGGAGAATGATTCCGCTGTGCTGACAGCTTCACCTTGAAAAACGCGCATGTAAAGCACTACGGCCAGCAAAATGAGAATGCTGTATTGCGCGATCGTCAGAATCATGGTTGTGCGCGATGATTCCTTTGCACCCAGCGCAGTCAGGTAAGTCGTGCTTAGGATGAAAATTACGGAAACGGTGATATGGAACCATGCCGGCGTATCATTCATACCAAAAACAACTGCTGCTGAAATGACCGTAATCTGGGTTGCCGTCACGCCCGCCAGTATACTGCCAAGCAATAACGCCCAGCCGCCAAACCAGCCAACACGCGGACCGATCGCCTTGGTGCCCCAGGTGAAAACAGTTCCTGCATCGGGTGCAGCGGTTGTCAAGTGTTTATACGACATTGCAACAAAGAACATCGGAATGACCGACAGGATAAATACAATAGGCAGCTGATAGCCGATGCCGGCGGCGCCATAGCCCAACGCACCCGCCAGAGAATAGGCTGGCGCAGTCGCAGCCAGACCGATAGTCACCGCAGCCCACCGGGAAACAGAACCTTTGCGCAACCCTTTGGATTTCAAACCGTGCATCTGTGTTTCTTCGTGCATCGCTAATAAACCTCTTTTTTAATGCGTCTTATGATTGAAGCCGGCTCAAAAAGTTTTCCCAGAACTTTTGGCAAGATGCTGTCCGGCAACATATAATAGCTTTTTTATTCTTATTGCTGCAGAGCGCTATGGGTTATTATCAATATCATGTGTTTTTCTGTATTAATCAGCGCGAAGGCAATGCGGTCTGCTGTAATAATGTGGGTGCGCAGGAAATGCGCGATTATGCCAAAAAACGCATCAAAGATCTTAAACTGAGTGGCAAAAGCAAGATTCGCATTAACAATGCCGGGTGTCTGGATCGCTGTGACGAAGGCCCGGTAATTGTCATTTATCCCGAAGAAATCTGGTACACCTATGTTGATCAGGATGATATCGATGAAATCATTGACGAGCATCTTGTCAATGGCCGTATTGTTGAACGCTTGAGGATTTAGACTGAATCCCGGCGGATTTATGGTGCGGAAATTTTTTATAGAAGGCCCGGCTGGAAAAATTGAAACCGTTCTTGCCGAACCGGCAACCATCCCCAGTGGGATTACCGTTGTTGCCCACCCTCACCCGCTGCATGGCGGCACCATGGACAATAAAGTGGTGCATACAGTATTCAAAAGCATGATCGAACTCGGCCATATCGCGGTCAAGTTCAACTTTCGCGGTACCGGAAACAGCGAAGGCGTTTTTGATCATGGTGTCGGTGAAGTCGAGGATGCCGTCGCTGTTACGCAGTCGATAAAAAACCAATTTATCGATCATGCTGGCGATCTGCCGCTCTTGCTGGCAGGATTCTCGTTTGGCGGCGGCGTGCAGATACAAGCTGCTGAGCGCTTGAATCCCGAGTCGCTTATACTCGTTTCCCCATCGCTGAAGCATGTTGGCGCGCTCAACATACCCGCGAATGTGAAAAATACGCTGATCATTCAAGGCGACAAAGACGATATTGTACCGCTTAATACCATTCTTGACTGGGCCGCGCCGCAATCCCTTCCGGTTGTCATCATCCCGGGCGCCGAGCATTTTTTTCATGGCAAACTGAATATACTCAAGCGCGTGATTCTGGATTACAGTTAATCTAATTGATCACGTCACTCATTTACAGCGGCGAACAACTTCCATTTTAGTTCGACTCCCCTGGCTTTCTCCCGCTGCCGCGCACTGCAAATGCTTTCGAAATAGCGTCAAACCAGAATGGCGCGCCCAGTGCGCCAGCCAGCGCGGTAGCCAGCCAGCCGATGAAGACTACCCCTATATTATGCTGACCCGGCAAAAAGGAAAATGTGATATTGGATTCATCACGCGCCGATGCACCTGAAATAGACTCAACTTCAGGTTGTATCGATGGAGTTTCTCTGGTGATACTCCAGCCTATGGGTAATCCCATCGTATTGATTTCATCGAATTTATTCTTTAAGTCTCGTATCGTCAGGATTAATTTTTCCTGATCAGCGGGTGTGGATTCTGCCTGCGCTGATACCGGCGAATATTCCGCTGCCTCTGCGACCAATTTCTGCACCTGTTCCGGATTTTTTTGCAACTGCTGAACAATATAGATCGAATCGACATTAAGGCACCCAGCCAGTATCAACCCCACAAAAAACATCATGAACTGGGTGCGGCGCTTGTACCAGCCACTGGCTCTATCCATAACGGCATTGTAGTGCTCCTCAACCTTCAGTTTGAATGCATCAAGATTGTCTTTCGCTTCGTCAAGCATAGGGCCAAGTAATTTGTTCAGCGGCTTCGAACGATCTTCCAGCGATTTTCTCAGGTTTTCCACGGAACCATCCATCGACAACACATAAATCAGTGCTGTTGAAAATGTTTTTGGAGAAATATAAGACGGCCGCGAACTGCCCGGAGGGGATAATGTGTCAATCAAAGGATGTGCAAAAAGCGCGTTGGTTCTCTGCGCAAGGCGTGTGTCAGCAAAACCCAGTTTGCGCTTGGTTGTTTTGAATTCGCGAACGATCCATGAACCGGTATCCCTGGGAAACTCGCCAAGCATCATGGCAATACCTTCGAATAGCACACGTCCACGCATAGCCAGTACTTGAACAATCAGTTCATTCACCCCACTTACCAAGCTGGCGAAAAATGCATATATAAAAATCATTGCAATAATAATATCGAACATTCCCAGCATTTGTCGTCTCCTGGTAACATTATTTAGTCGCGGTCTCAGATCGAAGGCCGCAGGGCATCCAAAATCATTGCGATATGAATCCTCATTCAGAAATTAAGCCATAATGCCGGAAACGTCAATTCTCTGATGATCTAGGAGACTGTCCGAAAATAGACTGATCTACTGCGGACGATTCTGGCTGGCTGGATCTTCCGATCCTTTTCGTTGAATAGAACGACTATTCACCTCAAATGATCGAAAAATCCCCCTCACCCAGACTCGCCCTCGCTACGATCGCTAGTCTCGGACAGCCCCCTCGACGGACAATCCTTTCTTCACTTTGGCTAATTTCAGCAGCTCATTCATCAAAATAAGGCTACAATAGCATTCCTAAAAGGCTTTGGAAAATTTAACAGCGCGCCATGATCGGCAATGACGAATTTAATAAGTTATAGTGTTTCACGCATTAAAGCACAAGTAAAATCCGGTCATTCGACTGGTGTTACCTGATACAAATTATTTTCAGAATTCAACATGTTCTCTGCATACGCCATACTGCCGATCAATTATGCCTTGCGCCATGAAAGCTGGGCGAGCAAATGGTTGCAATCTTATGAAGGAAAGTCCGTGCGTATTTGCATACCGCCGCTGATTGATCTGAAAATGGTTGTGCTAGTCAATGGTGAGTTTGGTCACAGTAATGACGATCAGGAGGCAGATGCTACTCTGTCTTTTTTACCGGGTACGCTACCCGGACTTATCGCGCATGATGAATCCGCTTATGATGCTATTCATATTGCCGGAGATGCCCTGTTTGCCGAAGACTTGATTACCATAAGCAAAAACCTCAAGCCCAATATTGAACAGGAGCTGGGAAAATTTACCGGCGATATTCCCGCGCACCGAATTGCAGAAGCTGGTGAAAGCCTGTTTCAGTGGCATATCAGTCTGATCAGAAACCTATCGGACACGCTCGGCGAATACTGGTCTGAAGAGCAGCCGATGGTTGTCAAACCCAATGATCTTAAAGATTTTACCCGGCGGACTGAAGAAGTGAATAATGCGCTTGAAACACTCGAGATAAGAATCAATCGTTTAATTCAAAAATGCAATTTATGACTGATTGTGTTTATTACCCCTTTTCAATTTTGTTTATTAAGACAGGGTATGCAGCATTCACGCTGATCTGATAAATATTTCTCCCATAATTATAATTCCAGGTTTTAATGCGTCTATTTCGCCTTATTAAAATACAATCCGTTGCATTCCGTTTTGGTCTGGATGAATTTGTTATTAACCATGGCCCATTACGTTTTCTCGAAAAACCGATCAAGTGGCTGACCTTCTGGCGCAAGCTTGATAGACCACGCGCTGAACGTCTTCGCCTCGCGCTGGAGGCGCTTGGTCCGATTTTCGTTAAATTCGGGCAAATGCTCTCAACCCGACGCGATCTCTTGCCTCAGGATATTGCTGACGAACTGGCAAAACTTCAGGATCAAGTTCCTCCTTTTCCTTCAGAGACGGTGCTTTCAATTCTGGAGAAATCTTATGGAGAAAAAATCGATCAGGTTTTTCTCAAATTTGACAGAACCCCGATAGCCAGTGCTTCTGTTGCTCAGGTACATTTTGCCGTTTTGCACGACGGCACCGAAGTTGCCGTCAAGGTTCTGCGACCAGGCATTGCACCGATTATTACGCATGATGTGGCATTAATGGATACCGGCGCATGGCTCGCCGAATCCCTATGGCCGGATGGCAAACGCCTGAAGCTCAGACAAGTGGTCTCAGAATTTGCCCGGCACCTGGATGATGAACTCGATTTAATGCGTGAAGCCGCTAACTGCAGTCAGCTGCGGCGCAATTTCTTGAACTCACCCCTGCTGCTGGTTCCCGAAGTTTACTGGGATTATTGCCATACCAATGTCATGGTGATGGAACGGGTTGCAGGCATACCCATCAGTCATGTTGACGATCTCATCGCACAAGGCATTGATATTCCACAGCTGGCGCGCGTGGGTGTCGAAATTTTCTTCACCCAGGTTTTTCGTGACGGCTATTTTCATGCCGATATGCATCCAGGCAATATTTTTGTTGGTCAGGACGGTCGTTATATCGCGGTGGATTTTGGCATCATGGGTACACTCAGCGATGAAGACAAGAATTATCTCGCACAGAATTTTCTGGCATTTTTCAGACGCGACTACGCTCGCGTTGCACAAGCGCATGTCGAAGCCGGCTGGGCGCCAAAAGAAACGCGTGTCGACGAATTTGAAACAGCAATACGCGCAGTTTGCGAGCCCATATTCGATAAGCCGCTGAGAGAAATATCGTTTGGGCGCGTCTTGTTTCAACTGTTTCAGACATCACGCCAGTTTAATGTGGAAATACAGCCACAGCTGGTTTTATTGCAAAAAACATTACTCAATATCGAAGGACTCGGTCGCGATCTGGATCCCGATCTTGATTTATGGAAAACCGCCAAACCTTTTCTTGAAAACTGGATGTCCGAGCAGATCGGCTGGCGCGGACTGGTCAGTCGCATGCAAAAAGAAGCACCCAGCTGGGCAATTATTTTTCCTCAGTTTCCTCGATTGCTCCATCACATGATGGCGGAAAACCGTAATCTCGGATTGGAAGAAAAAATGCAGTCCCTGATCAAGGAAGAAAAACGACAAAACCGGCTATTGATAATGATCATACTTCTGCTAATGATCATGCTGCTCTGGCAGGTGTTTCAATAACAAGCAATCGGCTATCGCGGCTGAATTTTTCAACAGCCCGGTAAAGGAAGTCTCTATAAATTCGAAGCCTTAAACAACGGACGCGCAAGAC
>WBZL01004864.1_pt1 | contig 11383 bp, 9 predicted proteins | sample 5204291 | NCBI WGS metagenome assembly WBZL01 (sample SAMN12344345, study PRJNA552823) | activated sludge metagenome | biome: Activated sludge suspended growth; feature: Nitrification reactor; material: Wastewater; isolation source: activated sludge from nitrification reactor of wastewater treatment...
CCGACGTCGCGCCCGATTCCATTCCACGCATCGAACTCGCAACAAACCGGCAGTACCGGACAGTTGCGACTCGGCGGCCTCCAGTCGCCATCGTCGTCGCTCTCGGCCGAGGGGTGGGCCTTCTACGTGATCGCCGTGTCTGCCGGCAACATCATCGGTCACTCGAACGCCGAGTTGATGCCGGCGCTCGCGCGCTCTCGACTCGTCTCCTTCCTCTGGCCGCCATTCGTCGTCCACGCCCTCCACCACGCGCGCCGGCGAGGGAACTTCGGCTTCGCGTCGACCAGCATCGATTGGCTCCTTGGCTCCGAGATCGACGAGTGGCGACGCATCCACAGGGAGGTCTGCGCCGGCCGGGCCATGACCGCGTACTCCCGCGAGCTTCGCCCGGCACGAGCTCAGGACGTGATCCACGACCGGTAGAGGGTGCTGCGCGAGACTTCGACCGTCGCCGTCGACCGGGCGATCAAAGGCCCGTCCGCGCGCGCGAGGACGCCTCGGCGAGGCAGGTGAAGGGCGTCGGGCGACTCGCCGCGTGGCGACGACCGTCGAGGGGCGCGCCGCCGTCACCGCACTCGGGCGGCTCCGGGGGGATGACAGGGCCCGGGGAGCGGAAGAGAAAGTCGGCGAGGCCGAGGTGGCGGAAGTCGACGCAGACCTGGCCACAGAATTCGACGGTGAAGAACTGGTCGTCGGCGAAGCGCCAGCCGTCGCCGTCGCAGGGGCCCGCGAGGAGGCCGCCGTAGGCGACGCCGCCGAGGGTGAGTTCGACGAAGTCGGGGTACTTGGGGAGCGGATCGAGGGGGACGACGCAGGTGATCGTCGCGGCGGCGATCGCCTCGAGTGCCCCCGCGAGTTCGGCGTCGTCGCCGGCGAGGAAGGGCGTGGTGCCGCCGGCGAGGGCGACCTCGCCGAGGAACGCGGCGAGGTCGACGCCGTCGGGCTCGCCGTCGACCTCGACGCCAGAGGGCACGTCGGGGACGTCGACACCGATCACGAAGGTGGAGATCCCGAGGGCCGCGGCGTCGGCAATCAGGGGGACGAGCGCGGCGTCGAGGAGCTCGAAGCGTTCGAGCTCGTCCGCGGCCTCGGGGCTGCAGTTGGCGGCGCCGTCGGTGATCAGCACGATCGCCCTGGGGAGGTCGCCGTCGAGGTGGCCGATCGCGGCGGTGAGGGCGGCGCGGGCCGGGGTGCAGGAGCCGTCGATGCAGAAGTATCCGTCGCCGCCGCACTCGGCGTGGCAGACACACTCGACGCCGCTCGTGGTCGAGGCGTCGCTGGTGCCGGTGGTCCCGGGGGGCGGGCCGCAGAGCCCATCGACGCAGAGGAGGCCGTCGACGCTCGAGTTGGAGATCGATGAGACGCTCTTGGAGGCGAACCTGGCGCAGACGCCGGCGGAGCGGGAGCGGTCGTCACTTGTCGGTCGTCGGGCCCACTGCCTTCGTGACGCGCATGATGACGCGCGCGGATTCGGTGGCGCGCGCAGAAGAGCGGCGGCGGACGCTGGCAACCGGGAGGTGATCTCGATGGACGGGATGCGGACGGGCGCGTCGAGGCTTGCTCCGTCGCGCGCGGGCTTGGTGGATCGGTCGAGTCGCCCGGCGCGGGACGCGAGGCCGGCCTACGTTCCCCGGGGGGGCGAGCGATCGGAGGGCTGACCGCGAGGTGCGTGGATCGAGTTGGCACCTGCGAGGTGGGCATCGGCCCCGGGGCGCCAAGGTTCGCCGAGAGCGGGAGAGAGGGCGAGGGCGAAGACGAGAGCGAGAGCCGCCTCCGCGACGCTGGAGCGGACCGGTGCGACCGTCCGCCGGGGCGACGCGTCAGCTTCCTGGAGGTGCGAGTCCCCGGCGGCGATCGGCGAACCGTCCGGCGAGGCGTCGGGCGGCATCGGGGGCGACGTCCGTGTCGGTGTCGATGGCCGCAGGAGGGGAAGCGGAGCCGGACAGTGAGGGGCCCGACAGCCAACGCTGACAGGTGGTTGGGTGACGCTCTCGTCGTGCTCGGCGTGCGGACGGGTGACGGAACGAGGCCCGGGCGGCGGGGCGCCGGCTGACATCGACAGCTGACATCGAGGGGTGCCGGGGGCGGCGTCGCGGCCGGGGACCGGACGTCGACCCGACACCTCGGAACGGCGAATTCGGACGAACAACCCTGTCAGGTGGCGGCTGACAGTCAGGTGACGCGTCGGGCGAGGCGGTGACCGCCCTGCCACACGGACGGGCGGCACGGACGGCTCGTGGCGGGGTGGCGTTCGAGGAGGCCGACCGGGCCGCTGCGAGGGTTCACGGGTGGGTGGCCGGTGATGTGCCTGGTGGGGTGGTCGGGCATGTGGCCGGGTGGGTGGCTGGCTGGGTACCCAACGATGAGGCCGTCGAGGCCGCCCCTGTGGTGGCTGGCGACGTGCCCGGGTGGGCGCCCTCGGATGTACATCGATGGGCACCCACCGACGAGCGCCGATGGGCACCGACCCTTGAGCGTCGGTGGGCGCCCTCGGACGTTCTCGACGGAGCGGCCGCTGCGGTTGCTTGGGCGGTTGCTTGGGCGGTTGCTTGGAGGGCGGTTGTGGGCGGGGCCGACGGAGACTCTCCGCGAGCGGACGCAAGGGGCGCCGTCGCGGGCCGGAGACGAGGGGCCGAGGCGGGTCCCCCCCCCGGGGGCTCGGACGCGGCGGCCGGAGCGTCGCCATCGACCAGGTGAGCGCCGAGCGGGTCGCGGGAGAGCGCGCTTGATCGAGCGACCGGCCGCCCGCGGACACGACATGTCTCAAGGGACAGGGTCGCGCGGCTCGGGTCTGCGCGTGTCTGAGCGGCTCGGGCCTGCGCGGCGCTCGCTCCCGGGCATGGAGGATTGCCCATGGGCGTGATTTCGCCAGTGGCACATTCGAGCCTGGATCTCCGCTGCTGACCGAGGACCCTCCATGCGAGGATGTCTCCATGAAGGTCATCGCGGTCTACAACATGAAGGGCGGGGTCGGGAAGACGACGATCTCGGCGCACCTGGCCTACTGGGCGGTGAAGCGCTGCCTTCGCACCGTGGTCGTCGCCGCCGATCCGCAGGGGGACATCTACCGCTGGCTTCGCGCCAACCAGGAGGAGCAGGCGGCGAGCGAGGAGGAGGACGCGGACGACGCGGCGGACGAGGGCTCGCTCACCATCGACGACGATGACGAGGGGGACCCCGATGCGGTGATCGCCGCGGTGCTCTCGCCCTTCCTCGAGACGATGTTCAGCCCCGAGGAGCTGCCGAACCTCGAACCGTCGAAGATCGACGTTGCGATCGTCGACTGCCCGCCGGCGACGAGGATGCCGCTGCGGATCGAGCCGGACCTGTGGGTGGTGCCGCTGCACGGCCGCTTCGGCTTTGAGAACACCCACGCGGTTCTCGGCGATCTGACGGGAGGTCGAGCCCGCGTGCTGGTCGTCCTGAACTGCATGGGCCGCGCGGGGGCCGCGGCCGATCGCGAGCTGCGACGGTGCGCGAAGCTGCTGAAGGGGGTGATCGTGGCGAAGAGCGAGCTGATGGAGCTGACGACGATCGCCCGAGCGGCCGAGCACACGATGCCGGTGTGGGACCTCTACCGGGGCCGCGGGACCCGCGGGGCGCAGCAGATGGAGGCGGTGTGTCAGGAGGTCTTTCGGACCGTCGGGTTCCTGGCGAAGGACCTGGGACCGGCGGCCACGAAGGAGCGAGCGAGGGCGGCGAACATGCCGGAGCCGGCGCCCGATCCTCTGCCGAGCACGAAGGCCAAGGGCAAGAAGGATCCGGTGAGCGAGGACAAGCCGGTGAAGCCGACGAGGCCGGCGAGGCCGACGAGGCCGACGAGGGAGGGGTAGCATGGCGACGAACAACAAGCCGAAGCGGACGCCGACGTACTCGACGGAGGTCTTCGAGAGGGCCCATCAGGCGCCGGGCATGAGCCATGCGGATCGGGCGGCGGCCCGCGCGAAGGGGCTGCTGCGCGAGGATCCGCCGCCGCGGAAGAGCCCGGCGAAGGCGCGGGGACGCGGGACAGAGCCCGAGCCGCGGCGCGGGCGGCAGGCGATGAAGAGCCGTCACCTGCGCTTCCCGGAGGAGATTGATCAGGAGCTCCAGGCTCTGGTGGAACACTTCGAGTCGACGATGGTCGGGGTGCTGAAGGCGCTGATCCACGACGAGTGGCTGCGGGTGCGGCGCGAGGCGCTGCGCGCGGGCCGAGCGGGGGAGACGGGGGAAGCCGGGGAGGCGAGCGCGAAAGGGCCGTCGTCGGGCTGAGGGGGCTCGGGTGGTGGATCGTCGACGGACGAGGATGCGGTCGGGGGCGCTGTGGTCGACCGCCTGGATCGCTCGGGTGGCGGACGCGTACCGGAGCGATCGACAGCGTCGCACGTCGATCGCGTGGCGCAGCATCCCGACGGACCTGGGGCCGATCTTCATCGGCGATCACGTCGACGGGTGCAGGTTCTGGATCCGGCCGAACCTCTGGGGGCGCTCGGTCCTCGGGTACGAGTGGCCGGGGCGCGGAGATCGCGAGTTGGCCGCGCTCGAGTCGCCGCCGGCGGCGATGCGAAGGGCCGAGATGCTCGCGCGCGAGGGCGGGCCCTTCGGCGGCCCGACCTCCGCGACCCACTCGGCGAACGACCTGCCGCGGTGGTCACCGATCGAGGCGCCCGGGGAGGGTCTGGTGATCAGCTTCGGGATGGGCTACGAGCTGCGGCTCCGTCAGCTCGGCGAGGACTTGCATGTGCTGACGGAGGTGAGCCCGTTCGGGATCCTCGCGATCTGCGGGGTCGGGACGCTGGCGGACCTCGCGTTCGCGGCGTGCCGGTACTACCTGATGGGGGACCCGTGGAGCATCGAGCCGTTGATGGCCGGCTTCTTCCACCTGCACGACGGGGAGCGTGCGGTGCCCTTCATGGAGAGCCGCGTGCCGGGGATCCTCGGGGTCGCGGTCGTCGGTGGGATCGAGCACCTGCTGGTGGTCGGCGAGTCCGAGGCGATGGCGCTCGTGCGGCTCGACGACGCAGATGGACCGCGCGTGATCGCCAGCGGACGGGTGGAGGAGCTCGCGGGGCTGGACCTCGCGAGGTTGCCGAGGGAGCCGGCGGCATCGCAGGTGCGATGCTCTCCCGACGAGGCGATCGCGGCGATCGAGCGGCTCGGCGAGGCGCTGGGGCCGGCGCGGCCGCGGCTCCGCGGGCTGGTGGAGGCGTCGCAGAAGGAGCCCGGGACGGCGACTTGTCGCGTGATCGTGGTGGCGATCGCGGGGGCGCTTGCGGGCGGGCAGCGTGCGCGGGTGACCGAGAAGACCGAGGCGCTGATGGTCTGGCTCGGCGAGCACGGGAGCATGCCGGTGCTGCCGACGGACGGATCGCGCCGGCGGGCCCTCGCGTGGTTGGCCGATCACTGTGACTTCGTGCGCCGCGAGGGGCCGCGGGGGCACCGCTGGACGATCGACTTCGAGCGGCTCGGCGAGGAGTAGGCGGCGCGAGCTCGTGCGCCGCGGGATGACCGGCTCCGCGCAGGCGCTCGGGCAAGCGCGCTCGGGCCCGGCGCGGGGATGACACTCGCCGGATTTCCGCGTGGTCGCGCGCTTCGGGTGAGGACTCGCCGGAATTCGTCGGGTCGTTCGCCGAGGAGCTCGTGTGGGGGTCGACTACGGCGACTTGGGACGCCGCGGGAAAGCGACGAGTGCGTGCATCTGCGCCAGGTGAATCCTGCCTGCGAATGCTGACGAGATTCTCGATCGCGTCAACGCGGCGGCACCTAGGATGGTCTCATGGACACATCCACGATCATCGACCGGTGGCTCCTGGGGTCGCCGCAAGGGGCGCCTCGCCGCGCCATCACGCTCGCCGACATCGAGGCCCTGGAGGCGAACGGGACGCTCTCACTGCAGGCCGTCCTCTCGGGGCTGGTAGCGCGCGGGGCGAGGATCCGCGGGGCGCGCGGGAACGGGGCGCGAGACGTGCTGGACCTGCTGGAGGCGGTGCGGACGCAGCGAGGGATGAGCAAGTCGGAGCTGGCGCGGCGCGCCGGCATCGCCCGGCAGCACCTGCATGAGCTGCTCCGGGCGCCGGCCCCGAACCCGAACCTCGGAACGATCATGCGGCTCGCGGCGGTGCTGGACTTCCCGCTGGAGGCGGAACGGATCGCGGCGGCGCCGGAGGCGAGCCGCGCGTCGTGGTCGACCAGCGCGGGGTCGACGAGCGGAGCGGGCTCGCAGACGGCGGCCCCGGAGGTCGACGTCGACGCCGAGGCCGACGAGGTCGACGACGCTGACGACGACGAGCAGGACGACGTCGACGAGGACGAGGTTGACGAGGACGAGGACGAGGACGATGACGACGACGACGACGACGCCGACAACGACGCCGATCCAGTCCACGAGGTGTACACCGGCTCGGCCCGACCTCGCGACTTCGGCCTGGGCGAGGCGGCCGGCCTCGGCGTGGGGTTCATCGCCGGAATCGCCGCGCCGGGCCTGTCCAAGGAGCACGCGACGGGGCTGGGGGCGAGCGCAGGGCTGGTGGGCCTCACGTGCTTGATGGCCGGGCTCGCCGGCGATCCGAACGGCGAGCCGCGCACCAAGCTCATCGCCAGCGGCAGCGGGCTCCTGATCGGGTCGCTGTTCTCGGTCTTCGGCAGCCTCGCCGAGAAGGGGTCGAAGCCCAAGGGCGCGAAGGACGCTGGGGCGAAGAAGTGAAGGAGGGAGGAACGCGATGGGCCAGTGGATGTTCCTTGGGACAGCGACGTGCGAGCCCTTCGGCCCGAAGGGTGAAGGGCCGGCGGCGGCGACCTGTACGGCGGGGCCGCCGGGGGCCACGGGAGTGGGGCTGGAGGTGCTTCTGCTGAACTTCGAGGAGGTGCAGGCGCTACTGCGGGTGTCGAAGAACACGCTCTCGCGCTTGGCGTCGTCCGGGCAGATCCCAGGGGCGCGGAAGATCGGGCGTGCGTGGAGATTTCGCCGCGACCTGCTGGTAGAGTGGCTCGCATGCAGCGCTCCCCGGGTCCGCACACGGAGGCAAGGCCGATGAGTGTGACCACGGTGGTCAAGAACGGGAAGTCATGCTGGCAGGTGCAGGTGATCCGCGGAGAGACGCGGATCCGGCGCTTCCTCGACCGCAAGAAGTTCTTGCGGCAGGACGCGCTCGCGCTGGAGCGCGAGATCCTGAACGATCTCGACGCCAGGGAGAGGGACGGTGTCACGACGAGAGAGACGACGACGAACACGACGACGACCGCGAGCGAGCGGACGACGACGACCACGAGCTCGAGCGCCGGGCCGCAGGGCCTCGTCCTCGCGCCGGTGCCCGCGAGCGCCGAGAACGGGGCGCAGCCGGTGGTCGTGACCTTCGCGGGGTTCGCCGAGCGCTACCTGGCGCTCCAGGATCCGCGGAAGTCGGACTACGCGAACAAGGTCCGGAACGTGCGGGTGCACCTCGTGCCCTTCTTCGGGGAGGCGCCGCTGGGGGCGATCAACCGCCAGCGCGTCGACGATCTGCGGGTGCGCCTGCGGACGCCGAGCGGCGAGCAAGCGAGCTCACGACGGACGCTGAGCCGGAGCGAGGCGCCGCGGACGCGACGGCGGAAGGGCGGCCCGAAGAGCCCGAAGACGATCAACAACGTGCTGGCGACGCTGCGGGCGATCCTCAACCTCGCCTGCGACTACGACCTGATCGCCAAGGTGCCGCGGATCGTCTTCGAGACCGAAGCGCGGCGGGACCCGGGCTTCCTGGACTTCGACGAGGCCGAGGCGCTGGTCGCCGCGGCGGCGCCGGAGTGGCGGCTGGTCCTTCGGACAGCCATCCGCACGGGCCTGCGTCGGGGCGAGCTCCTCGAGCTGCGCTGGCGCGACGTCCACCTCGACACGGCGAGCCCCTACGTGCGGGTGAGCCGGTCGACGCGGGAGGTGCGGGGCGGCGAGCGGGTGATCAAGGAGCCGAAGGGCCGACGGGCTCGCTCGGTGCCGCTGACGCCGACGCTGGCGGCCGAGCTGCGGGCGCGGCGGGCGACGGTGCGCGGAAGGCTCGACGATCTGCTCTTCGCGGGGCCGACGGGCGAGCACCTCCGCTTCGACCAGCTCTACACGGCGGTGGTCGCCGCGGCGAAGGCCGCGGGCCTCGGCAAGCACGTGCACCCGCACCTGCTCCGGCACACGTTCGCCAGCCACTGCTACATGCGGCGGGTGCCGCCGCAGGTGGTGCAGAAGTGGCTGGGCCACGCGAGCGTGACGACGACCGAGCGCTACGCGCACCTGCGGCCGGACACGGACGACGAGCTGATCGCGGTGCTGGACGACGGGTGCGCCAAACCCGCTCATTCCGGTGCCACCACAGGTGCCACCAAGTGGTGGTACGAAGCAAAAACGCCGTTCAGGGTGATCTGAACGGCGTTTCGGGATGGGCGCGACAGGTGTCGAAACGGTTGGATAGGTTACTGAAATTTCACAACGAAGTCCGGGCCGTGCGCTGTAACCATCCAAAATCGCTCATGTTTTCGAGACCTGGCGTGCCTCACTCTGTGCCATTTAGTGCCCATTGATGACCGAAGTGCGCGATCTGCGGTAACACCAAAGGTAACACCCGCGGTAACACCACCTGGGCGCGACAGGTGCGGGAAAGTTGGCACGATACGTGCTTGGTGCTGGATTCGGGCTGGATGTGGGCGCGACAGGGGGGATACCTGTCGGGCGATGCTGCGGGTGCGAACGCCGCACCCTGCATGTGCGCCAAGTGCGCAGCCGGCATTCCTGCAAGCAGCGCACTGCTCCACCGCTGAGGAGTATGGTATGGTCCGCGCGTGCCTGACTGGCGGCAAGAACTCGGCGTTGACCGGCAAGGAATGCGCTTCTACTCATCTCTCGGGGCACTCCAGGACGATAGGGGGGGGATTACTTGTGCTCATGCTACCGAGAACGCCTGGGCTCGAATGGAACTGGATGGGGTTGTCGCCATTGGCAACTCGCCGGGCGTCTATATCAAGGAAACTCAGACGTTCGATCCGGTTGCGGAAGACGAATTACATCGTAAGCTCTGGCTCCACGCCACAGCACCACTTCTCATTGTTATCGATCCGTCGCGGGTCCGAGTATACTCGTCGAGGCCGAAGGTCACAAAGGACAGTAGACAGACGTTTATTGAGGTCCTAAGCAGGGCAACGGATGCCCTTCAAGTATACAACTTGCTTCAGCGAGTGCAGGGAGGCGAGTACTTTGAAGCCAACAAGGATCATTTCTATCCGAGATATGCTGTAGACTCTCACTTTCGTCGCCAGCTTGAAGCTACCCGAGACATCCTTCAGAAGGTTGATCAACGGATAGGGGCGACCAAGATCCACAGCCTACTCGTATATGCGATCTTGTTGCGCTATCTGCAAGATCGCGGACTTCTGGACGAAGTGTTCTTTCAGCGGCACGCAGGCTTCTCTGCCGGGTCGCTCTACGACTTCCTAAATGGAAGCTCGGACCTTCGGGGGGCCTTCTCATCGATCTACAAGGCGCTGTCGCTGGCATTCAACTTTGATGAACTGCTTGAGGCACACGAACTCATTACCAATGGCCCATTCCGCAACGAGCACTTTCAACATGTGTCGGACTTCCTCTGTGGCCACAGTGTTGGAACGGGGCAACTTGCGCTTGGCACGTGGAAGTATGACCTGAGCCTACTTCCCGTGGAACTGATCTCCGCCGTGTATCAAGAGTTTCTCTCTTCCGAGGTCGACAACGCGAAGCGAAGCATCGGCCTGGTCGCGACACCGCGACACCTCGCGGAGGTCGTCCTGGACATTGCATTTGAGAACTGCAAGCTCGAGGAGCCGAGGATTCTGGACCCTGCATGCGGATCGGGAATATTTCTCGTTGGCTGCTTCAACCGGCTTGCCAGCAACTGGCGGACAAGGTATCCCCATGCGGAGCCGCTTGAGAAACTTCGGGCCCTGAAGTCCCTTCTTCAGAACAACATCATCGGGGTTGAACTCCAGCAGACGGCCTGCAAGTTGGCTGAGTTGAACCTGCTGCACGCACTCCTCAGCCATTTTCAGAATCACGAACTTGGCCACATTGTCAACCGGAGACATCTTCGGCGAAGTTCCGGCCTCCAAGCCACAACGACGATTATTCAAGGTAACTATCTCCAGACAACGCTCCCCCACGACTTCGACATCATTATCGGCAATCCGCCATGGTCGAATGACCCCAGCGCGTTCGGCAACGACTGGCCCTCTGAGTGGCCAGTTCCCGAGAGGGGCAACCTGACATACGGCTATTCTTGGAAGGTCCTGGAGAACCTTGCCGACAATGGGACTGCGACCCTATTGCTCGATGGCAAGGCAATGCTCTCGTCTCCGCCAGCGAAGGAGTTTGCGACATCGTGGTTCCGAGAGGCCAACATTGATACTATTGTTAATTTTGCGGATCTTCGGAGCTACCTGTTCGAAGGCAAGGCCGGACGCCCTGCTGCGCTATTTCGCTTCGGTCCATCTTTGGAGGGGGACAGTGCGTCGAAGCGGATTCGATACATAACGCCCATGCGGAATTCCGCGGGCAGGCGAGGCGGACTTCTTTCCCTGTCGGGCTCACGGGTTCAATTGGTTCGCTACTCGGAGGTGACGCACTGTGCCGCCATAGGAGACCACGCGCTCTGCCGGATGTGGAGGGTCCGCCTATACGGAAGCGGGCGGGACATTCGTCTAGTCGAGCGACTTGCGGAGCTTGGGAATCTCAAGCAACTTCTGGCGCACGCGGGAGGAGGCTACCACCAAGGTTTCAATCGCCGTGGAACCTCTGCGCCACCGTTGACGCGCCCTCTCCTTCACGAGATTCCGTTTCTGCCTACATCGACTCCGCAGAAGTGGCGATGCCGAATCGATGCGTCTAGCCGGCTTCTTCGTGCGTACGGTGAGGCGGAGAATGAAACTGACAGGGTTCAGCAGTGGCCTTCGGATGCCAAGCGGCTGTTTTTTGGGCCGCGCGTGGTTCTTCACCATACCCCAGTCCATCACCCCCCCTTTCTGCAAGCGGCCTATACGGAAGCGCCCTTCTCCTTCCATAAGGAGATTCACGCAATCTACATAAATTCGGCATCTTCGTCCTTCCATAAATTTTTAGCAGCAGTCCTGTCTTCCCGACTCGCATTCTATTTTATGTTCCAAACGTCACTTAGCTGGGGGGTTGAGGCCATCCCCCAACTACGCAATGTGGACGTTCTCAACCTTCCATTTCCGGACTTTCGGGAGGATAAGTCCGACATCATCGAGGAAGTGGCTGAGCTTATCGACCGTGTTGACATGTCTTCTCCTACCACGGAAGTCGAAGACCGAATCAACGCTCTCGTGTTTGACTACTACGAAGTTGACGACTGGGAACGGGATATAGTCGACGATGCTGTGGTGGCTGTTGCCCCAGGGG
>WBZL01004865.1_pt1 | contig 11382 bp, 10 predicted proteins | sample 5204291 | NCBI WGS metagenome assembly WBZL01 (sample SAMN12344345, study PRJNA552823) | activated sludge metagenome | biome: Activated sludge suspended growth; feature: Nitrification reactor; material: Wastewater; isolation source: activated sludge from nitrification reactor of wastewater...
GGGAAGCGCTCAACTGAACCTCAGGTTGCCAAGTCCCGCCACCATCGACGCTACGCCGAAAGAAAACTTCACCGCTCACCGGATCAGAAGTCCAAGCCACGTAGACGTTGCTGCCGCTTGCAGCGACCAAGGGCAACGTATCGGTACGCCCCCCAGCATTGCTCAGATCGATGGGTGCTGTCCAATTAGTACCGTTATCAGAACTGCGGCTGTAATAAATTTCCGAATCGGCACCGGCAGGGTATTCAACCCAAGCTACATGCAAATTCCCATTAGCCGCTGCCAAACGAGGAAAAATTGAGGGTCCATTGATCTTGGAAATCCTGGTTTCTGGGCCAAAGTCGGCCAGTGCTGGCACCGTCCCCACCGAGATCAGCATCGAACTGAGGATCGGCAATATTCGTTGTTTGATCATGGTGCGCTCCACAGTCTAGGGGCAAGTCGGTGCATCGTCCCGGTATACACCGGCACCATCAGTCAGCAGATAGATCGCGCCTCCAAACCGCTTGACCTGACTGATAGTAGCGGTCAGCGTGGCCTTAAGATGCCAAGTAGCGCCATCGTCGCTACTGCAATAGTAATTGCCAGCAAAATCGGCACCAAACACCAAGCCCGCAGGTGAATATTCCAAGCCGCTCAATACCAATCGCTGCAAACCAGTCGCAGCGATCTGCGCGAAATTGGCGCCACCATCACTGGAACGATAAATGCCGTTACTGGTGGCTGCAACCACCATCGAAGATGAAGTGGGCTTTTGCACCAATGCGGTAAATTCAAGCCGCGAAAAACCGGTGCTTGGAGCATTTACTCGGCTCCAGGAAATACCATCATCGGTGGTCAAATAAGGAAGATCATCGTACTGGGTCAGAAAAAAGCGGCCAGCCACGACACCGGCCACAAGCGAACCATTGATTTTCAATCCGAGACTATTCGATACGCTGGTTACCTGCCATGTACCATTGCCCTGCCGCCGAAACAAACCATAGTTGGGATCGGAACCTGGAAAGAGTGAATAAAACACTGTGTTAGAATCGAAGGGAGAGACTAGCAAGCCGACCTGGGTGCTGAACGACTGTGGAACGCCCGATTCACCGACCTGATTCCAAGCTGCGCCATTCCAGCGAAAAAACCCCAGCGGTTGGCCGGCGTTGAACAAGTCGTTGCCTCCGGAAGCGGCGTACACTAAATTGGGATCGCTGGTGCTAGCGGACAAATGGGTTACACCACGGATCAGGTCGGGCGTATAGCCGATGTTTAAACCGGTGTTCGCGGGAATCCAGTTAGCGCCGCCATCACTGCTGCGCCAAGCGCCGCCACTTTTTAAACCCATAAAGAAGATGTTCGGATTAGCGGTTCTAGCAAATCCTTGAACCCGGTCTGCTTTCAAACCGCCACCGCTGAAATTCCAAGGACTGATTTGGGAGGAACTGCCCGCCTGCGCGGTATCGGAGCGAAATAATCCGTACCCCTTAACGGCGGCAAACACCCTTGAAGGTTGACCGGGCACGGTCATCAACGCGTAAATTCCGCTGATGACATTCGGATCCACCGCCGGATCAACCGCCTGTTCCCAGCTAATGCCATTATTGGTCGAGCGCCACACGCCCAACGCCCGGGTACCGGCCCATAGCACGGTTGGATTGTTGACACTCCGGCGAAGGGTAAATACTCCAAAGAGATTTTGCGCCAGAGACCACCCTCCCCCACCCGCTTGACGGTAAATGCCACCACTGCCATCCCGAGGGTCCATCACCCCCACCAGGACGGTCCCTGCGCTGTCCACGGTCACTGAGGTCACGAATTTATCGGGTAATCCACTATTCCAACTTACCCAAGAAGCCCCCCCATCGGAAGATTTGAACACTCCACCGATGTTAAGCGCCGGATTGTTCGGATTGTTGCGTACGGCAGCATAGGCGATGCCGTTGGTAATCGGATCAAACAGCAGATCAGCAAAATCCAAGCTGTCGAGCCCGGCGACCGTATTGCTAAAGGTTGCGGCACCATCGGTGCTCCGATACAATCCGGCGCCATTGACGCCTGCCAGTACCTGGTTGGAATCAAAAGGGTTGAGCGCCACCACAGCTACAGGATCGAACAATCGTTGGTTCCAGGTAGCGCCGCCGTCGCCACTCTTAAACAGGCCCGTGGTGGTGGCGGCATACAGTACGTTGCCGTTGCCGGCCAGCCGCTGAACATATCGTGCTGCCAACGTGGTCACCCGACCCCAACTCAGGCCGCTGTCGTTGCTTTTGAACAGCCCCCCGCCGAAGGTAGCGGCATAGGCGACCGTGCCATTGACAGCGAGCAGATCTCGAATCTCGCCGGCCTGTACTGACCATTGGGCTATCGCCCCGAAAGCCACCGACTGGGCCGCTAACAGACAAAGCATGACTAGAATTCTTGGCAGCATGGAGCGAAACCTCTATCAGGTATTGATACAGTCTGCCTCAAGTCTTTTGATTATAGCCGAACTCTCAAACAATTCTGTACACCGGAAGACGCCCGTCCCCCACGATCTGAATGATGGGACAATCGCGGATTTGATTGGTTCGCCACTACAATCGAAATCAAATTTTAACAAAAACATTTTGTTAGAAACAAAATATTCAAGACATCCCAATGGCTATTAGCAGATTCAACAGCCTTCCCACCGACTAATTCCAATGATCTGCATGTGCCTCAGATGCGTATCTTAATCCCAAAATTGCGCTATGATTGATCGGATAATGTTTCATTCCCTCTGGCAATACAGAGGATTCATACTGGGCGCGGTACGACGCGAATTTCAGGGTCGATATCAAGGTTCGGTGCTGGGAGGAGTCTGGGCGATACTCAATCCGCTGACCATGATCCTGATTTACACGTTGGTGTTTTCCCGACTCATGGGCGCCCGTTTAGCGGGACATGAGAACAATATTTTTGCCTATAGCATTTATCTGTGTTCTGGGTTATTGCCTTGGGGATTGTTTGCTGAAGTTCTAGGCCGGCTTAACACTGTTTTCATAGAAAACAGCAACTTAATAAAAAAAGCGCAACTGCCGCGCGCATGTCTGCCAGTCATCGTAGTGCTGTCAGCGCTGCTGCACTTCGTGATCATCACGGCCCTGTTTCTGGTTTTTCTGGCTGCGACATGCAACCTACCTGGCTGGGTATTGCTTTCCTTCCCCTTAGTGATAATGCTGCAATTGGTATTCACCTTGGGATTGGGCATCATTCTCGGCACCATGAATGTTTTCTTTCGAGATGTTGGGCAACTGACTGGCATCGTCTTGCAGTTCTGGTTCTGGTTGACACCCATTATCTACGTCTCCGACATCCTGCCACCCCTTATCAAGAGCTTGTTTTCTCTCAATCCGATGTGGCCAATGGTACATGCGTACCACACCATTTTTATAGAACATCGCCTCCCTGACTGGCTGTCCTTGGCACCGGTCGCATTATTGTCGCTAATTCTATTGGCGTTGGCCGCCAAGATATTTCTTGCGCGAGTCGGCGAAATTGTGGATGAGCTGTGATGCGTTACTTGCGGGTTCGTAATCTTGGCAAGGCTTACAAACGCTACCCCAATAACCGGGCTCGGCTGCTGGAATGGCTGAATCCAGTCCGCCAGCGCCACCGGCAACATTGGGCATTGCGTGGCGTCAGCTTCGAAGTGGATGCAGGGGAAGCGGTAGGTATTGTCGGGCACAATGGCGCCGGCAAGAGCACCCTGCTGAAAATGATTGTCGGCACCACTCGACCAAGCGAGGGCACCATCGAACTGGGTGGCCGGATTGCAGCGCTGCTGGAGCTGGGCATGGGGTTTCATCCCGAGTTTACGGGCCGGCAAAACACCTATATGGGGGGACAAATCCTAGGACTGAGCGGCCAGCAAATTACCGAACGGATGCCAGAGATTGAGGCCTTCGCTGAGATCGGCGATTACCTCGATCAACCGGTGCGTACCTACTCCAGCGGGATGCAGGTGCGGTTGGCGTTCAGTGTGGCCACTGCGATACGGCCAGAGATTTTGATCGTGGATGAAGCCCTGTCAGTCGGGGACGCTTATTTCCAACACAAAAGCTTTGAACGCATCCGCCAGTTTCGTGATGCTGGAACTACCCTCTTGTTCGTATCGCACAGTCCAGGAGCGGTGAAGACACTATGCAACCGGGCACTTCTCCTAGAGGATGGGCTGATGGTTCGCGACGGCGCCCCAGACGAAGTTTTAGATTATTATAATGCCCTCATCGCTAAACAGGCGGAATACACCATCCGCCAAGCAGAGGGACTGGGAGGTAAAGTTGCCGTTCGATCCGGTAACCGTCAAGCGGAGATTGTCACGGTAGATTTACTTCATCAAGGGCAGTCAGCTCGGGCTATTCCACAAGGCGAGGCAGCACTTATCCGAGTAATCGCCGCTGTGCATGAAGATATTTCTGATTTGACAGTGGGTATTTTGATACGTGACCGCTTGGGTAATGATATCTTCGGCACCAATAGCTGGCATCATGGCCAATCGTTGCGTTCCATCCAAGGGGGGAGTCGTGTACAAGCGGAATTTGCGATTCCATCCCTGAACTTGGGTATCGGTAATTACAGCCTGACCGTAGCCTTGCATGCGAGCGATACCCATGTCAGCAATAACTTCGATTGGTGGGATCGTGCCTTGGTGTTTCAGGTGACGCCGAGCGAATTGCCACGCTGCATCGGTAGCACCTATCTAACGACAGCCGTGACTTTGGCCCTATCACTAACAAACCCCTGATAGAACCTGTAGAGGCTTCATGATCGAAACAGCCAACCCGGAAATCAACGTAGAAGAGTTGATGCAGCATATCAGGGAGGAGGTAGCGCGACGCAAGCATTTTATCGCTACTCCCCCATCGTCACTGGCCGAAACCACACAACTGCTGGCCATGCTTGGAACCGCACTGGAACAAGCTTGGCCGGCCTTACCCACTTGCGATTTACAGCCTGCATTCGTCCCGAATCCCGAACGGTGCTATCTTCTAGGAGAATTACTGCGCTTTCACGATTACGAATTCATCGCCAATGCATACCAAGCGATCCTGTTGCGTTCCGCTGACTCTGGCGGATTTGGCCATTACCTGGATTTGCTGCGACAAGGGGAAAGCAAAATCGCGATTCTTGGCCGGCTGCGTTATTCACCAGAAGGACATCAATATAGAGTAAAAATCAAGGGATTGAGACGCAGCTTTCTGCTGTGGCGGTTATACAATCTCCCACTTCTCGGCAGCCTGCTGAAAACCTTCGCCATTTTGGTGGGCCTGCCCGGATTAGAGCGTAATCTGCGTCGTTTTGAGGCTTATACGATGCAGCAAATGGGACGCTTGAATCTGCGAATCGGTGAGAGCGCAAATACAGTGCGGCAAGCGGCGCAACAGTTAGGGACAACATTCCACGCCACTTTGCCACCATTTCAACAGCTGTTGCAGGATCTAGCAACCGGTAAGGCCGATGCGGTTACATTACCAAGCATGGCGGATTCGCTACGACATGAAATCCAGGAACACCTTGACAAAATTGCCGAACGGCTACGCGGCTTAGAGGAGCAAAATTCAGCACGTGTGCTGGAAATCCTGACTGGGCAGGTACAGGAGTTACAGGCAATCAAAGCGGATGGTGCGACATTGGAAACGTTGCAAACCCAGTGGCGGAAAAGCGAACAGCAACTGCGAAACGACGTGAACGTGCAATTTCATGCTTTGGACGAACGCAAGGTCGACGCAGCGCAATTAACTAGTCTTACCAATCACCTTATTGAGATCGCGCAAGCTAAGGCCGATCAAACTGCCCTATCCGAACTACGCGATCACTTCACCAAGATCGCGCAAGCTAAGGCCGATCAGACCGCCCTATCCGAACTACGCGATCACTTCACCAAGATCGCGCAAGCTAAGGCCGATCAGACCAACGTGGCGGCTATGGTGGCGGAAATCCGCGAGGTGCGACAGCGAATTCAAGATCACAAGCGTTCCTTACTGGATCAACAGCGACGCTTGGGATTATTGCTGGAAGAGGCGCGCAAGCGTTTACCTGCTCCTTTGGACAATACACAGTTAACCGCCTTCGCCGATGAAGCAGACCATCTGTTGAATGCAATGTATGTCAGCTTCGAGGATCGGTTCCGAGGGGATCGCGCTGACATCAAACAACGGGTAGCTGTTTACCTGCCGATGATCGAAGCGGCTCAGGTCGGCACGCTAGACGCGCCCATCGTGGATGTTGGCTGCGGGCGCGGCGAGTGGCTGGAATTGATGAAGGAGCGCAGCTTGACGGCGCGGGGTGTCGATTTGAACCGGATCATGGTCAATGAATGCCGCGAGCGTGGTTTTGAGGTAGTGGAAGCGGATGCGCTGCACTATCTACGGGAACTACCGGATAATAGTTTGGGCGCAGTGACTGGGATGCATATCATTGAGCATTTACCGCTTCCCACGTTGATCGCATTGTTGGATGAAAGCCTACGCGTGTTGCGGCCGGGTGGATTGGCGATCTTCGAGACACCCAACCCAGAAAATTTGGTAGTTGGGGCCTGCAATTTCTACATGGATCCGACCCACCGCAATCCACTGCCACCGCCGATGGTGGAGTATCTAGTCGAGGCACGAGGCTTCGTGCGAGTGGAAATTCGGCGGTGGCGACAAGGTTTACAAGACTCCTTACAATTCCTCCCCGCTGAAACGTCTGGTGCGACAGAGTTGAATCCCCTGATTCGAATGGCGAAAGACTATTATTTCGCTGCGCCAGATTATGCGGTACTGGGGTATAAAGCGTAGTTGCCACCATAATTTAAAGAGATCATTTGGGATGCAAATGAAAAAGATTTTAGTGACAGGGGGTGCAGGCTTTTTAGGCTCCCATTTATGTGAAGCCCTCTTAAAACAGGGGCATGATGTCTTGTGTGTTGATAACCTATTTACCGGCAGCAAAGTAAATATCGCACACTTGATGGATAATCCTTATTTCGAATTCATGCGCCATGATGTGACCTTTCCTCTCTATGTCGAGGTCGATCAAATCTATAATTTGGCCTGTCCTGCTTCGCCAATTTATTACCAGCATGACCCAGTACAAACGACTAAGACCAGTGTTCATGGAGCAATCAATATGCTGGGCTTAGCAAAACGGTTGCGAGCCCGAATTTTGCAAGCCTCGACCTCCGAGGTTTATGGAGATCCGGATGTGCATCCCCAACCAGAGTCCTATTGGGGTCGTGTTAATCCTATTGGCCTCAGAAGCTGTTATGATGAGGGTAAGCGCTGCGCTGAAACTTTATTCTTTGATTATTGGCGGCAGCATCGACTCGAAATCAAGGTCATGCGTATTTTTAATACTTATGGCCCACGGATGCATCCGAATGATGGGCGTGTGGTGAGTAACTTTATCGTCCAGGCCATTAAAGGCGAACCAATTACTATTTATGGCGATGGAAGCCAGACCCGCAGCTTTTGTTATGTAGATGATTTAATTGATGGCATGATTCGCCTGATGGGGAGTCCGGTAGATTTCACTGGTCCCGTCAATATCGGTAACCCAGGTGAATTCACTATGATAGAGTTAGCGGAGATGGTGTTACATTTAGTGGGTGGTCCATCACAAATCACCTTCATGCCGCTTCCACAAGATGACCCTAAACAAAGACAACCAGACATTCGCTTAGCAAAAAAGCAATTAGGATGGCAACCAACCGTAAGCCTTGAAGATGGACTGAAGGAAACGATTCGCTACTTCCGGGGATGCCTACAATCATGAAGAGTGATTCTTCAGTTTATCCTCTGATCGTTGTAACCCCTGTTTACGAAGATGTTGAAGCCTCTAGCCGGTTGTTCAAGGAACTTACAGCTGTATTTGGCCAAGAAGGAGTCTATGTCGTCGCAGTGGATGATGGTTCTGTACGTCAGCCTATTGATATATCGAATATTTCAGCTGCAGGAATCAATGGTGTAGTGATCAAACTCAAACGTAATGTGGGTCACCAACGTGCAATTGCCATTGGACTCAATTACGTGGCTGACCAGTTCTCGGAAGCGCGACGGGTAGTGGTCATGGATTCGGATGGTGAAGATTTGCCTCTCTCTATCAGGGATCTGATGCAGCCCTTAGAATCCGCTGACGTGGATGTGGTAGTGGCCCAACGCAAAAGCCGTGTTGAAACTTTACGGTTCAAGACATTCTATATAGTATATCGCTGGCTTTTTAAGTTATTGACGGGACGAAGAATTAGTTTCGGCAATTTCATGGCGTTGAAGCCAGCAGCGCTCAAACGACTGGTTGCAATGCAGGAACTTTGGATTCATGTGGCAGGCTGTGTATTAATCTCGAAGTTGCGTATAGCAGTACGCTCCTTAGATCGGGGACCACGCTATGCAGGGCAAAGCAAGATGAACTTTGTGGGTTTAGCGTTGCATGGCTTCCGAGGCCTCATGGTCTTTGCTGAAGATGTATTAGTACGTGTAGGTATTGCCTGTACTTTCGTAGCTGCTTTTTCCGTCTTAAGTGGGATAACAGCAATTGGGCTTAAGCTGTTCGGTTTTGCCACGCCAGGCTGGTTCTCGGTAGCGTTAGGTATTCTGCTACTCGTATTTTTACAGACTGGTGCGCTGACACTTATGACGCTTATGCTGGCTGGCGTCATTAGAAATGGAACCGTAACTACAATAAACTATAAAGAGTTTATCGATACGGTCCTGATTTTAACTGAGGTTAACAAAAAATCACTGTATTGAGATTATAGTGAATAATAACCATAGAAAATATATTGGCAATGAACTAGATCTATTTTCTAGTGCATTTAATTGGAAAAAATACTGGGTAAATATTATTAAACCTTATCTGGGTACCCATATTCTAGACGTCGGCGCCGGTATTGGTGCAACAGCCCGTGCCTTATCACAACTTAAGTGTGAGCGCTACCTCGCGCTTGAGCCTGATGCTGAATTTGTAAGTCGGATGCAACAAGCTAACAAACAAAATAAGTTCAATAATAACTTTGAATGCTTAGTTGGGAATGTGGGAAATTTACGGATAAATGATTATTTTGACACTATTTTGTATATCGATGTTCTTGAGCATATCGAAAAAGATAAAGAGGAGTTAGCTCAAGTAAACAAGCATTTACTTCCTGGGGGACGTATCATCGTTTTATCGCCAGCACATCAGTATTTATATAGCCCTTTTGATAAAGCTATTGGCCATGTAAAAAGATATAATAAAAAATCACTCTTACTAGCAAAGCCAGAGAGCCTCATTGTTGAGCGTATGTGTTACTTGGACAGTATAGGGTTACTGGCTAATCTAGGAAATCGACTAATTCTCCGTGCATCTACTCCCAACGAATCTCAAATAAGAATCTGGGATCACTGGCTCGTGCCTTGCTCAACAGTGATTGACAAAGTTATTGGATATAGGCTAAGAAAATCTATTCTTGGTATATTCCGCGCGTCTACCGAGTCAACATAGTGAAAAAGTGGCATGAATTTTTCAATTTTATTCTAAATGGAATCGTTGCAGCAATAGTGCATTTTTTTGTACTAATCATCAATATTGAAATACTACATTTTAAATCTGCTGGAGTTGCTAATTTTATAGCAGCAATTTTTGGACTTTCAGTTTCATTTTTTGGTAATCGTTATTTCGTTTTCCGGAAACATGATGAGCATTTAGTTAGACAAGCAATAAAGTTTCTTATCTTATATATTTTAGTGGCTTGTTTTCATGGTTTAGCTTTATATATATGGACCGATATGTATACGCTTAAATACCTATATGGCTTTTTTCTCATTTCTTTTATAGCGGTATTTTTTAGTTACTTTGGAAATAAACTTATGGTATTCAAGACATGAAAATTACTAAAGCTTTGGCGGGGTTTATTATTTTTATATTCTTATTGCTATTATTTTATTATTTACATACTTCCTATTTTAAAATTAATGTTGTTTTTTATAGTGCGATCTTTGATGTCTTCATTATCACGCTATTTATGGCAAGCATTTTACTTAAGCTTACCTATTTTTCTGTTTTTAATCTATTCGAAAAATTCCAAATGATAATAATCTGGTTTTTATGCGGTTATATTTTAGCCATTTCAATTCCTACTATTATTGATCGATCTTTATCTTTTTATATTCTCGAAAAGATACAACAGTATGGAGGTGGAATTCAGATAGACAAATTTGAAGAATTATTCACAAAGGGATATGCAAAAGAGCATAAACTAGTGGATGTGAGACTTACAGAGCAATTAGAATCAGGAACTATTATCATACAAAATGAATGTGTAAAGCTGACAGAACGTGGTAACCAGTTAGCAACGTTTAGTCAATTTTTTAGGAAAAATTTTTTACCCAAGAAAAGATTATTATTGGGAAAATATTCTGATGATTTGACTAACCCATTTCGGTATAGTGAAAAGATAATTGGTTATGACTGTAAATGACATTATAATTGGTCATCTATTTAAAGTTGAATTCTTCGAGGACTCATGTGGAGTTAAGCGAAGCTAATCAGGATTTTCGTTGCTTAAAATTATTGTGAGTTCCACTTATTACTGATTGCAAGTCAAGGGATTAAAGCAAGGCTATTTAGAGGCATATTCGGGGAAGGTGAGTGCAAGCAGCCAGGCTGCCTGGCTGCCAAGATGATCTTGCCCAGCATTCACAGACCCCTGGCTAAGAGAATAATCTCCCGGTATGAGGAGTTCCATGAAAAGCAACGAGCAAGTAACCAAATCCTAACACAACCAATACTCGCCTCAGCTTAAAGACTCAGGACTTAGAGCAGACCAAGCGGGCCAGCGTGTCCAAGGCTGCTAAAAACTTGGTCTGGCCGAGGTCATGCTCTATAGTGGGCAGGCCAAGAGTCGGCGGACCGGCTAACCCTTCGTTGAGGAACAGCAGCGAAGCGGGCCGAGATCGCTAGGCTCAAGCGGAAGAATACCCGACTTGAGAAGTGAAGCATCCTTCCTAAAAGAACGGCGGCGATTGTGAGACCATCGCGGTGAGGTACGCGGGGCCATCCAAGCCCTGGAAGAGAAGTTCGCCGTCAAGCTCGCAAGCCCTGGAGAATGAGGTCAGAACCGGATCGCCCTGGATCGCCAAGAGGCTCCAGGACGAAGACCACAAGGCCAGCCGCAACAATTGGCGAAAAAACATCATGCGGGTCCAGGATCTGTGGGCCAAGTCCGCGGAAAGATACAAGGCTACGACCCATAACCATCACAGCCTGTCGGTGGCGCCCAATCAGCTGGAACAAGATTTCGAGGCCGCCGCATCCGACCAGAAGTGGGTATCCAACATCGTATGTCTGGACGGACAAAGGCTGATTTTACCTGGCCGTCGTCTTGGACCTATTTTCGCGCAAGGCGGTCGGCTGGGC
>WBZL01004866.1_pt1 | contig 11381 bp, 9 predicted proteins | sample 5204291 | NCBI WGS metagenome assembly WBZL01 (sample SAMN12344345, study PRJNA552823) | activated sludge metagenome | biome: Activated sludge suspended growth; feature: Nitrification reactor; material: Wastewater; isolation source: activated sludge from nitrification reactor of wastewater treatment...
GAAGCGATCCTGCGCACGCTCACCCGCCCCCTCGCCTACGAGATCGTCAACGTGGAGACGATGCTGCCCGCGTTGGGGATGACCTGTTACGTGGGCCTGTGCCTCGTCGCCTGGCGGCGCATCATCCGCCTGCCACTGGTGATGGTGCGCTCGCCGTTCGTGGCCTACGCGGCGGTGGTGTGCCTGATGTTCGGGCTGGGGTGGGCCTCGTTCGGCAACCTGGCCGTGCTGGTGCGCCAACGCTCGCTGGTGTTCCCGCTGATGCTGATGCTGCCCTGCCTGCCGGCCCCGCCACCACCCGCGCCCACCAACCCGCACCGTGGCCTCGCGCCCGGCCGGGTGTGGCAGCCACTGACGCGGGTGTGAGCCACCGCGCCACGGTGGGTCAGAGGGTGGCGCCCCGGAACTGCTGGCCGCGCAGATGGTTGCGGGCATCGAACACCAGCGGTGCGTGCCGGGCGATCGTGGCCGCATCGAACACCGGGTGCTCCACCATCACCACCACGATGTCGGCCGCGGCCAGCTCCTCGGGCGACCACGGCACGGTGCTGAACGGCAGGTCGTGCAGGTTCACGTCGGGCACGTACGGGTCGCACACCACCACGTTCGCCCGCGCCGCGCTGAGCAGCTCGGCCAGCGGCAGGGAGGGGCTCTCGCGCCAATCGCTGGTACCGGCCTTGTAGGCCAGGCCGAGCAGCAGCACCCGGCTGCCGTTCACCGCCTTGCGGTCGTCGTTGAGCAGGCTGGTGATGCGCTCGAACACATGGTTGGGCATGCTCGCGTTGAGATCGTTGGCCAGCTCGACGAAGCGGAAGGGGCGCCCCGTGTGCTGCTCGACCCGCCACGAGAGGTATGACGGATCCACCGGCAGGCAGTGCCCGCCCACGCCAGGGCCGGGGGTGAAGCGCATGAACCCGAACGGCTTGCTCGCCGCGGCATCGATCACCCGCCACACGTCGATGCCCAACTGCCTGGCGAACACCGCCAGCTCGTTGATGAGCGCGATGTTGACGTGCCGGAAGGTGTTCTCCAGCAGCTTGGTCATCTCCGCCTCGGCAGTGTTGCCCACCGGCACGGTGCGCTCGACGATGTCGGAGTAGAACGCGTCGACGGCGGCCAGCCCTTCGGGCGTGGTGCCCGACACCACCTTCGGGGTGTTCAACAGGGTGAAGCGCTGGTTGCCCGGGTCGATGCGCTCGGGCGAGTAGCCCAGATGGAAATCGACCCCGGCCTTCAGGCCCGAGCCGTCCTCCAGGATCGGGGCGAGCAGTTCCTCGGTGGTGCCCGGGTAGGTGGTGCTCTCCAGCACCACCGTGCAGCCGGGCCGCAGATGGGGCGCCACCAGCGCACCTGCCGACTCGATCGCGCTGAGATCCGGAAGGCCCTCGTGTAGTGGCGTGGGCACACAGATCACCGCGACGTCGAACCCGGCCAACTGGGCGGGGTCGTGGGTGGGCAGGTAGCCCTTGGCCAGCGCGGCGCGCAACTGGTCGTTGCTGATGTCGCCCACATAGCTCTCGCCGGCCGCCAGCGATTCCACCCGGGTCTCCGACACCTCGAAACCCACCACGCGATAGCCCTGTTCGGCGGCCCTCATCGCCAACGGCAGGCCGACATAGCCCTGACCGATCACGGCGAGGGTGCGTTGGGTGGCAGACATGTGCATCACTCTACGTTCCGACCGCGGTCGGTGAAGGGGACACCGCGTTCTGCGGCTCCAGCGGCTCTTGGGGCTCTTGGGGCTCTTGGGGTGGCAGTTCGTGCATCGTCACCCCGGCGCCGTGGTCGATGCCGCTGCGGCCGAGCACCACCGGCACCGTGCGCGCCACGATGGTGAGATCCAGCCACAGCGAGCGGCGCTCCACGTACTCCACATCGAGTGCCAGCCGCTCGGGCCAGTCGAGGGTGTTGCGCCCGGTCACCTGGGCCAGGCCGGTGAGCCCGGGGCGCACCTCGAAGCGGCGGCGCTGCTCGTCGGTGAAGCGCGGCCAGTAGTGCACCGGCAGCGGCCGCGGCCCCACCAGCGCGATCTCCCCGCGCAGCAGGTTCCACAGTGACGGCAGCTCGTCGATGCTTGAGGCGCGCAGGAACCGGCCGAGGCGACCCAAACGCTCCTGATCGAACTCGGGGCCCTCCTTGCCGGGCGCGGGGTGGGCCATCGAACGGAACTTGAGGACGGTGAAGGGCACCCCACCACGGCCCAGTCGTTGCTGGCGGAACACCACCGGCGAGCCCATCCGCAACCGGATGGCGACAGCCGCGGCCACGGTGATCGGCGCGGTGAGCAGCAGCCCGGCAACGGCCGCGATCACCTCCACCACGCGGCGAACACCTTCGGCCAGGCGGCTCATCGCACCACCCGCTCGCGAGCAGGCACACCCACCACGGTCGCCCCGGCTGGCACGTCGCGCACCACTGCCGCGCCGGCCCCCACCACGGCGTCGGCGCCGATGCGCACCAGCGGCACTGCGCACGAACCCACGCCCAACAGGGCGCGCTCGCCCACAGTGACACCACCGGCCAACGACACACCCACGGCGACATGCGCGAACGGGCCGACGTACACGTCGTGGTCGACCGAGGCGCGGGTGTTCACGATCGCTCCATCGGCGACGATGGCCGACGGGTTGACCACCGCGCCCGGCAGCACCGCCACCCCCACGCCCAACTCGGCGGCGGGCGACACCATCGCGAACCTGCTGACCGCGTTCACCCCGGCCAAGCCGGCGGCGCGGCAGCGGGCGGTGATGAACTCGCGGGTGCGGTTGTCGCCCACGCCCACGAACACGTGCTGCACCCCGATGCGCCCGGCCAGTTCGATGAGTTCCTCGTCGCGGCCGAGCACGCGGCACGGAAGGCCGCTGACGCCTGCGCCATCACGGCTGACGCAGCCGACCACGTCGAAACCGCTGTCGAGCAGGGCTTCGATGCAGACCCGCGCGTGCCCGCCCGCACCCACCACGATCACGCGGATGGGTTCTGAGCCGTTCACTCCCCCAAGAGTAGCGGCGGGGTCCCCCGCTGGGCGGGAGCCTCGCCTATCCTCGGTGCCCATGCGCGTCGTCGTCACCGGAGGGGCCGGATTCATCGGGGCCAACCTGTGCCGCACTCTCGCCGCCCACCCCGACGTGCACGAGGTGGTGGCCTTCGACGACCTCTCGGCCGGGGCGCGGGCCAACCTCGACGGCGTGGATGCCGAACTGGTGGTGGGCACGATCCTCGACCCCCACGCCCTCGCCACCGTGTGCGCCGGCGCGGACGCGATCGTGCACCTGGCGGCCATCGGCTCGGTGCCGCGCTCGGTGGCCGACCCCCTGCCCACCCACGATGCCAACACCACCGGCACGGTGAACGTGCTGCAGGCCGCCCGCGAGGCGCGCCAGGGTGGCGCCCAGGTGGTGGTGGCCGGCAGCAGCAGCGTGTACGGCGCCAACCCCACCCTGCCCAAGCACGAGGGGCTGGCACCCCGCCCGCTCTCGCCGTACGCGGCCAGCAAGCTGGCCACCGAGGCCTACGCGCTCGCCTGGGGCGCCTCCTACGGCCTGCCGGTGCTGTCGTTCCGCTTCTTCAACGTGTACGGCCCGCTGCAGCCCGCCGACCATGTGTACGCCGCCGTGGTGCCCCGCTTCGTCGCCGCGGCACTCGCCGGGCAGCCGCTCACCATCTACGGCGACGGCACCCAGAGCCGCGACTTCACCTTCGTCGGCACCGTCGCCGGGGTGATCACCGATGCCGTCGTGCGCCGCGTCACCCACCCCGAACCGGTGAACCTCGCGTTCGGCACGCGCAACACCCTGTTACAGCTCGTCGAACTGCTCGAAGCCCAGCTGGGCCACGGGGTGCAGGTGCAGTTCCAGGCGCCGCGCACCGGCGACGTGGCCCACTCGCAGGCCGACCACGCCGTGCTCGACTCGCTGTTCCCGGGGGTTGCCCCCGTCGCCCTGGCGGACGGCCTGCGCGCCACGATCGAGTGGATGACAGGCCTGCGCCGATGACCTCGCCGTTGGCCTATGTGCGGCGCAACGCGATCACCCGGCGCGACCTGCCCATCGTGTGGGGTCTGACGGTCGCCGCCGGCGTCGGCGCGGCCTTCGCCGGGTGCGAGCCCACCGGCCAGGCCGGGCTCGACGCCGTGCTCACCGGCCTCGTCGCCGTGCTCACCGTGTGGCTCGGCGCATCCGCCTCGTGGTGGTCGCTGTGCGGCGCAGGCGTGCTCGCCGCGCTCCTCGCCGGCACCACGCTGGGGGCCGCCGGCGCCGTCGCCACCGGGCTGATCGGCATGTACCTCGGCAACCAGCGCAAGAACCTGGCGTGGGTGCGCAGCCTGGGCGCGGCCGTGCTGGTGCAGGTGCTGCTGCGGCTGGAGGTGAACCCGTTCTTCGGTTTCTCCGCGCTCATCGCCGGCACCATCCTGCTCGCGCTGTGGGGCGTGTGCGCCACCCGCCGGCGCCACGTCGTGCGCCAACGCCTGCGCCTGGGCGTGTACATCGCCGGTGGTGTGGCACTCGCCGCGCTCGTGCTGTTCGCCGGGCGGGTGAGCTTCGTGCGCTCCGACCTGGAGAAGGGCTACCAGGGGGTGCTCGACGGCCTCTCGCAGTTGCAGGACGGCGACGCCCGCACCGCCGCCGCCACCCTCCACGACGCGGCCGAGCAGTTGGGGGCCGTCGGCGACGCGGCCGATTCGGTGCTCACCCAACCCGCACGGCTGGTGCCGGTGGTGGCCCAACACCGCAACGCCCTGGCCACCATCGTCGCCGAGGCCGCGGATGCCGCCGAGGCCGCAGCCGCCGCGCTCGACGTGGTGGATCTCGACTCGCTGACGGTGGAGCACGGCATGATCGACGTGAGGGCGGTGGCCGATCTCGCCGACCCGCTCGCCCGCCTGCACACCGCGGTCGACCACCTGCGCACCACCCTCCACGAGGCGAACTCACCGTGGCTCATCGACCCGGTGGCCGACCGGCTGCACACGTACCAACGCCGCGCCGATCAGGCGGCCGACCAGGCGCTCGCCAGCGCGACCGCGGCGCGCATCGGCCCCGAGATGCTCGGCGCATCGGAGAAGCGCACCTACCTGATCGGCTTCGTGTCACCCGCCGAGGCCCGCGGGGCGATCGGGATGATGGGCAACTACGCGATCATCACCATCGACGACGGGTTCATCAACCGCACCGAGTTCGGGCGCACCAACACCCTCAGCAACGAGATCGACGCGGCCGGCGGGGTCGACCTCGACATCACCGACGAGTTCGCCTCCCACTACGGCAGCTACGGGCTCGATGCCGACGGCCGCGCCGCGCACTCCATCTGGTCGAACGTGACGATGAGCCCCGACGTGCCCACCGTGGCGTCGGTGATGGCCCAGGTGTGGGAGGGAACCGGCCACGAGCCGCTCGACGGGGTGTTCCTCATCGATCCGGCGGGGCTCGCCGCCCTCCTGCGCGCCACCGGCCCCGTGCAGGTGGAAGGGCTCGAACGCCCCCTCGACGGCGGCAACCTCGAGCACTACCTGTACATCGACCAGTACCAGTCCGACACCCCGGAGCGCACCGACCTGCTCGAGCGGGTGGCCACCGCGACGCTCGATGCGGTGCTCGGCGGGCAGTTGCCGGCGCCACAGCAATTGGCCCGCCTGCTGGGCCCCGCGGCCACCGGTGGCGATCTGGTGGGCTGGGCCGCACGGCCGGAGGAACAGGAGCTGATGCGGCTGATCGGGATGGACGGCGCCCTGCCCACCCCGCAGGGCCGCGACCTGCTCGCCGTCGTGAACAACAACGCGACGGCGAACAAGATCGACAGCTTCCTGCAGCGCACGATCACCTACGACGCCACCGTCGATGGTGCGACGGTGAACGCCACCGTCACCATCACCCTGCGCAACGGCGCCCCCACCTCGGGCTATCCCACCTACGTGATCGGCAGCGAGTTCCTCGACCTGCCGGTGGGCACCAATCGCACCCTGCTGAGCGTGTACACCCCCCTCGTGCGCACCGGGGCCACCCTCGACGGGGAGGAGGTGGGCCTCAGCAACGCCACCGAGCTGGGCTCGAACGTGTACACCCTGCGCCTCGATCTGGCCCCCGGCCAGACACGCACGGTGGTGATCCAACTCACCGGCGTCGTCGGCGACGAGCCCTACGAACTGGTGGTGCGCCCCCAGCCACTGGCCACCGAAGACACCTACTCGATCCATGTGCACGGCGACGTGCACATCGACCATGTCGGCTCGGTCGAGCGGCGATCCGTGTTCAGCAGGGGCGACATGAGGGCCTTGCGCTGAGGTCACGATCCGGTCCGCCCGGATAGAGTTGCCCACCTTGACCGCTGCCTCTTTCCTTCAGGCGATCCGCCGTTTCTGGTGGGTGACGCTCGGCCTAGCGCTCCTCGGCGGCATCCTCGGCGCGATCCCCGAGCCGGCCACCACCGCCGAAACGTCTGCGACGACCTACTCGGCTCACTTCTCGATCCTGCTGAGCACCGATGATCTCAACGGCGTGCAGAACTCGACACTGGTCAATCAGCTCACCGTGTTCGCGAAACGTGGCGAGGTACCCAAGCGCGCCGCTGTCACTCTCGGACGGCAGGAAGCGGAGGGCCCCGTACTGGCCTCGCAGATCGAGGTGATCGTCGATACCAACGCGTCGTCGGTCGACATCTCCACCGTGCAGCCATCGGCTGATGACGCCGTCGCGATCGTCAACGCGTTCGGCGACGAGTTGGTGACCTTCATCGCCGAACACCAGGACGATGTGCGCACCACACGGCTCGACCGGCTGCTGAAACGCCAGGTCGAACTCGAACGAGAGATCACCGACCTGCAGGGCGATCTCGTGGCCGACCCCGACGATGCCCTCGTGCTGGCCAAGCTCGATGCAGCCAGCCGACAGTACAGCGTCGTCACCGAGCAGTACGACACGATCAGCAACAGCACCTCCACCCTCACCCTTTCACCCCTCGAGCGGGGCGTGGCGATCCCCACCGTCACCACCTCCGACGGGCTCGGCGCTCCCAAGAGCCGCAGCACGCGCGGCGCGTTGGGGTTCATCATCGGCCTCGGGGCCGGCGCCGCCGTGGCCCTACTGCTCAGCCGCCTCGACCGGCGCATCCGCAGCCGCTCCCATGCCGAGGCGATCTTCGGCAGCCCCGCCTCGATCACGATCCCGTTCGTGCCCGGCAGCAACACGGCCCTCGAGGTGACCCCCGACAAGCACGATCTGCTCAGCGACTCGTACCGCACGTTGCGCAGCATCATCACGTTCTCCCAGTCGGCGCTACCCAAACCCGAGGGGCCGCGCCGCGCTCGGGTCACGCTCGTCATCAGCGCCGGCGCCGGCGACGGCAAGACATCGGTCGCGGCCAACCTGGCGGCGGCGATGGCCGAGGCCGGCAAGCGTGTGATCGCCGTCAACGCCGACTTCCGCCGCCCCACGCTGATGGGCCGCATCCTGCAACCACCGCCACCACCGCTGCGCTTCTCGCTCGATGAGCTCATCGAGGCACCGGTGCGCCAATTGCTGCAGCGCACCGACACGCCCAACCTGGTGGTGCTCGACCTCACGTCGGTGAGCGCCTCGCCGGGCAACCTCGCACGGGCCACGGCCCGGGCGATGCCCGAGGCGATCGCAATGGCCGAGGCAGTGGTGATCGACTCCTCGCCGATCGGGCTCACCGCGGAAGTCATCGATCTGCTGCCGATCGTCGACACGGTCGTGATGGTCGTGCGCCTCGACCACACGCTGGCGCGGGCGGCGGAGCAGACGATCGAACTCGTCCACCAGCTGTCCACTGCCACGTTCCTGCTCGCCTTGGTCGGCGGCTCCGCGGAGCAGTCGCCCTACGAGGCGTACGGCACCGACGCTGACACCGCACCGCTCGGGATCTCCCGCCCGTTGAAGTCGCTGCCCGGCAGGGAGTAGCCGGTGCGGCCGAGACTGCAGGAGTTGCTGTCCGGCGGTGTCGCCACCTGGCTGGTGCTCGCCGGGGGAACGACGTACGTACTGCTCGCCGGCTGGATGATGGCAGTCACGCCGTACGACACGTGGGGCGTGGCCGTGGCGCTGCCGTTCATCGTGGTCATCGGTGCGGCCATCGTGCGCCACATGTTCCAGCACGACCTCTTCCCTCTGCGCCGGATTGCATTCGTGGGTCTGGCCGCCAAGTTCGCGGGCACGCTGGCGCGCTATTGGGTGGCCAACGACGCATACGGCGGCGCGTCCGACAGCAACACCTATCACGACGCAGGTCGGCTCATCGCCGGCAACTTCCACGACGGCTACGTGTCGATCGCCGGTCTGGTACCGCACACCCGCGGCACTCTCTTCATCCACGAGCTCACCGGCTTCCTGTACTCGTTTGCGGGCTCCAGCAAGCTCGCCGGCTTCATGTGGTTCGGACTGATGGGGTATGTCGGAGTAGTGCTCTGCCTGAAGGCCGCGTGTATCGCCATCCCGGGTATGAACACGGCAAAGTACGCCTGGCTCTGTTTCCTCTCGCCGAGTGTGGTCTTCTGGCCATCCTCCATCGGCAAGGAGGCGGTGATCTGCCTGACGCTCGGCGCGCTCACCATGGGCGCTGCCCTCCTGTTCAGGGGCGGCCACACGCGAATCGCGGTCGGCTGGATCGCGGCTGGTGCTGTGCTCAGTGCGATGATCCGACCGCACATGGCAGCGATCTGGCTGGGAGCACTGGTCCTTGCCCTCGTGGTGTGGCTGCTCGCCGATCATGCCGCAGCCGGCATACACCACAGCCGACTTCGATTGATGCTCGTAGGGGTGGCAACCCTCGCAACTCTGGTGGCGATGGGCAAGGCGGCGGTCAACTACCTGGCGCCTTCGACCGAGGACACCGGCTCGGTCACCACACAGGTCTCGGACCTGTTGACCATGGCCGAAGCCCGCACAGGGCAGGGTGGCAGCGCCTTCACCCCTGTCGCGATCGGCAGTCCGCTCGACTACCCGGAGGCCATCTGGCGCACCCTCACTCGACCCCTTCTGTACGAAGCGGACCGGCTCGCCACCCTGCTGCCGGCGCTGGAGATGACGGGATACGTGGTGCTGCTCGCCTTCGGCTGGCGACGGCTGGCATCCATTCCACGCCTGCTCACCCGCAACCCGTTGCTGCTCTACAACCTGTTGATCCTCGTGATGTTCGGCCTGGCCTTCTCCACGTTCGGCAACCTGGCCATCCTCGTGCGCCAGCGATCGCTCGTGATGCCTGCGATGCTGCTGCTCCCGTGCCTGCCAGTGAGCGCGAGCGGCCATCGGCAACGGGATCTAACCGCTTCTGATGGCCACCTCGTGCCGGCCGGGCTTCCGCACCGCTGACTCCTGTTCAGGCAGTTGGATCAAGGATCCATGTGATAACCTGCGCAGAGCGTTCGGATCCTGTGGGGTGCGAGCGCACGCCGGATGAGGAGAGGTCTTGCATATGGATAGGCGCGAAGCGTTGAAGAAGCTGGGCGTTGGCGGCGCTGCAGTCGTGGGTACCACCGCCATCCTGTCGTCACCGGCATTCGCGTACACCTTGCCCACCGTCGGCGCGAACCCCACGATCACCGTCACGACGAGCGACAACAACGACGCCACGATCAGCACCGGCAGCTGGCCCGCCGGCTCGTGCCCCACCAGCTCCACCAACACCAGCGACCTCCCCGCGCAGAGCAGCATCACCTACGAGTGGACGTTGCGCCGCTCGAACACCGACGGCAGTGGCGGCCTACCGGTGAGCGGCACGACCACCAGTGTCCACCGGCCGAGTGGAACGTGGGACGGCAGCGAGATCCTCGCAGGTCACGACGTCCTCGACGTCGTGATCAAGCGCGCCTACCGGTGCACCTACGGCAGCGGCAGCGCCACTCGGTGCGTGTCGTGGTCGCGCACGTTCGACTGCAGCGGCCTCGGCGCAGCTAGCACTTGGACAGGTGGCTCGATCACCCGCAACGAGAGCGCTACCGGCTGCTCGAGCACATTCCCCTGATCCTGCATGGGCGAACCACTGGCGTTCGCCGCGCTCGATCACACATTCTCACTGCACTGTTCCGGCTCGATCGGCGCTGTGCTCACCGGTGCGCTGCACGACCTGCGGATCGCTGAGCCGCCGCAGCACCGGCTGTCAGTCCGGCGCACGCTGTCGCGGGGCTGGCGTGTCCGCTGGGACCGCACCACCGGCTATGTGGGGCACGAGGCGCACCTCGCGCTGTACGACGCGCTGATCACGCTCAACGACCAGGCCGCGATCTGTGGGGCCGAAACCGGCCCGGTGCTCCACGGCGGCTGTGTGGAGATCGATGGCAGGGCGGTGGCCTTCGTCGGCCACAGCGGCACGGGCAAGTCGACGCTCACCGCGGCGCTCGTGCGCGCCGGGCACGGGTACATCGCCGACGAGGTCACAGCCATCGGCCCCGACCTGTTCGCCCGACCGTTCCACCGACCGATCGGCCTGCGCGCCAACACCGTCACCCTGCTCGGCGTCGATCACCCTGATGGCCCGTTCGAGACGATCTACCCCCTGCGCGTGGGAGGCGGTTGGGGGCCGCTCAGCAATGGCGCGCGCCTGGCCGCCGTGTTCCTCGTGCAGCGCAGCCCCGACACAGGGCCAGCCGTCGACCCTCTCCGGCCGGCAGAAGCGCTGTTCCGGCTGGCCAACGAGACGTTGGGCGGCACCGGAAACGAGACCGCGATGTTCCGCCACCTCGAACGGCTGGTGCAGCACGTGCCGGTGATGCGCCTCGCCTACAGCGACGTGGAGCACGCGGTGGGGTTCGTGCCGGGCGTGGTTCCCCGTGGCGCCTGACCCACCGGGCGACACCGCGACCCGCACAGCGGTACTCGGTTGGGCGCTGCCCGGCACCGCGGCCAACCCCGTCGCGCCCGATGCAGCGCAGGCCGACGCGCTGATCACCTGGGCCGCCGGCAACCGTCTCGGTGGCCTGCTGTGGGCGGCCATCGAGGGGGACGCGATCACCCTGCCGGCAGCCGAGATCGAGCGCGCTCGCGACTTGCACCTCGGTGAGTTGCGCACAACGCTGCGCATCGAGGCCACCGCAGCAACTGTGGTGGAGGCATTGGCCGCGGCCGGAATCCGCAGCCGGCTCCTGAAGGGGCTCGCTGCCGCGCACCTCGACTACCCCGACCCGGCGTGGCGCAATTCCGCCGACACCGACGTGCTGATCGCCCGCAGCGACCTCACACGTGCACTGGAAGCACTGCTCGACATCGGCATCATCCGTCCGCGACCGGGCCTGGCCCGCTGGTGGGAACGGCGCTTCGCCCGCACGGTTGAGCTTCGCAGCACGTTGGGGGTGGAGGTCGATCTGCATGTCGCGCTGGCGGTCGGCTGGTTCGGCGTCAGGCTCGACCACGAACGGCTCATGGCGCTGCCGC
>WBZL01004867.1_pt1 | contig 11378 bp, 8 predicted proteins | sample 5204291 | NCBI WGS metagenome assembly WBZL01 (sample SAMN12344345, study PRJNA552823) | activated sludge metagenome | biome: Activated sludge suspended growth; feature: Nitrification reactor; material: Wastewater; isolation source: activated sludge from nitrification reactor of wastewater treatment...
CTCAACCCCTTGACCTACCTGGGCATGCCGGAATCTGTCCGAGTAGGGCAAATCGCGCCTACTGCATGACGAAGGGCGGAAAAAGAGGGAGGGCTTGCCGAAAGCCAGGAATATGACCATACGGGATATCCCTCCGAAGTTCATGCCAATATACTACAGCAACGCCATTCCTATCCTTATCCTTTTCCATGGCAAACGCCATCCACGGGAAATGGGAGTGAACAAGGTAGAGGCGTTTTGACCGACCTTGCCGTGGTGGGGCGTGTTTCTGCATCCTCACTGAACCAGGCGAAAAGTGCTTTATTTCGCGAACGCCTTGTCGGTGCTCATGCTGGTTCCTTCCCAGGCTCGATCGGGTGACTGGCGGTCGCCCGGCGTGCCACCATCAGGACTCCAGCCAACACCAATCCGGCGCCCATCAGTTGGGGCAGTGACACCGGCTCATCGAGCAGGCCCCAGCCAAAGAATATCGTCAGGACCGGTCCCAGGGTACCGATCAATACCGCGTGGGCCGAACCGATCCGGCGAATCGCGGCCGACTGCCAGAACACGGGCAATGCTGTCGAGAAAATCGCCATTCCAGCCCCATAGAGATAAACCGGCATGGGCTGAACCAGTGCAGACAGGGGCTGGCTCACCAGAAAGTGAACTTGCGTGGCGACGGTCGAGACGATCATCGCCAGCGCGGCGAATCGAATCGCACCGAGACGCCGGATGGCGGTTTCGCTGCCAGCGCTATACATGGCATAGGACAAGGCCGATCCGAACACGAAAGCCGCCCCGATCAGGACCGCGTGGACATCGCCGGCGACCTTGAGATCGTGGGCAAAGGCCAATCCGATGCCGGCGTAAGAGAGCACGAGTGCGGCCACTTGTCGCCATTCCAGTCGTTTACCCATGAACAGCAGGCCGATCAGGACCGTCAGCGTCGGATAGATGAACAGGATCAGACGTTCCAGGGCTGCCGAGATGTACTGTAGCCCGACGAAATCCAGAATGCTCGCGCCGTAGTAGCCGAGCAGTCCCAGAAGGACGAGGAATCCCCAGTCCGAGCGGTCCAGCGGCGGCGCGGATCGGCTAACCCGGAGGCTTACGCAAAGCACGATCGGGAGGGTGAAGCTCATCCGCAGCGTCAGCAGCGTGACTGCATCGACCGGCGCGGCAGCGTAGGCCAGCTTGACGAAGATTGCCTTGAATGAAAACCCAAACGCAGCAAGAACGGCCAGGGCGATTCCGACGCGTTCGGCGGACCAGTGTTTCCAGGACATGAGCAGTGCAATCTTTAATGTGAAAGTCGCGTCAGCGACTCATGAATCTCCCCTCTCCCCTCGCGGGAGAGGGGCTGGGGGAGGGGGGAACGGTCATGACTTTCATGATCGGGGGTGTCTGGAAAAGTCATAACCGTCAGTATTGTGATAAAACGAATGATAGAGGGTAGATTTTCCGTCGAGAATCGGTATTTCCACAAGCAACCGTTCGTTTTTAACAAACACTATGCCTTATGACCTGATCGACCTCCGGCTTTTTGTGGCCATTGCCGAGTTGAATAATTTGACCCGGGGCGCCGAGCGGGTGCATTGGGCACCCTCTTCGACGAGTCATCGCATCCGTCTGCTGGAAGCGTCGATCGGCACACAGCTGCTGCTTCGCGAGGCGCGAGGCGTCAAGCTCACCTGCGCAGGGGAGTCGCTGCGTCGTCATGCGCGACAGGTTTTCGCCCAACCCGAACAGATGCATGCCGACCTTTCGCCCTACGCAAAGGGAGTCAGGGGCCATGTCAGCCTGTGGGCCAATACGCATGCAACCCATACCTTTCTTCCCGACAGCCTCTCGGCTTTCCTGCGTTGTTACCCGCAGGTCAGCATCACGCTGGAAGAACATACGAGTCCCGAGATCGTGATGGCCGTTGTCCGGGGAGGAGTTGAAGTCGGGGTGGTTGCGGAATCTGTCGAAGGGGTCCTTTCGGCAACGCCGCATGAAATCGCTGCGGCGGTCTGGTCGCGTGGTAGGCCCGTGACTGATCGAGAAGCCTCCCGATGCCGCCGTCCCGCGCCCGCGCGTCCGGGTCGCCGCCGAGCCGGCCGACTGTCGCTGCGGCATCGACGGCCTCGCCCGGCGCGTGCGTCAGTGACTGGCCGAAGACCCCTTCACCCCTTCAGCGCCGCCCTGTTCGTTTTTTGCAATCGCCGGCGCACGGCGGTCAAACGCCTGGTTGAAACTGCCGCGGCGAGGAGCGCGCTCCTCCCGTACGGCTGCGGTTTGCCATTCCACCCTGATACGGCTCGAAAAGGCGCGGGCCTTTCCGTTGCCGGCGGCAACCCCGCGGGCAGTCGTGCTGCAAGCGGCGGCACGCCTCACTCCGGCCTTTGCCGAACTCGCTGAGCAGGCGGCCGAGGGCACGGTGCTCGACCATGACGAGACCACGAGGCGCCTCCTGAACTTCACTCAGGAGGCGGGCACCAAAGCACGGCCACCGGGCGCCCGTGCGGATCGCCCCGGGTGATCCTCCAAACGGTCATGACTTTGCAAGATACCCCCGATGATGAAAGTCATGACCGTTTCCCTCTCCCCCGACCCCTCCCCCACGAGGGGGGAGGGGAGATTCGAGAGTCGCTCACGACTTCCATAGTAACCAGGTCGCTTCCTGCCTCCCGCAGGCGCAGCGCAAATGCGTCGAGGTTGCCAACGCCTTTGCCGACAAAGTCGCCTTCGTCCTCAGGACCCTGCGCGAGGTCTTCCGTTCCGACCAGCAGGCGAGGCGGAAAGGTCTTTCGCCGTCCGGGCGTCTACTCCTGCTTCCCTTTCATTCCATCCGGGCCATCGTCTACGCTCGCTGATCGAAGACTTCATCCAACGATTCGGCGTCAAGCACCTTGATCGCCCAGGTTTCCAGTTGATCGATGCTTGCGCTGGTCAGTCGGGCGCGGACAGCCTCAGGAATACCACAACGCCGAACCCGGTGCGACCTGGTTGCGCCGGCTGACCGACATCTGGCCGCACGCGATCTGGCTCAACCCCGAGGCGGAACAGTCGTGGCCATACCGGCAATCGACCTCGCTGATCTACAAGCTGATGGGGGCGGATGTTTCCGCTGACGCTCGACCCTGCCATGGCCCACGCTGCATTGCGGGCCGGTTGCGGTGGCGCGGAGCGGTGCTCCGCGAAACCCCGCCTTCGCCCCCATGAGGGGAAGGGATGATCACCACGGTCAACACTTCGCCATCGAACAAGGCACTTCGACCCACCTTTGCATGCGCCCTCGAACGCCTCAAGGGATGACCTCAAGCTGCCGTGGCTGACCACCGACGTACTCGAGCCGACCGTGCAGGGCCCTGCTGACCTGTACCAGGCCTTGTGCGTCGACCCGTAGCACCTGCTCGATCTGCAAGGCACGCGCCAGACGCGGCCAGTCGCTACCGGCGATGAATAGCGGCTTGGAAGCAACGTCGCTGAGCGTTCCGGCCGCCGCGCGCGGCGAGATCAGGACACTCAGCGACTGCGTATGCGACGCCGGTTGCGCGCTGCGCGGGTCGAGCAGATGACAGTAACGGTGACCGTCAAGCTCGAAGAAGCGCTGATAGTCGCCCGAGGTACCGATTGCTTCACCGTTCGTCAGTTCGATCGTCGCCAGCGGCCCGGGCTGGCGCGGATGCTGGATGCCGACGCGCCAGCGCTGCCCATTCTTGCTTCCCAGCGCCATGACATTGCCGCCGATGTTGATCAATGCATGGTGCACCCCCTGCGCCTGCAGAATCGCCGCTGCGCGGTCGAGCGCAACCCCCTTGAGGTAGCCGCCAAAATCGAGGGCCACTTCGCGCTTGTCGCTGCTGGCGTAAGCGCCTTCGATCCGCAGGTCGAGAATGCTCGGCCGGGCCGCCTGCCAGGCAGCCAGGGCCAGCGGATCGGGTAGCGCGGCCGGCAATTCGTCGGACTGGAAACCCCAAAGGCCGATCAGACGGCCGATTCCCGGATCGAAAAGCCGTTCGCCAAGGTGTGTCAGGCGCTGCGCTTCGGCAATCAGTCCGGCCATTTCCGGCGTCACCGGCTGCCGCCTGCCGGCCGCGATGGCCGTGTTCAGCGCGCTCAGTTCGGAAGGCTTCCAGGCATGGTAGGTGCGGTGCAGGCGATCGAACTCGCGCAGCACGGCTGCCGCGGCCGGACGCGCAGCCGTTTCGTCGAGACCGGCGATCAGCACTTCGACGCGGGTCCCGAAAACGAAGGCTTCCTGACGATGCAAGGGCGCCCGCTCGCAGGCCGTCAGGACGCTGGCGAAAAGCAGTGCGAGCCAGCAGAGCAGGAGGCTAGGGGGAGGCAAGGCACTGGCGATCGAGTGCAGCAATGAACATGGCGGCGGCGTCGAATCCGGTCTGTTCGGCGATTTCGACCATGCAGGTCGGGCTGGTGACGTTGATCTCCGTCAGCCAGTCGCCGATCACATCGAGACCGACCAGCAGCAGGCCGCGAGCAGCCAGCACCGGCGCCAGCGTGCTGGCGATTTCCCAGTCGCGGGCGCTCAGTTCGCGGGCCACGCCGGTGCCGCCGGCGGCCAGGTTGCCGCGGGTTTCGCCGGCCTTGGGGATGCGCGCCAGGCAATAGGGAACCACTTCACCGCCAACGATCAGGATGCGCTTGTCGCCTTCGACGATTTCCGGAATATAGCGTTGCGCCATGATCGTGCGCGCTCCGTCACGGGTCAGGGTTTCGACGATCACATTGCGGTTCGGGTCGTCATCACGGACGCGGAAAATCTGGGTTCCACCCATGCCGTCGAGCGGTTTGAGAATCGTGTCGTGTTCGTAGTCGATGAACGAATGGATCACCGCCGCGTCGCGCGCCACCAGCGTCGGGGCCGAAAAGTGCGCGAACTCGGCGATCGACAACTTTTCGGAATGGTCGCGCAGGGCGCGCGGCCGGTTGAAAACGCGCGCGCCCTCGGCTTCGGCACCTTCGAGCAACCAGGTGGTGGTCACGTATTCCATATCGAAAGGTGGGTCCTTGCGCATCACGACGGCACGGAAATCACGCAAGGCGACGACGTGACGGTCGACCTCGACGAACCAGTCATGATCGTCGGCGAGCATTTCCAGATGCACCGCGGCAGCGCAGACGCCGTGTAGCGGCGACCAGTGAATCGCCTCCTGCTGGATCGTCCACACCGCGTGCCCCGCCGCCTGGGCAGCGCGCATCATTGCGATACTGGTATCCTTGTAGGCCTTCAGCGACCGCAGGGGGTCGACGATGAATGCTATGCGCATGCCACTTGCTCCTCTATCGGTGCCGTACGTTCCAGTTCGAGCGCAGCCGCGAGCTGCGCCAGGCGGGCAACCACGCCGTAGACGTAAAAGCGGTTCGGTGCTGCATCGGGATTCTGGCAATGGTCGGGTAACGAGCAACTGGTCTCGAAGGCCAGCGGTTCGAAGTGCATGCCTGGCGCGTTGAGATTCTCATCCTTGCCACGCCCGCTATGGACACGGTAGAAGCCGCCCACGACAAAGCGGTCGATCATGTACACCACCGGTTCGGCGACGCCTTCGTCGTTGCCGCTGCCGACCCGCTCATAGGAATGCACCCCTTCCTGGATGATCACCTGCGACACCGCCAGGCCTTCCTTGATCACCGACATCTTGTTGCGCTGCCTGCGGTTGAGGCCGGTCACCTGGGCTGCATCCTTGACCGTCATCACCCCCATGCCATAGGTACCGGCGTCGGCCTTGACGACCACGTAAGGCGTTTCTTCGATCCCGTATTGCTGGTATTTTTCGCGGATCAGACCGAGCACGGCATCGACATTGGCAGCCAGGCAGTCCTCGCCCTGTCGCTCATGAAAATTGACGCTGCTGCAGACCGAAAAGTAGGGGTTGATCCGCCACGGATCGATCCCGACCAGCCTGGAGAAGTTTTCCGCCACCTCATCGTAGGCTGCAAAGTGGTTCGACTTGCGGCGCAAGGCCCAACCCGCATGCAGCGGCGGCAGAACGAACTGTCCGTCGAGGTTCTGCAGAATCGGCGGGATACCCGCCGAGAGATCGTTGTTGAGCAGGATGGCACAGGGGTCGAAGCCTTCGAGGCCCAGCCGGGAGCGACTGCGCAGCAGCGGTTCGAGGAGCAGCGAGCTGCCGTCGGGAAGTGCCACCGGCGTCGGCCTGTCGATCTCCGGCGACCACGAGCCGAGGCGCACGTCGAGGCCGGTCAGGCGCAGGATCGCCGCGAGCTGTGCGACGTTCTGCAAATAAAAGAGGTTGCGCGTGTGCTTCTCGGGAATCAGCAGCAGTCTTCTGGCGTCGGGGCAGATCCGGTCGATCGCCGCCATCGCCGCCTGCACGCAGAGCGGCAGGAAGGTGGCGTCGAGGTTGTTGAAGCCCCCGGGAAACAGGTTCATGTCCACCGGCGCCAGCTTGAAACCTGCGTTGCGCAGGTCGACCGAGCCATAAAAAGGCGGCGTGTGCTCCTGCCACTGCCCGCGCAACCAGCGCTCAATCTCCGGCATGGCGTCGAGGAAACGCCGCTCGATCTCCAGCAGGGGCCCGCTGAAGGCAGTCATGAGACGTGGAACCATGGGTTTTCTCTCCTTTCCGTCAGCGCCGGTCGGCGCAGCGGAATGCTCGGTGGAAACACCTGCGTTACGGCAGATCGACCTGAGATCTTACAGCGGCAAGGCCTTTTGCAGGCGATCCGGATGCACCGTCAGCGTTCCCCCCAAGGCATCACCGGCACTGTCGAGATGCTGTTCGCCGGCGCGCCGTCGATCAGCTTGCGACTGATCGCGAGGTAGACCAGGGTCTTGTGGGCTTCGTCCCACATCCTGACGACACGGGTCTCCTTGAACAGAATCGAAGTGTCTTCGGCAAACACCGTGGCCTCTTTCGGCAGCTTCGCAGGCAGCGTAATCGGCCCGGTCTGCCGGCACGCCAGCGAGAACTGCGAAGGATCCTGCGCGAGGCCGAACGACCCGCTGATGCCGCCGGTTCTCGCCTGGCTGACATGGCAGGTCACGCCCGGTACCTTCGGATCGGGAAAACTCTCGACGCAGACCCGGTGATTGGCGCCAATCAGCTTCCATTCGGTGGTCACACAAGAGACCTGCTCGGCCATCGCCGGTGCGCTCCAGAAGGCCAGCAGGCCCCAGATCAAGGCCTGCCGACACGGCGTCCCATGTTGGTTGCGATTGATCAATTTCCCTCTCCTCGTTCCGGATACGCGGCCAGCATCACCTGGCCGAGTTGCCCCACTGGCGAGCCACGCCGCGCACGCTGACCGAGATGCCGGTCTTCCGAAAGCAGGGTCTTGATGCGGTTCCGGAACATTCCCTTGATCGTCACCCGGTCGCCCTGGGTAGCGACGACCGCGCGCAAGGATTCGTTGTCGTGCAGGCCAATGATCTGCACGCCCTTGCCGGCCGACAGGCGCTTCATCTGTTCGAGCGGGAAAACCAGCAGGCGGCCATCTTCGGACAAGGCCGCCAGATGATCCTTGCCGGCCAGCCTCACCGGCGGCAGGATGGTCGCGCCCTCTTCGACACTCAGAAAGGATTTGCCGGCCTTCTGACGCGACAACAGGTCGGCGTAGGTGCAGACGAAGCCGTAGCCCGAAGTCTTTGCGATGAGCAGTTCGTCGCCCGGCAGTCCGGTGAGCACATGCGCGATCTTCCCGGTCCCGAGTTCGACGAAGGACGACAGCGGCGCGCCCATGCCGCGACCGTCAGGAAGACTGGCGACCGCCAGGGTGAACGCACGCCCTTCGGTCGACAGGATCACCAGCGAGTCCACCGAGCGGCATTCCTGCGCCGAACCGGCGCGATCGCCGTCCTTGAAGACGACGCCCGAGAGGTCGAGGTTGTGCCCCTGCCGGACACGCGCCCAGCCCTTCTCGGAGATGATCACGGTCACCGGTTCATCGGCGACGGCCGCGACCTCCGAGCGCGAAGCGGTGGCCGCCGCGAGGAGGATCGTCCGGCGGGCGTCGCCATGCTTCTCGGCATCGGCCCGGATTTCGCGAATCACCTGCCGGCGCAGCAACGTGTCGCTGCCGAGCAGTTTGACCAGGCCTTCGCGTTCCCCACGCAGCTTCGCGAGTTCCTGCTCGATGCGGATTCCCTCGAGTCGGGCCAACTGACGCAGGCGGATTTCCAGGATGTCTTCGGCCTGCCGGTCGGAGAGCGTGAAGCGCGCGATCAACGCCCTTTTCGGATCGTCGGATTCGCGAATGATGCGGATCACTTCGTCGATGTTGAGGAAGACGATGTGCCGGCCTTCGAGAATGTGGATGCGGTCGTCGGCCTTCTGCAGGCGGAACTCGGTACGCCGATGCACGGTCCGGATGCGGAAGCTGCACCACTCGCCGATCAGGTCGGCGAGCGATTTCTGGCACGGTCGGCCGTCGATCCCGACCGCCACCAGGTTGATCGGCGCCGAGGTTTCGAGGCTGGTATGCGCCAGCAGCAGCGCCACGAACTCGTTGCGGTCGATGCGTGAGCTGCTCGGCTCGAAGACCAGACGCACGTCATCGTCCTTGCCCGACTCGTCGCGCGCGCGATCAAGCTGCGAGGCCATCAGCGCCTTGAGCTGTGCCGCCGCCTGTTCGATCACCTTCTTGCCCGGTTTCGGCTGCGGATTGAGCAGGGCTCCGACCTCGGAGAGCACCCTGGCCGAAGAAACGCCCGGAGGCAACTCCTTGAAAACCACCTGCCAGGCACTTCGCGCCATTTCTTCGATCTCGTAGCGCGCACGCACGCGCAGGCTGCCGCGGCCACTGCTGTAGGCGGCGGCGATGTCGCTCGCCGACGAGATGATCTGGCCACCGCCGGGGTAGTCGGGGCCGGGAAGGTGCGCCATCAGTTCGCTGACGCCGGCGGCCGGGTGCTCGATTTTGTGGATCACCGCCGCGGCAACTTCGCGCAGATTGTGCGAAGGCATTTCGGTGGCCATGCCAACGGCGATTCCCGAAGCGCCGTTGAGCAGCAGGAAAGGCAGCCTGGCCGGCAGGAATGCCGGTTCATCGAAGGAGCCGTCGTAGTTCGGCTGAAAATCGACGGTGCCTTCGCCGAGCTCGCCGAGCAGCAGTTCGGCAATCGGCGTCAGACGCGCTTCGGTGTAGCGCATCGCCGCGGCGTTGTCGCCGTCACGCGATCCGAAATTGCCCTGGCCGTCGACCAGCGGGTAGCGCAGCATGAACGGCTGCGCTACCCGCACCATCGCGTCGTACGCCGAGGTGTCGCCGTGCGGGTGATACTTGCCGATCACGTCGCCGACGACGCGCGCCGACTTGACCGGTTTGGCGGTTGCCGACAATCCGAGTTCGCGCATCGCAAAGAGGACGCGGCGCTGCACCGGTTTCAGCCCGTCCTTGACATCCGGCAGGGCGCGCCCCTTGACCACCGCGATCGCATACTCCAGGTAATCGCGCGCCGCCGAATCATGCAGCAGGATGCTGTCGTCGTCTTCGCCAGGCGGCAGGACCGCCGACGGCGGCGGTACGCCTGGCGGTGCCGCCGGCACGTCGAGCAGGTCGCCAAACAGGTCTGGCGTCGAATTTTTCCTCACTGGCAGATCACCCTCAAATTTCTGCGCCGATCAGGGCGCCGTTTTCTTCCATTCACGATCCACGTGCCGATCCGCCGGATCGCTCTTTGGCCATCCGCAGGCTCACCCCCGGCCTGGTGGTCTCGGTACCGGGCTTGCGCAGGCGTATCAGGGGGGCGTGCCAGGCGACCTCGTCGTCTCCCGGAGCGGCTCGGGATTCTCGGGATTCGTTTCCCCCGGGTCCCTGGCAACATGAAATCGACACCTCCTCCGGCTGAACTCCCTCTGCAGTTGCAGGCGTTCGATCGCCGCCTGGCACCCGTCGCTGTCGGACACCTGGATCTTTCGCAGCCCGTGCTTCCTACCCTGGCCGGGGAAGAATAGGTGATCCAACGCCATCTCCGCAAGTGTTTCGGGCTCTGACACTGTGTACTACGTTCGCCCCCTCGCGGGGGGAGGGACCTATCGGTGCCTCCCAACACTTCAGACGCAACACGGGAAGCTCCCCTCCCGCGGTCAAGCGCAAGACCAACCGGAAGTCGGCGAGGGACAAGTCTCTACACTCCTGACATTCCCGAGCACGCGCGGCATGCTGCGATGCGGTAAAATGTCGGCATGTTCTATCCTTTGTTACGTCGTTTTTTCTTCGCTCTCGACCCTGAAACCGCACACCTTGTCGGGATGAGCGGTGTCGATTTCCTCAACGTCACGGGCGCGCGCTGTCTGCTTGCTGCGGCGGTGCCGCCGGACCCGCGGCAGGTGATGGGGCTTGCTTTTCCCAACCCGGTCGGCCTGGCGGCGGGACTCGACAAGAACGGCGAGCATATCGACGCTCTGGCCGCCCTCGGTTTCGGATTCATCGAGATCGGTACCGTCACTCCGCGGGCGCAGCCCGGCAACCCGAAGCCACGCCTGTTCCGTATTCCGGAGCGGCAGGCGATCATCAACCGCATGGGCTTCAACAACGATGGCGTCGAGAAGCTGCTGGCCAATGTCGCCCGTTCCCGCTTCGCTGCTGCCGGCGGAATTCTCGGAATCAATATCGGCAAGAACTTCGATACCCCGATCGAGAACGCCGCCGACGATTACCTGACCTGTCTTGAGCGCGTCTATGGCGCCGCCAGTTATGTGACGGTCAATATTTCGAGTCCGAATACCAAGAATCTGCGCGAATTGCAGCAGGACACTGCGCTCGACGCGCTGCTCGGTCGGCTGAAAGGCGCCCAGTCGCGGCTCGCCGACCGCCATGGCCGGTATGTGCCGCTGACCCTGAAAATTGCTCCGGACCTCGAAGATTCGCAGATCCAGGCGATTGCCGACCTGTTGCGCCGGCACCGGATGGAGGGTGTCATCGCCACCAACACCACGCTCTCGCGAGCTACTGTCGCCGGCCTGGCGAATGCTGAACAGGCAGGCGGCCTTTCCGGTGCGCCGCTGCGGGCGATGTCCACCGCGGTGGTGAAAAAACTGTCGCTCGCCCTGGCCGGTGAAGTGCCGATCATCGGTGTTGGCGGCATCCTGTGTGGTGCCGACGCGGTCGAGAAGGTCACTGCCGGTGCCAGCCTGGTACAGTTCTATACGGGCTTCATCTACCGCGGTCCGGGGCTGGTCGGCGAGGCCGCTGCGGCGATCGCCGGGCAGCGCCGTGTTTGACGGTGCATGGCGTGGTTGGCAACGTGGTTGAATGCACATACTGGCCGGGGGATAATCGCGGCGCCCCGGACCCGGTCGTCTCCTGCCCAACGGTCGTGGCTACCCGGACACCCCTGATCATGAAAGCCATCACCGTTTCCACCACTCCCGCCCCTCTCCGGCACGCCGGCGAAGGGGAGATTCGTCAGCCGCCAGCGCGACTTTCAG
>WBZL01004868.1_pt1 | contig 11377 bp, 10 predicted proteins | sample 5204291 | NCBI WGS metagenome assembly WBZL01 (sample SAMN12344345, study PRJNA552823) | activated sludge metagenome | biome: Activated sludge suspended growth; feature: Nitrification reactor; material: Wastewater; isolation source: activated sludge from nitrification reactor of wastewater...
GGCCAGCCCGTCGGGCTGCATGGCCTTCATCCCCAGCGCCGGCAGGAACCCCGGGCCGATACCCCACGTGGCGGTCAGCTGCGCGGGAGTGGCGAACAGGTCGGCGTCCGCGGTCTGGGCGAACATCCCGGCGACCATGGCGGTCCACGTCACGAAGACCTCGCGCACCTTGCTCACCTTGTCGGTGGTCAGGTCCAGTGCGACAACTTCAACCCGGGCCTGCGCAGGGGTGGCGATGCCGGCCTGGTGCACACCGTAGAACTCGGGTTGCTCCGGGGAATCGTCGCGGCGCTCCGCGTAGACGACCCCACCGGCGACCGCGGCGGCGGTCCCGGCCAGGACGCCCCCGGCCAGGACCGCACGACGCGAGACGCTCATGACGACGGTGACGCTTCCATGTCGCCTTCCATGTCCATCGACCCCTCATCCATCGTCGCCTCGTCGGGGTTCATCCCCTCACGGGCTTTGACGACAGCAGTGACCTCGACGGTTTCATTGTTCGTGAACTCGAGGGTCACCGGCACCTCGTCGCCCACCTGCCAGTCGGCCGTGACGTCCATCAGCATCACGTGGTAGCTGCCGGGCTGCAGTTGGACGCTGCCGCCGGCGGGAACCTCAAGGCCGTTGGGCATCTCCTGCATGATCTCTTTGTTGTCCTCGGTCACGAACTCGTGGACCTGGACCATCCCCACGCCCTCGACGGAGCCGGTGGTCAGCGTGACGGCCTCCGTCCCGGAGTTGGTGATCGTGCCGAACATCGCCGAGACGTCGGAGGCCGGCTGCGGGATCCAGGCATCGGTCACCGTCACCGCGGTGTCGGTGCCCGACGGGACCGCCGTCGACTCCTCACCATCACTGGCACAGCCCGCGAGGGCCAAGGCACCGGCCGCTGCCAGCGCCACCATCAACTTGCGCATGTCATTTCCTTTCAGTTGGTGTTGGCGCTCTCACGCCGGTGGAGCGGGTGGTCCGGGTCGCAGCCGCGCTGCCCGGACCACCCGGACGAATCATGAGGAGGGCGACTCGCTCATCTCCATGTCGCCTTCCATGTCCATCGAGCCCTCAGTCGGGTCCGCGGGGTCCATCCCCTCGCGCGACTTGACCGGCGCGGTGACCTCGACCGTCTCGCCGTTGGAGAGGTTCAGCGTGACAGGGACCTCGTCGCCGACCTGCCAGTCCGCGGAGACCTCCATCATCATGATGTGGTAGCTACCCGGCTTGAGCTCGACGCTGCCACCTGCGGGGATCTCCAGGCCACCCGGCACCTCCTGCATGACCTCCTTGTTCCCCTCCTTCACGAATTCGTGCACCTGCACCATCCCCACGTCGGGGGCAGAACCGCCTGTGATCGAGACAGCCTCGGATCCCGAGTTGCTCACCATCCCGAACATCGCCGAGGTGTCGGACGCCGGCTGCGGGATCCAGGCATCGGTCACGGTCACCGCGGCATCGGTCGCCGGGGCGCTCGACTCGGTGGTGCTCGCCGAGTCACTTGAACAGCCTGCGAGGGCCAGGGCACCGGCCGCAGCCAGTGCCACCATCAACTTGCGCATGTCATTTCCTTTCGGTTGGTTATTGCTCTTGCTCTTCGACGAGCCGTTGCAGATCGTGGGCCACATCCTCCGGCTGGAAGCCGGACGTGAAAATGAGGTCGGACTGGTCGTCCTTGCCGAAGAGGATGACCTGGGCGCCGTGCTCGACCGTGATCGTGCCGTCCTTGTTCTTCACGGGGGGGTCGATGAAGATCCCCACGGTGTCGGAGGCGGACTTGATGTCGGCGAAATCCCCGGTGAGACCGGTGGTCTGGTCCCAGGTGAAGCTGCTCAGCCACTTGCCGATGGCCTTGGGGGTGTCCCGATCGGGGTCGGTCGTGATGAACACGACGTCGACCTGATCGGCGACGTCCTCGGGCAGTTCTCCCATCGCCACACTCAGGTCGGCCATCGTTGTGGGGCACACATCCGGACAGTGCGTGTAGCCGATGTACAGCGCCGTCACCCGACCCTTGGTGTCCTCGGCGATGTTGAAGTCCTCGCCCTTGGTGTCGGTGAGAGTGACATCGGGCTTGGGGAGGGGCTCATCCAGCGAGGTGCCGGCGAAACCGGTGGTGTTGCTCGGCGTGATGACCACCGCTGCCGGTTCGTCGGCAGTGCTCGTGCAACCGGCCAGGAGCAGTCCTGCCAACAGCGGTACGGCGGCGCGTTTCATCGGTTGTCCCTTTCGGCAAGGCGGCGGAGGTTCTCGTTGTACGCGGCGAGCTCGGCGTCGCCGTCGCGATCGACCCGGCGGTCACGGCGTTTCGCCTCGCGGGTGTCGTCGCGGGCCCACTGGACCGACACCGCGAGCACGAGCAGCAGCGTCGGGATCTCCGCGATGCCCCAGGCGATTCCGCCGGCGTCACGGGTGTCGGCAACCAGATCATCGAGCCACGGCGGCTGTACCTGCGAGTACCACTCGTATCCGAACGCCGTGTCGCTCATCATGATCGGCACCGCGAAGAAGGAGTGCAGGATCGCGGCGACCAGCGCCAGCAGCAGCCGCTGCCAGTGCGGCAGGTCTCGGGGCAAGGGGTCGGTCTGGATGACGACCCAGGAGAACAAGTAGCCCGCGGCGAGGAAGTGCAACTGCATGGCGACGTGGCCGATGTGACTGGTCATCAGCCAACCGAACAAGGACGTGTAGTACAGCCCGTACAGGCCGATCGTGAAGACGAACAGCGCCCACAGGGGATGGGTGACGAACTTCGCCACGGGGGTGTGCATGGCCCAGACCAGCCACTCCCGAGCACCGCGGCGGGGACCGTGGGTGGCCGGTAGCGCGCGCAGTGCCAAAGTCATCGGCGACGACAGGGCCAACAGGATCGGCGCGACCATCGACATCACCATGTGCGAGACCATGTGCCACTTGAGGCTCACCATCGAGTAGGTCGCGACGCCGGCGTTGGTGGCCCAGACGACGAACAGCCACCCGAGGATCCAGGACGCTGTTTGGACGAGCGGCCACATGTCGCCACGGCGCCGGAGCTTGATGACGCCGGCCACGTAGAGCCCGACCCCCAGGATCGCCAGCCCCAGGAACAGCGGCTCGACCTTCCATCCGAGGAAGACGTTCATCGCGGTCGGCGGCGGCGGGAACGCCTGCCCGAGCAGTGTCTCGGCGTTGGTGGGGTACTCGATCTCGGTGCGGGGGTAGGCGGTCTGGGTGAGGGCGACGCCGATGCCGACTGCGGCGGCCATCAACAGCGCCTCGATACCGCCGAAGCGGATGAGCGCCGGACGCGCCTCCATGCCGGAGTCGAGGACCTTGCTCTGCATCGTGCGAGCGGTCATCAGCAGACCGAAGAAGAGGAGGACCTTCAGTGAGATCAGGATCCCGAACGACGTGCTCCACAACTCGCTGACGGAGTTCATCCGGGCGAATGCAGCGCCAGCGCCGGAGATCGCGAGGAAGACCACCGACCAGGTGGCGACGGTCCGGAACACGGGCACCGCACGCATGGTGCCGGGATCGTTGCGCACGGCGTGGAACAGGAGGATGACCAACCCGCCCACCCACACGGTGACCGCGAGCGCATGCACGACGTCTGAGGTCATGGCCACGCCGTGGGACCCCAGCGATGAGGCATGGCCGGTGAGGGCCGGAAGCGCCACGGCGATCAACGCACCGGCGAGGGACGCACCGGCGCCGGTGACGGTGGCGGTGAAGATACTCACGACGGCGATCACCGCCGCGATGATCGCGACGAGCAGGAACGCGCGCACCGATCCGACCGACCAGGCGTAGGTGGACACGACATCCGGGGTGATCGTCTTGGACACCGGCAGCCCGAGGGCCCATGCCAGCGACCAGATGGCGGTGAGGAGCGCCGCGAGTGACCAGACGGCGGCCACCCAACCTGCCTTGACGACGTCGCGCCGGCCCACCTGTGACAGCACACCCTTGCGGCCCTGTGGGCCCAGGACCGCGGCGTAGAGCAACAGCCCCACGACGAGGATGCTCGCCGTCGTGGCCACCGCGCGCAGCAACGGCAGACCCCAGCTGACGAGCGGGCCGGGGCCGGCGATGCCTTCGAGACTGGTCGGCGCAGCGCCGCCGCCCACCACCAGCGCCACCAGCAGCCCCCCGACGACCGCGCCGGCAGCGGGGATCGCCCACCTCGCCTGGGTCGAGGGGGCCTGCCGGGTGCGGGTGTCAGTTGGCACGCGACCGCCAGACGAAGAATCCGACGACCGCCAGGGCCGCGACGAACAGAGCGGGCAGCAGCAGGTTCACCCCGGAGCCGGACTCCTCCGTGGTGTCGGACACCGGCGATGCGGATTCGACCGGGGCGACCGGTTCAGCGCTGGCGGTAGCCGCCGGTTCCGACCCCTTGATGGAGAAGCCGAAGGTGCCCTCAAGGGGGTGGCCGTCCTCGCCGGAGACCCGCCAGGACACCTTGTAGGCGCCATCGGCAGCATCGGAGGGCCACGTCGAGGTGACCTTGGCGCCGGAGACCTCCGCGGGGCCGAGGTCCACCTTCGTACCGTCAGCGGACTTGGCGACGATCTGCGCGCCTGAGGACAGGACGGCTTCTGCGAACTTCAGGGTGATCTGATCCGGCGCCGCTTCCAGCGTCGCGCCGTTCTCGGGATCACTGGATACGAGGTCGGTGTGGGCGGATGCAGGCGACGCGACGACTACGGCCAGAAGGGCCACAGCCAGCACCGCCCACACACGCCGAAGGCGTGCGGGCATTGGGAGTCTCCAGAGGTGATGTGCGAATGGGCAGGTCAGCAGAACGCTGCGGCCGGTGGGCCGCGACCCTGTACATCACAGTGGAGCCAAGAGGTCAGCACCGGAGCTGCGCCGGTGATCACCCGGGGCCGCGGCAAGTGGGGTGCGCCGAGCCCAGCCACCGCGGAGCGGACGGCGATCTGCCATTGCAGATAGCGGCGGCGGGCTGCCGCGAAGATGCGGGCCTCGCCAGTACGCAGAACGACGGCGAGCACCAGTCCAGCAAGGAGGTGCCCGGCGAGCATCGCGGACGAACTGCTGTGGGTGTGGCCGGCGCCGAGAATCACGTGCGTCGCGGCCTGCACCACGGTGACCGCGGCGATGATCGCCAGCAGTCCCCGCTCGGTCCGCAGCCAGCCGTATGCGGCCAGCGACGCGAGGGCGACGAGCAGTGCCAGCAGAACCGGTTCCATGTGACCACCGCCGAGCATGTGGCCACCCGCCGACAGGGCCACCGCGGAGGCGCCCAGAGCCCACGCGCGCGCCCAGCGCCACGGGGAGACCGGCGGTTTCACACCAGACAGGCTAGCCGAAGACAGTGGAACCCGAATCCGGCACGGTCGGTGACCGGTGCAGGCAACCCCGTTGCGACGTTGTTGACGGCCTTCAAGATCATTTGCGACGTAGTTGCCCTATTCAGCCCCCCACAACGACAACAAGGTCGCAAACGGCGGCACGCGGCGACAACAAGGTCGCAATTGGGGCGCCGGCAAGCCGCTACGTGAACAGTTTCGACGCGAAGTCCGGCACGTGGGTCTGGGTGTCCTTGGGTGGGCGCATGTACCCCCGCGATGCCGGCCGATCCGGGAGATTCAGCGGCGGCACCGTCACGTCCTGGTAGGGGATCGACGACAGCAGGTGATGGATGACGTTGAGGCGGGCGGCCTTCTTGTTGTCGCTCTCCACCACGTACCAGGGTGCCTCCGGGATGTCGGTGTGGACCATCATCTCGTCCTTGGCGCGGCTGTATTCCTCCCAGCGCGTGATCGACTCCAGGTCCATCGGGCTGAGCTTCCAGCGGCGCATCGGGTCCTTGAGCCGGGACTGGAACCGCCGCTGCTGCTCCTCGTCACTGACGCTGAACCAGTACTTGCGCAAGACGATGCCGTCTTCCACCAGCAGCCGCTCGAAGATCGGCGTCTGGTGCAGGAAGCGGCGGTACTCCTCCAGCGTGCAGAAGCCCATCACCCGCTCCACACCCGAACGGTTGTACCAGGAGCGGTCGAACAGGGCGATCTCCCCAGCGGCCGGCAGATGCGGCACATACCGCTGGAAGTACCACTGGGTCTTCTCACGTTCGGTCGGCGCAGGCAGCGCGACGATCCGGGCCGTGCGCGGGTTGAGGTACGCGGTGATGCGCTTGATCGCGCCACCCTTGCCCGCCGCATCGCGGCCTTCGAAGATGATGACCAGCCGGGTGCCTGTCGACTTGATCCACTCCTGCAGCTTCACCAGTTCGGCCTGCAGGCGGAACAGTTCAGCCTCGTAGACCTTGTTCTTCATCTTGGGCTCGTGGTGCTCGTGCTTGGCCATGGGCTACAGCGTATTGGCCCACCATCCTGCGGTGCGTGTCCAACATCACGTTTCGCATGACCCCTGGCAGGGATAAGACTGGAGTGTGAGACGGCGCATCGAGTGGATCGACCTGGTGAAAGCCGTTTCCGTTCTCCTGGTCGTGTTCATGCACGCGTCGAACACCCTCGTGGACCTCGCCGGTCCGTCCGGTGTCACAGCCGTTCTCCAGCACATCAACCACCTGCTCGAGCCGATGCGCATGCCGGTGTTCTTCCTCGTGTCCGGCATGCTCGCTTCGTCAGCCGTGCACCGGCCCTGGTCGAAGAGCGGGAACCGGACGCTGGGAATGGTCTACCTCTACCTGGTGTGGATGCTGCTGTTCTTCGGCTTCATCACGGTCTTCGGCAGCGCCCCCTCCGACCCGGTCAGTTCGATCCTGTTCGCCAAGTCCGGCTTCTGGTACCTCTACGCGATGGCGCTGTTCTTCGTGATCGCTCGGCTGTTGCGCAACCAGCCCGCCTGGGTGGTCGTCGCGGTGGCTCTGCTTCCCAACATCCTGCGTCCTCTCACCGATCAGGTCGTGGGCCAACTCGTGCCCGGTTCGCTCTACACGTCGATGGCCATGAACCTCGCGTTCTTCCTGATCGGCGCCTACTTCAAAGACATCGTCGGCGGCCTCGCGGAGAAGGTCACCACCTGGCACGCCATGGTCTTCGGTGCGCTCTCGGTCACAGCCGGTCTGCTGTGGCTGGACACACCCGAGATGGTGGGTCAGTCCCTGCTGCCGTTGAGCCTGCTGTGGGTGCCGTTCGGCGTTTCCGTAGCCGTCCTGGTCACGCGAGACGGCGCACCGGCCTGGTCGAAGTACGTCGGGGCCCGCACATTGTCGATCTACGTCATGCAGTGGCCGGTGATCTTCCTGCTGGGCACCTTCCTTCCTGGTGGACTTCTCGCGCATCCGGTGGTAGCGCTGGTGTTCCCCTTCGCCGTGACCGCGGCGGTGGCCGCGCTCGCGCTGTGGCTGCACTCGCTGCCGGCGCTGCGGTCACTGTTCGTGGCCCCGCGCTGGGTCACCCACCCCCATGAGCTTCCGGTCTTCGCCTCCCTGCGCCCGCAAGCCCCGGCACCCGAGCCTGTTACGGTGACCGCGGGCCGCTGACCGCGCAGTCCGTCCCCTTCGTGGCCTGCTAAGTTACTCGTCAGTAGTATGAGGCTGGGAGGTCCCTATGGATCACATGACCATCCGGTGGATCGTCGGTGGGCTACTCGTCATCGCCGTACTCGCGGTCGCCGGTCGCCGCGCCTGGACACTGTTCAAGTTGATCACTTCCGGGCAGCCCACAGTGGACCGTCCGGAGAGCCGGCCAGCCGCCTTGGAGACACAGGCGACCGAGGTGCTCGGGCAGAAGAAGCTGCTGAAGTGGACCGTGCCCGGTACCGCGCACGTGTTCGCGATGTGGGGCTTCATCGTCCTGATCCTGACGATCATCGAGACGGTCGGTGCGGTGTTCATCTCCCAGGAGTTCGCCATCCCGGTCATCGGCCGGTGGCCGGTCATCGGCTTCATCGAGGATGTCTTCATCGTCCTGGTGCTCGTCGGCCTTGCCATCTTCGCGGTCATCAGGCTGCGCACCCAGCCGGCCAAGCAGGGCCGCTACTCCCGCTTCTTCGGCTCGCACACAGGTGCCGCGTGGCTCGTGCTGTTCATGATCTTCAACGTCATCTGGACCCTGTGGGTCTCCCGCGCCGCGCAGTTCAACGTCTCTGAGTACACCCTCGAGGAGGGTGAGTACATCCAGGCGTTCCCGTTCCACGCCTCAGGCGGCGCGTTCGCCACCGAGTGGCTCGCCGGTTTCCTGTACCCGCTGGGCCTGGCCGCCAACGAATGGATCGAGACGTTCTTCCTGCTGCTGAACCTCGCGATCGTGTTCGGGTTCCTCGTGCTGGTGCTCTACAGCAAGCACCTGCACATCTTCTTGGCTCCGATCAACGTCGGCGCCAAGCGGCAGCCGAACGCCCTCGGTCCGCTGCTGCCCATGTACTCCGGCACCGAGAAGATCGACTTCGAGGACCCGGCGGACGACGCCACCTTCGGTCGCGGCCGCATCGAGGACTTCACGTGGAAGGGCATGCTCGACATGGCCACCTGCACGGAGTGCGGGCGGTGCCAGAGCCAGTGTCCGGCGTGGAACACCGGCAAGCCCCTGAGCCCCAAGCTCATGATCATGGACCTGCGCGACCACATGTTCGCGTCCGCGCCGTACCTGCTGGCCACCGCCGGCGCCGGGCAGCCCGACGAGATGGGTGAGCGCAACGAAGAGGTCCTCGCAAAGGTGGGTGACAAGGTCGCCACCGAGGTGCAGCGGCCGCTGGTCGGCGAGCGCGACTTCGACGAACACCGCGAGACCGACGGTTACGACGCGAAGGGACACCGAAGCAACGAGGGTCCTGTCATCGACGTCGACGCCCTGTGGAGCTGCACCACCTGTGGTGCCTGTGTCGAACAGTGCCCCGTTGACATCGAGCACATCGACCATTTCGTGGACATGCGCCGCAACCAGGTGATGATCGAGTCGGAGTTCCCTGCCGAGCTCGGCGGTCTGTTCAAGAACGTGGAGCAGAAGGGCAACCCGTGGGGCATGAACGCCTCCCTGCGCAACGCCTGGATCGAGGAGGTCGACTTCGAGGTCCCAGTGTTCGGGATGGAGGGCGAGGAGGAGATCCCCGCCGACGTCGAGTACCTCTTCTGGGTCGGATGCGCCGGTGCCTACGAGGACCGCGCGAAGGCCACCACGAAGGCTGTGGCCGAACTGCTCAACGAGGCCGGCGTGAAGTACATGGTCCTCGGCGAGGGCGAGACCTGCACCGGTGACCCGGTGCGGCGCGCGGGCAACGAGTTCCTCTTCCAGATGCAGGCCATGCAGAACGTCGAGATGCTCAACGAGATCAAGGCGCGCAAGATCGTCGTGACCTGCCCGCACTGCCTCAACACCATCGGCCGCGAGTACCCGCAGGTCGGTGGCGAGTACGAGGTCGTGCACCACACGCAGTTGCTCGCCAAGCTCGTCGACGACGGCCGGCTCACCCCGGTCAAGCATGTCGACGAGAAGGTCACCTACCACGACCCGTGCTACCTCGGTCGCCACAACAAGATCTACGTGCCGCCGCGTGAGCTCGTCGCTGGTGTGCCCGGCGTGACCCTGGTCGAGATGGAACGCAGCGCGGAGCGGTCCTTCTGCTGCGGCGCCGGTGGCGCGCGGATGTGGATGGAGGAGACGCTGGGTACCCGCGTCAACATGAACCGCACCGACGAGGCGCTGGGTACCGGCGCCACCACGGTCGCGGTCGGTTGCCCCTTCTGCAACGTGATGATCAGCGATGGCGTCACCGCGCGGCAGTCCGAGGGCGAAGCCGGCGAGAACGTCCAGGTCAAGGACGTCGCGGTCATGCTGCTGGAGGCAGTGAAGAAGTAACCCATACACGGCGAAGGCCCCCATCCGATCGGGTGGGGGCCTTCGCCGCTCTCCTCACAACTGGGGCCTGAGGGCCTCGCCGGTCCCACTTACGGGGAATGAATGACCCCGCAAAGGCCACGAACCGGACATATCTGGCCCACAACTGGGCCTGAGACTCCCCCCGAGGGGTGTCCGGCCCAGTTGTGGGATCGGGCAGACGTCAACGGGCCGCTTCTGGCTATCCGCGTACCATTGATCTATGAGCATGCACGTCGAATCCGCCGACCGTTCCTGGACAATCACCAAGGTGGTGGCGGTCATCGTCGCCATCCTCACGGCCGGCTATATGCTGCCGTGGGCCATCGCCGCGGTGCGCGACGTGCCGCATTGGGGCGTGTTCTGGCTGAACCTGCTGCTCGGCTGGACCATCGTCGGGTGGATCATCGCCCTGGTGATGTCGCTGCGGGCACAGCGGCAGGTCATCGTCGGCTGAGGCGCGCTTCAACCTACGATCTCGGGTCGGAACTCCTCGATCGGTCCAGGCTTGCGGTAGCGGAACCCCTGCACGTACGCGATCCCGAGCAGTTGCACCACCTCGGCTTCGGCCTGTGTCTCCACGCCCTCGGCCACGACGTCACAGTTCAACGACGCGGCCACACTCGTGGCGGCGGTCAGGAACGCCACTCCGCCCTCCTTCTCGCTACCAGCACGGCGCACGAGGCTCCGGTCGATCTTGATCAAGGACGGGCGCAGGTGCTCGAGTCGGGTGAAATTGGAGAACCCCGCGCCGAAGTCGTCGATGGCGATCCGCACCCCGGCGGCGCGTAACCGTTCGAGATTGCGCTCGGCCTCCGAGCTTTCCTGCAGTTCCAACGACTCGGTGACTTCGACAACGAGCCGCTCGAGGTGCGTACCGAGTTCGCTCTCCAGCAATTCGTCGACCAGCGGCCCATCCGCGAGTTCCTTCACCGACAGGTTGACACTCACGAAGAAGTCCGGCGAGGCCTCCGCCATCCATGTGGGCAACTCGCTGCCCAGTGTCCGGATGACAATCCGGCCCAGGGGGATGATCTGCCCGGACTGTTCGGCGAACGGCACGAACTCGCCGGCCGACACCGGCTGCCCGTCACGCACCCACCGGGCCAACGCCTCCACACCCGCCATCCGCACCCCGTCGGAGGCGTAGATGGGCTGGTAGTGCAGGCAGAACTCCTCTTTGCGCAGGGAACTCGCCAGGTCGTGGCGGAGTCTGGCCTTCGTGACGGCCTCCGTGCCGATGACGGCATTGAAGCGCTCGAACCTGTCGCCCCCGCGGTTCTTCGCCGCGTACATCGCCAGGTCCGCGCACAGCAGCAGATCCTCAGCCGCGCGGGCATCAGTAGGGGCACGCGCGACCCCCACGGCCGCCGTGACGTGCAGGAGGCTGTCTGCACTGCGGATGGGCTCCCGGATCGCGGCGAGCACCCTGTCAGCCACCGCATCGACCCGGCCCTCTGCAACGTCGTCACACAGCAGCACCCCGAACTCGTCCCCACCGAGCCGACCCACGTGGTCACCCGGTCGCACCTGGCCGAACAGCCGCTCGACCACTTGACGCAGAACGTCGTCACCCACCTGATGTCCGAGTTGGTCGT
>WBZL01004869.1_pt1 | contig 11375 bp, 12 predicted proteins | sample 5204291 | NCBI WGS metagenome assembly WBZL01 (sample SAMN12344345, study PRJNA552823) | activated sludge metagenome | biome: Activated sludge suspended growth; feature: Nitrification reactor; material: Wastewater; isolation source: activated sludge from nitrification reactor of wastewater...
TGCTGGAACTGCTGCCGCAGTGGATGGCCCCCGGCGCCGTGTGGCAGGCCACGCTGATCGGCCGCCAGGAGATCTGGCCCGTGCACCAGAAGACCGCCGACCTCGGCGGCATGCTGCGCACCGGCCTGGAAGACACCTTCTACCTGCCCGGCGGCGAGCGCGCGTCGGGCAACGGCGTGCTGATCGAGGCGCTGGCGCGCTGCGCGCGCCACGCCGGGCGACGCGTGGCCTCGCCGGCCGAGGCCCGCGCGATGCTGGGCCTGGCCAGCGCCGCGGCCGCCCCATGACGGCATCGACGTCCCGCCGTCCGCCGGCCGAGCAGGCCCGGCTGGACGCCGCGTTGATCGAGCTGTTCGAGCGGCAGATCACCTTCAACCAGATCCTCGGTCTGAAGGTCACCTCGGTGACCGCCGGCAACGTGCGCGGGCGCTTCGAGATGAAGCCCGATCTGGTGGGCCATTACGCCCACGGCCGGTTGCACGGCGGCGTCATCGCATCCGTGCTCGATGCGATGGGCGGCCTGGCCTTGATGGCCGCGCAAGGCGAGCGCCATGCGTCGGAGGGCGCGGCGCAGGTGATGCACCGCTTCATGCGCTTCGGCACCATCGACCTGCGGGTCGACTTCCTGCGACAGGGCGTGGGCCGCCACTTCGACGTCACGACCCGCGTGACGCGGCTCGGCGGCCGGGTGGGATCGGTGCAGATGGAGCTGGTCAACGACGAAGGCACCTTGATCGCCACCGCCAGCGGCGCCTACAACCTGACCTGACGCGCCCGCGCCCCGGTCCGGGGGCTTGACTTGCCGCCTTCCGGCCGCAACTAGCATCGGCGCTTCATGCCAGACGGTCCGACGATGACACACCCTGCCCCGACCTCCTCCCGCCGGCTGCCGGCCGCCGGGCTGCTCGTGCTGACCCTCAGCGCGGCCTTGCTGGCGCTGCCGTCGTGCGTCGAGAGCCGCACCGACGCGGCACCCCGTGCAGTGGCACCGCGCGGGGCCCTGGCTGCCGACGAGCTGGCCCACATCGAGGTGTTCAGGAAGACCTCGCCGTCGGTCGTGCACATCACCTCGATCGGCGTGCAGCGCGACCTGTTCTCGATGAACGTGCAGCAGGTGCCGCGCGGCACCGGCACCGGCTTCGTCTGGGACGAGCGCGGCCACATCGTGACCAACTTCCACGTCATCCAGGGCGCCAACGCGGCGCGCGTGACCCTGTCGGACCAGACCACCTTCGACGCCTCGCTGGTCGGTGCCTTTCCCGACCGCGACCTGGCCGTGCTGCGCATCGAGGCGCCCAAGGCCAAGCTGCCGCCCATCGCCCTGGGCAGCAGCCGCGACCTGCTGGTCGGCCAGCGGGTCTACGCCATCGGCAACCCCTTCGGGCTGGACCAGACGCTGACCACCGGCATCGTCAGTGCGCTCAACCGCGAGATCGAGTCGTTCAACAGCCGCACGATCCGCGGCGTGATCCAGACCGACGCGGCCATCAACCCCGGCAACTCGGGGGGCCCGCTGCTCGACTCGGCCGGCCGCCTGATCGGCGTCAACACGCAGATCGCGAGCCCCAGCGGTGCCAGCGCCGGCATCGGCTTTGCGATTCCCGTCGACGAGGTCAACCGCATCGTGCCGCGACTCATCCGCGACGGCCGCTTCGTGCGGCCGGCCATCGGCGTCACTGCCGGGCCGCCGGGGCTGCGCAAGGCGCTCGACCTGCCGGCCGGCATCCCGCTGATCGGCGTCGGCTCCGGCACGCCGGCGGCCAAGGCCGGGCTGCAGCCGTTCCGCCGCGGCAGCCGCGGCGAGGTGGTGGCCGGCGACGTGATCACCGCCATCGACGACCAGCCGGTGGCCGACCTCGACGACATGCTCGAGAAGCTCGAACGCCACCAGCCCGGCGACACCGTCACGCTGACGGTGTGGCGCGCCGGGCAGACGCGCAAGCAGGCGGTGGTGCTGGGCGCGCCCGAGTGACCTGCCACGGCGACCGGACCGGACCCACCCGGCTCGCCCGTCCGTCCGGCCGAATGGGCGGCCGCGCCGCCCGACCGGACAACCCCACGGCCGGCACGATGCGAAGCCTGTCGTAAGGTCGGCGACCCGGCCCCGACGAAGGGGTTTCGATCGGAGGTCTGCCATGACGCGTCGCCAGCTCGTCAACCTGCTCTCGGCCCTGGGCCTGGCCCCGGCGGCCGCCCCTGCGCCTGCCGAGGCCGCATCCAAGCCCAGCCGCGCCGACGCGGTCACCCGCACCGACGCCGAATGGCGCCAGCGCCTGACGCCGGCCCAGTTCTCGGTGCTGCGCCAGGAAGGCACCGAGCCTCCGGGCACCAGCGCGCTCAACCACGAGAAGCGCCGCGGAGTCTACCGCTGCGCCGGCTGCGACCTGCCGCTGTTCAGCTCGGAGGCCAAGTTCGACAGCGGCACCGGCTGGCCCAGCTTCTTCCGCCCGCTCGACGAGGCGCTGGGCACCAAGACCGACTACAAGCTGCTGCTGCCCCGCACCGAGTACCACTGCGCGCGCTGCGGCGGGCACCAGGGCCATGTCTTCGACGACGGGCCGCGCCCGACCGGCAAGCGCTACTGCAACAACGGCGTCGCGCTGCGTTTCGATCCGGAGGCGGCATGAAGGCCGCGCTGCGCGTCGGCGGCGCGGCGGCGCTGGTCGGGGCCGGGACGCTGGCCGCGCTGGCGCTGCTGGCCGCGCCGGCCTCGACGGTGCAGGCGCAACCGGCCGCTGCGCCCGCACGCACCGAGGTGGCCATCTTCGCGGGCGGTTGCTTCTGGTGCGTCGAGGCCGACTTCGACAAGGTACGCGGCGTGATCTCCACCACCTCCGGCTACACCGGCGGCAAGGTGGCCAACCCGAGCTACGAACAGGTCTCGTCCAAGTCCACCGGCCACGCCGAGGCGGTGCGCATCGTCTACGACCCGGCAGTGGTCAGCTACAAGGCCTTGCTGGGCCACTACTGGAAGACCACCGATCCGACCACCGCCGACCGCCAGTTCTGCGACGTCGGCTCGCCCTACCGGCCGGCGATCTTCGCCACCGACGACGCCCAGTACGCGGCGGCGCTGGCCTCGCGCGCCGAGGTCGAGAAGACCAAGCCGTTCAAGGAGCCGATCGTCACGGCGATCGAGCGGGCCGGCGCGTTCTACGCGGCCGAGGAGTACCACCAGGACTACTACCACAAGAACCCGGTGCGCTACAACTACTACCGGGCCGGCTGCGGGCGCGACCTGCGCCTCAAGCAGCTGTGGGGATCGCACTGAGCGGCACGGATGCCGGCCCCGTGGGCGCCGCGCGCGGATCGAGCGAGCCGTAGCCCGCGGATCCAGGCCCGCCCTGGCCGCCTGCCCGGCCGGCCGGGTCGGCGCCGGGCCGCCTCTCAAGCAAATGTGGCTCTGCCACTTTGCTTGACCTCCTCGGGGGGCCTGACGCGAAGCGGCAGGTCTTGGGGGCGCTCAGGAGGACTTGCGCTGCTCCAGCCGGAGCATCAGCTTGAGGTACTCCAGGTGCGCGGCGAGCTGCGCCAGTTCGTCGCGCAGGCGCACCCAGTCGTCCGTGCGGCGCCGCATCGGGTGCGATGCAGGCAGGGGACCGGGCAACTGGGGCTTGGGCGTGTTCATGGAGGCGCTCTCGATCGGACTGCGCGCATGCTGACCGCCGCCGCGGTCCCGGACAACCCCCGAGCATGGGGCCAGTCCCGCGGATGCGGGGTCGGCCCCCCGAAGCCCGCTGCGGACTCAGCGCCCGGCCAGGGCGCGCAGGAAGGCCTCGCAGCGGGCCAGCTGCTCGAAGGTGACGTACTCGTCGGCCTGGTGGGCCTGGGCGATGTGGCCGGGCCCGCAGACCACGGTGGGGATGCCGGCGCGCTGGAACAGGCCGGCCTCGGTGCCGAAAGCCACCAGCGCCGTGCCGTGATCGCCGCTGAGCCGTTGCGCCAGCCGCACCGCCGGATCGTCGGCGTCGGCCCGAAACGAGGGGATCGAGCAGATCGGGTCGAAACGCACGCCGGTGGCCGGATCCACCGCGTGCATGGCCGGCTCCAGCGACGCGGCATACCCGGTGACCCGACGCTGCAGCGCCGCCAGGTCGGTGCCGGGCAGGTCGCGGAACTCGTACTGGAAGCGGCAGTCCTCGGGCACCACGTTGTCGGCGATGCCACCCTGCATCAGCCCCACCGACGCCGTGGAGTACGGCACGTCGAAGCCGGCCTGACGCGGCTCGCGCTCGCGCAACTCGTCGGCCAGGTCGGCGATGTGCGCCACGATGCGGGCCGCCGCCTCGATGGCGTTGACCGACGACGGCGTCTGCGACGAATGGGCCGCGTGGCCCTTGACGGTGCAGCGCCAGCGGTGCACGCCCTTGTGCGCAATGGCCGGCCGCATGCCGGTGGGCTCGCCGACGATGCACGCGTGCGGCGCGATGCCGGCGTCGCGCAGGTCGGCCAGCAGGTGGCGCACGCCGAAGCAGCCGATCTCCTCGTCGTAGCTGAAGGCCAGGTGGATGGCGTGCGGCAGGTCGGCCTCGAGGAAGGCCTGCGCCTGCGCCACGACCAGGCCGATGAAGCCTTTCATGTCGGCGCTGCCGCGCGCCACCAGCCGACCGTCACGGCGCACCGGCACGAGTGGATCGCTGGTCCAGGCCTGGCCGTCCCAGGGCACGGTGTCGGTGTGGCCGGACAGCACGACGCCGCCGGGCTTGCCCACGCCCAGCGTCGCGAACAGGTTGGCCTTGTGCCGGCCGTCGTCATAGGTCAGCCGCGGTTGCACGCCCAGCGTGCGCAGATGGTCGGCGATGCACTCGATCAGCGCCAGGTTCGAGTGCGTGCTGACGGTGTCGAAGCGCAGCAGGCGCTCGGCCCATTGCAGGCCCAGGTCGGACGGCACGTCGGTCGGCGGCATGCAGGGATCGTAGCGGCGTCGCAGAATCCCCCTCGCCCGTCCCCGGGGTTGGCGGGCCAGGAGACTGCGATGGAGGGACTTTCGCGTCGCGAGGTGCTGGGGTCTGCGGCGCTGTTGCCGGGCCTCGGCCTGGGAGGTCCGGCCCGGGCAGCAGCGACGATGCAGTCGTGGCCGCTGGACACGCCGGTGCGCACCGGCATCCACGACGTGGCGCCGGCCCCCGACGGCGGGGTGTGGTTCACCGCGCAGCGCAGCGGCCACCTCGGCTGGTTCGATCCGCGCAGCGGCCGCAGTGAGCTGATCCCGCTCGGCCCGGGGTCGTCGCCGCATGGCGTCATCCAGGGGCCGGACCGGGCGGCCTGGATCACCGACGGCGGCCAGGGCGCGATCGTGCGCGTGTCCTGGCCCGATCGCGGCCTGCGGCGCTTCGCGCTGCCCGACGGCACGCCGTATGCCAACCTGAACACCTGCGCCTTCGACGGCGACGGCGACCTGTGGTTCACCGGCCAGAGTGGCGTGGTCGGCAAGGTGGCGATCAAGACCGGGGTGGTGAGCGTCAAGGACGCGCCGCGGGGTCGGGGCCCGTACGGCATCTGCAGCACGCCGTCGGGCGAGGTCTGGTGGTGTTCGCTGGCCGGATCGTTCATCGCCCGCATCGACCGCGCCAGCGGCGAGTCGGTGGTGGTCGAGCCACCGACCCCGCGCCAGGGTGCGCGCCGGGTGTGGAGCGACAGCCGTGGCCGCATCTGGGTCAGCGAGTGGAACTCGGGCAACCTGTCGATGCACGACCCCAGGGCGCGCAGCTGGCGCACCTGGAAGCTGCCCGGCCGCGACCCGCGGGCCTATGCGGTGTACGTCGACGGGCGTGACCAGGTGTGGGTCAGCGACTTCGGCGCCAACGCCGTGCTGCGCTTCGACCCGGGCAGCGAGCGCTTCGAGAGCTTCCCCTTCCCGCGCGAGGCCGCCGGCGTGCGGCAGATCCTGGGCCGGCCGGGCGAGGTGTGGCTGCCCGAGAGCGGCACCGAGCACCTGTCGGTGATCCGGGCCTGAAGCCAGCCCTCTACCGGTGCCTTCGCCCGGCGCCGGTGCCGGGGCTGCCGGCCGCAGTGCGCCGAAATGCACGGCGGGACCAGCCCAGCTCCGGCCTTCGTGGCCGCGCGGCAGCGCCTACAGTGGCCGTCCCTGCGTCATCGAACCGGAGTACGACCATGCCATGGCGACATGTCCTCGGCATCCTGGGCCTGGCTTTCAGCTGTGCCGCCCTGGCCGCCCCCGACGTCGGCGGCAGGCCGCCCGACAAGCCGCCGGTGCCCGCCGACAAGAACCCGCCGGCCTGGTGCGCCGTGCCCAAGGTCAACGAGTGCCGCGCCGCCTGCGACCAGAAGAAGTTCGAGACCAAGACCCGGGCCGAACTGGTGCAAAAGCGCATGGGCTGCAAGCAGGACTGCATCCGCGGCTGCTGAGCACCGGCGGCACGGGCGGCCCCGGCCGCCCCCAGGGCCCCGTCGGCGCCCGGCTACCATTGCCGGACAACTGCCATGCATCGGCAGCGACGGAGGGCTTGATGCCGGTCATCGTGATCGCCAACCCCAAGGGTGGGGTCGGCAAGAGCACCCTGGCCACCAATGTGGCCGGGTGCCTGGCCCATGCCGGGCACGCCGTGATGCTGGGCGACGTGGACCGCCAGCAGTCGGCGCGGCAGTGGCTGGACCTGAGGCCCGCCACGCTGCCGCCGATCCGCGGCTGGGACGTCGAGGCCGATCACGTCGTGCGCCCGCCCAAGGGCACTACCCACGTGGTGCTCGACACCCCTGCCGGCCTGCACGGCAAGCGGCTCGACGCGGTGCTGCGCATCGCCGACCGCATGCTGGTGCCGCTGCAGCCCAGCCTCTTCGACATCCAGGCCACGCATGCCTTCGTGCAGGCCCTGCGCGAACGCAAGCGAGGCGCCGAGATCGACCTCGGCCTGGTGGGCATGCGGATCAAGGAGCACACCTTGTCCAACGAGCAGCTGCACCACTACCTCGACACCCTGCAGGTCCCGGTGGTGGCCTGGCTGCGCGACACGCAGAACTACGTGCAGCTGGCGGCGCGCGGCCTGACGCTCTGGGACGTGGGCCCCAGCCGCGTCGAGCGCGACCTGGAACAATGGCAGCCTCTCGGTCGATGGCTGATGCGCTGACGCGCCGCGCGCCCCGACGTCTCCCGCCACGCAACCCGGACCCCCACCCATGAAGCGATACCCGCAGCTGACCGCGCTGCAGTCCCTGGTCGGCCAGGAGCTCGGCGTCAGCGACTGGATCACCGTCGACCAGGACCGCATCGACCTGTTCGCCGACGCCACCGGCGACCACCAGTGGATCCACATCGACCGCGAGCGCGCCGAGTCGGGCCCGTTCGGCACCACCATCGCCCACGGCTTCCTGACGCTGAGCCTGCTGCCGGAGATGGCGCAATCGGCCTTTGCCTTCGACGACGTGCGCATGAGCATCAACTACGGGCTGAACAAGGTGCGCTTTCCCAACCCCGTGCGCAGCGGCAGCCGCGTGCGGGGGCACTTCAAGCTGCAGTCCTACGAGCCCCTACCCGGCGGCGCGCAGATCGTCGTCGAGGTCACGATGGAGATCGAAGGTGCCGACAAGCCGGCCTGCGTCGCCGAGTCGGTGTCGCGCCGCTTCAGCTGACCGTCCCGCGCCACCCCCCAACGAGGGACAAGGGGTGCCCGGGACGCTGCATTAGGATGGTCCGGCCGGCCGTCTGCCGGCTACCGGGGAGCGAACGATGAAGGTCCTGCTGGTCGACGACCACCCGTTGATCCTGTCGGCGCTGCAGACGGTGATCCGCGGCCTGGGCGACGACGTCGCGGTGGTCGGCGTCGACAGCGCCGCGGCGGCACGCGCCGAGCTGCAGCGTGACGCCAGCTACGACCTGGTGCTGCTCGACCTGGCGCTCGGCGACGCCGACGGCTTCGACGTGCTGGCCGAGCTGCGGGCGCAGTACCCGGCGCTGCCGGTGGTGGTGGTTTCGGCCAGCGAGCGGGCCAGCGACGTGATCCGCGCCATCGACCTGGGTGCGATGGGCTTCGTGCCCAAGCGCTCGTCCAACGCCCAGCTCTTCGAGGCCTTGCGCATGGTCATGTCCGGCGGCCTGTACGTGCCGCCGATGATGCTGGGCCTGGACGGCTCGGGGCCGCCGACCGAGAGCGACACGGTGCCGTCGGTGATGCAGACCCGTCCGGCCCCGCCGCTCGGGCCCGCGGCGCGGGCCGAGGCCCACCAGCAGCTGCCGACGATGGATTCGATCGGCCTGACGCCGCGCCAGTCCGAGGTCCTGGCCCTGCTGCTCAAGGGCCTGCCCAACAAGCTGATCGCCCGCGAGCTCAACCTGTCGGTCGAGACCGTCAAGGACCATGTCGCCGCGGTGCTGCGCGCCCTGGGCGTCAGCACGCGCACGCAGGCGGTGCTGGCGGTCAGCCAGATGGCGCAGGACCCGGGCCGGCGCGCGGCGGGCTGAGGGCCCGGCCCCCGCACCATCCCGGCCGCCCACGCCGAACACGGCTCCCGCACCACCCGTGGCCCCCGAGTCCCAGAGCCGGCGTCCGTTGCGCGACGTCGATCACCTGCGCGCCCTGCTGCAGCAGACCCCGGCCACGCTGGCCGGCTATGCGGTGGGCTTCGGCCTCATCAGCGCGATCTACGGCACGCTGGCACCGCTGGGGACCCTGCTGACCTGGCTGCTCGCCAGCGCCGTGCTGTGGGTGCTGCGCCTGCTGCACTACCTGCGCTACCGGCGGCGCGCCGACGCCGACGGCGACACGCTGCGCGGCTGGCGGCGCAGCTGGTACGTGCTGGTCGTCAGCCAGGGGGCGCTGTGGGGCCTGGCGGCCTGGCTGTTCTGGGACTTCGGCACCCCGTACCACCAGCTCGGCCTGATCTTCCTGATCTACAGCTACTGCCTGGCTTCGGTCCAGCTGCTGTCGCCGCAGCCGCCGATGTTCCGGGCCTTCGCCTCGGTGGTGCTGGTGCCCACGCTGCTGCGCATCGTCACCGACCAGTCGCATCCCTGGCACTGGCAGCTCGCGGGGCTGCTGGCGATCCTGTTCGCGTTGACGGTGCTGATGGGCCGCACCTACGGCAGCGCGCTCGGCCAGGCCATTGCGCTGAAGGCCCGCACCGACGAGCTCGCCGGCCAGCTGCGCATCGAGATGGCCGCCGCCGAGTCGGCACGCCGCGCCGCCGAGGCCGCCAGCCTGGCCAAGACGCAGTTCTTCGCCGCCGCCAGCCACGACCTGCGCCAGCCGCTGCACGCGATGGGCTTGTTCGCCGAGGCGCTGCGCCAGCGTAGCCGCGACCCCGAGGTGGCCGCGCTCGTCAACAGCATCAACGAGTCGGTCGATGCGCTCGAGGGCCTCTTCGGCGAGCTGCTCGACATCACCCGCATCGACACCGGCGGCGTCGACGTCAACCCCGCGCCGGTGCGCCTGCGCGAGCTGTTCGGGCGGCTGCGCCTGCACTTCGAGCCGATCGCCTTCGAGAAGGGGCTGATGCTGTCGTTCCGTGGCGAGCAGCACGTGGCCCACGCCGACCCGGTGCTGCTGGAGCGCATCCTGCGCAACCTGGTCAGCAACGCCATCCGCTACACCGACGACGGCGGCGTGCTGGTCAGTGGCCGCATGCGCCAGGGCGAGCTGCTGCTGCAGGTCTGGGACAGCGGCATCGGCATCCCCGAGTCGGCGCTGCCGCGCATCTTCGACGAGTTCTACCAGGTCGCCAGCCATGCCCCGCTGCAGCCGCACCAGCGCAAGGGGCTGGGCCTGGGACTGGCCATCGTCCGGCGCCTGGCCGACCTGATGAAGGCACCGTTGACGGTGCGCTCACGCGTCGGCCACGGCACCGTGTTCAGCCTGCGCGTGCCGCCGGGCAAGGCGCTGCGCTCGATCGACGGGCAGGCCGCGCCGGTCAAGGCGCCGCTCGGCCTGACGCTGCAGGGCCGCCGCATCCTGGTGGTCGAGGACGAGGCCGCGGTGCGCGAGGGCCTGGTCGTGCTCTTGCAGGCCTGGGGGGCGCACGTGCAGGCCTTCGAGACGGTCGGGGCGCTGCAGACCTGGCTGGCCGGCGCGCCGGCCGAGCCGCCGCACCTGCTGCTGGTGGACTACCGCCTGCCCGAGGGCCGCACCGGCATCGATGCCTTGCAGGTCGTGCGAGCGCATTGGCCCACGCACAAGCTGCCGGCCATCATGGTCACCGGCAGCAGCCTCGGCGGACACGAGGACGAGGCCGTCACCCACGACTACCACCTGCTGATCAAGCCGGTGCTGCCCAACAAGCTGCGCGCGATGATCGCCTTCAAGCTGGCGATGCGCTAGCCTCGGCCGACCGCCGCGCCTGCGGCTGGCGCATCAGGTGCTCGAAGGCGCCGAGCGCGGCCTTGGCGCCGTCGCCGGCGGCGATGACGATCTGCTTGAACGGCACGGTCGTCGCGTCACCCGCGGCGTACACCCCGGGCAGCGACGTGGCGCCGCGCGCATCGACCTCGATCTCGCCGTGGCGGCTGAGAGCGACCACGCCCTTCAGCCAGTCGGTGTTGGGCACCAGCCCGATCTGCACGAACACCCCGTCCAGCGCCAGCTCGTTCGGCTGGCCGCTGGCCCGGTCGTCGTAGCGCAGGCCGGTCACGCGCTGGCCGTCGCCGACGATTGCCGTGGTGGCCGCCCCGGTGACGATGCGCACGTTGGGCAGGCTGCGCAGGCGCTGCACCAGCACCGCATCGGCCCGCAAGGCGTCGGCGAACTCCAGCAGCGTGACGTGGCGGACCAGGCCGGCCAGGTCGATCGCGGCCTCGACCCCCGAGTTGCCGCCGCCGATGACCGCCACGCGCTTGCCCTTGAACAGCGGCCCGTCGCAATGCGGGCAGTAGGCCACGCCCTGGCCGCGGTACTCGCGCTCGCCGGGCACGCCCACCTCGCGCCAGCGCGCGCCGGGCGCCAGCACCACGCTGCGGCTGCGCAGCGTGGCGCCGTTGGCCAGGGTCAGCTCGAACAGCTCGCCCTCGTGCAGCGCGGCGGCGCGCTGGCCGTTCATCACGTCGACCTCGTACTCGCGCACGTGCCGCTCCAGCGCGGCGGCGAAGCGCGGCCCTTCGGTGTGCGGCACCGAGCTGAAGTTGGCGATATCCAGCGTGTCCAGCGTCTGTCCGCCGAAGCGTTCGGCGACGACGCCGGTGCGGATGCCCTTGCGCGCGGCGTACAGCGCCGCGGTGGCACCCGCCGGGCCCCCGCCGACGACCAGCATGTCGTAGGGCTCCTCGGCGGCCAGCCGGGCGGCGTCGCGTGCGGCAGCGCCCTGGTCGAGCCGGGCGACGATCTCGTCCAGCCCCATGCGGCCCTGCCCGAAGGGCTGGCCGTTGAGGTAGACCGCCGGCACCGCCAGGATGCGGCGCGCCTCGACCTCGTCAGGGAACAGGGCCCCGT
>WBZL01004870.1_pt1 | contig 11374 bp, 10 predicted proteins | sample 5204291 | NCBI WGS metagenome assembly WBZL01 (sample SAMN12344345, study PRJNA552823) | activated sludge metagenome | biome: Activated sludge suspended growth; feature: Nitrification reactor; material: Wastewater; isolation source: activated sludge from nitrification reactor of wastewater...
AGGCAAAAATGACATAAGTCATGGCAAAGAGCAAATTTGAGCGATCAAAACCGCATGTAAACGTAGGTACGATTGGGCATGTGGATCATGGGAAGACTACATTGACGGCGGCGATCACGACGATATTGACACAAAAATTTGGTGGTGAAGCTAAGAGTTATGCGCAGATTGATTCGGCGCCAGAGGAGCGCGCGCGGGGCATTACCATCAATACGGCGCACGTGGAATATGAAACCGATAAACGTCATTATGCTCATGTCGATTGTCCTGGTCACGCTGATTACGTAAAAAACATGATTACCGGTGCTGCGCAGATGGATGGCGCAATTCTGGTAGTTTCGGCTGCGGATGGTCCCATGCCGCAAACGCGTGAACATATATTGCTGGCCCGTCAGGTTGGTGTGCCTTATATCATAGTATATATGAACAAGGCGGATATGGTGGACGACGCCGAATTGCTGGAGCTGGTCGAGATGGAGATACGTGAATTGCTGTCCAAGTACGATTTCCCGGGTGACGATACGCCGATTATTGTGGGCTCTGCATTGAAGGCGCTGGAGGGTGATCAAAGTGAAATAGGCGCGCCCTCGATTTTCAAACTGGCTGAGGCGCTGGATAGTTATATACCAGAACCGGAAAGGGCTATTGATGGAGCGTTTATTATGCCGGTTGAGGATGTGTTCTCGATATCGGGGCGTGGTACGGTCGTCACGGGGCGTGTTGAGAGAGGCATTGTTAAAGTAGGCGATGAAATAGAGATAGTTGGGCTCAAGCCGACGATCAAGACGGTTTGTACGGGCGTAGAGATGTTCCGGAAGCTTCTGGATCAGGGGCAGGCCGGTGATAACGTTGGTGTATTGCTGCGCGGTACAAAGCGTGAAGAGGTTGAGCGCGGTCAGGTATTAGCAAAGCCGGGCAGCATAGCGCCGCATACCAAATTCACCGCTGAAATTTATGTGTTAAGTAAAGATGAAGGCGGGCGTCATACGCCATTTTTCCCGGGATACCGTCCACAATTCTATTTTAGGACAACTGATGTAACTGGAGCCATTGAGCTTCCTGCCGGAGTTGAGATGGTGATGCCGGGAGATAATGTTTCGGTGACTGTGAATTTGATAGCGCCGATTGCAATGGAAGACGGTCTGCGATTTGCGATACGTGAAGGTGGTAGAACCGTTGGAGCGGGTGTCGTTGCTAAAGTAATTGAATAGTTAAAAGACAAACAGTTTTCCAAGTGATTCGTTGTTGGGAAAAGCTTAAAATCAGATTCAAAATTTCGTGTTCATCACAAGTCATATACTTTTTTTCGTGTTAAAAAGGCCAGTAGCTCAATTGGCAGAGCGTCGGTCTCCAAAACCGAAGGTTGGGGGTTCGATGCCCTCCTGGCCTGCCATCTTTGACCGAGATATAGTTTGTGATATCTCTGTTGAATCAAAACCAAAAAGCGTTAAGGATTTCAAAGCGTGAATAAACTAAAGCTTGGGCTTGTATACATATCCATTTTGACCGGTGTAGTTGGCTTCACGTATTTGAGTGACAGTCCAATGGTAGTGCGCGTATTATCTGTGCTGCTGGGTCTTTCATTGGCCGCGTTTGTGGCGCGATACACCACGCAAGGGCAAGATTTTTATGCGTTTTGCAGGGAATCCTCTCAGGAAACAAGAAAGGTGGTGTGGCCAACACGTAAAGAAACGTTGCAGACCTCCGGGCTTGTGTTTGCTTTTGTTGTTGTTATGGCTTTGTTTTTGTGGCTTATTGATGCTGCGTTGATGTCTATCGTGAAGCTGACGATAGGTCAAGGCGGTTGATTCGGCATTTTGAAAAAAATGACTAAAAAATGGTATGTGGTTCATGCATATTCTGGTTTTGAGAAAAGTGTACAGCGCGCACTGAATGACCGCATAAACAGAGCAGGGATGCAAGACAAGTTTGGGCAAATACTTGTTCCTGTTGAAGAAGTTGTTGAAATGAAAGGCGGTCAAAAAAATATCAGCGAGCGAAAATTCTTTCCAGGCTATGTGCTGGTTGAGATGGAGATGTCTGACGAAACTTGGCATCTGGTAAAGAATACAGATAAGGTGACGGGGTTTGTTGGTGGGACGGTGATGAAGCCCACACCGATCAGTCAAAAAGAAGTTGAGGCAATCTTGCATCAAATTCAAGAAGGTATCGAAAAACCGAAACCAAAAATTCTTTTTGAGATAGGTGAGGCGGTCCGCGTAAAGGATGGTCCTTTTACAGATTTTCACGGTAGTGTGGAAGATGTTAACTATGAAAAGAACAAGCTTCGAGTTTCGGTTTCTATTTTTGGAAGACCAACACCCGTTGAGCTGGATTTTAATCAAGTAGAAAAGTCGTAAATATTCTGGGGAGAGCTACGGCTCGCTAACACCCAAAAGGAGACAGTCAAGTGGCAAAAAAAATCATCGGTTATATTAAGCTGCAGGTGCCGGCGGGGAAAGCGAATCCCAGCCCGCCAATCGGGCCAGCGCTAGGTCAGCGTCAACTAAATATCATGGAGTTTTGCAAGGCTTTTAACGCTGCAACTCAAAAAATTGAACCGGGATTGCCTGTTCCTGTAGTCATTACAGCGTATGCAGATAAAAGCTTTACGTTTGTGATGAAAACGACACCAGCATCTGTACTCATTAAAAAAGCTGCAGGCGTGGGTAAGGGAAGTGCAAAACCACATGTCGATAAGGTTGGCAAGTTGAGTCGAAGTCAGGCGGAGGAAATAGCAAAGACAAAAATGCCTGATCTGACAGCAGCTGACATGGATGCTGCGGTGCGTACCATAGCAGGCAGTGCAAGAAGCATGGGCATAGAAGTTGAGGGCTTATAAGAAATGGCGCGTTCATCTAATCGTTATAAAACAATCGCAAGCCAGATAGACCGTAGCAAGATCTATCTGGTGGAAGAAGCATTAAGTGTTGTCAAATCAACTGCTAACGCTAAATTTGATGAGTCAATAGATGTTGCGATCAATCTTGGGATTGATGCAAAAAAATCGGATCAGGCTGTGCGTGGATCTGTGGTTCTTCCGTCGGGAACAGGAAAAACAGTCCGAGTGGCTGTGTTTGCACAAGGCGATAAAGCCAAGGAGGCGCAAGAAGCGGGCGCGGATGTTGTCGGCTATGAAGACTTGGCGGCTGAAGTTAAGGCAGGCAATATTAATTTTGATGTTGCTATTGCAAGTCCGGATGCAATGCGCGTTGTGGGACAGCTTGGACAAATTCTGGGACCAAGGAGTTTAATGCCAAATCCAAAGGTAGGTACCGTAACAACCGACATAGCCGCTGCAGTCAGAAATGCTAAGGCCGGGCAAGTGCAATTTCGCGCGGATAAAACAGGAATTATTCATTGCACGATAGGACGCGCTTCATTTGAGATTGATGCATTGAAGAAAAACTTAATAGCCTTGGTTGAAGCCCTCAACAAAGCAAAGCCAGCGACTTCGAAAGGTGTATATCTCAGACGTGTTTCCGTGTCGAGTACCATGGGGATCGGCGTGCGCGTTGATCAAACAAACATATTGCAGCAATAAAGAACTTTGTTGGGCCATTGTGGTTGTATTCTTTAGCTGAAAAATGATCACAATGGATTATCAAAGACCGCTGGGGCGACTGTTAAACAGTCTTCTTAAATTTGAAGCGATAAAATACTATCAACAACGAGTTTTTTTATACGATTTCAGGCCCAGCGCAGATGGTGTTCCCAAACAGGAAATGTTTTCCTGGTTTAGGTCGCCAATTGTGCGGTACTACGAAAAAAGCCTGTTGGAAATGATGACAGGTTTTCAAGTAAGGCCGCGTTTACAGATGGAGAATGAACCTTGAGTCTTAATCTTGACGAAAAAAAAGCGATTGTGGCTGAAGTAAGTGCACATGTTGCAAGTGCGCAAGCCATTATCATGGCAGAATATCGAGGTATGGAAGTGGGTCAGATGACTCAATTGCGCGCTAAGGCACGTGAAGCTGGTATTTACTTTCGTGTCGTTAAGAATTCGCTGGTAAGACGTGCAGTAAAAGACACGCCCTATGCTGCGCTTGCTGATCATATGGTCGGTCCGCTGGCTTATGGCATCAGTTCAGACCCGGTTGCGGCGGCGAAAGTATTGCATGAATTCTCAAGAGATAATGAGAAACTTGTGATAAAAGTTGGCGCGATGAGTGGGAAGATCATGTTTCTTGAAGATGTCAGAGCATTGGCTACGCTGCCTAGTCGCGAGGAATTGTTATCTAAGTTACTCGGAACAATGCAGGCGCCGATAGCCACATTTGTGCGGACATTAAACGAAGTGCCAAGCAAGTTTGTGCGTGGTCTTGCGGCAGTGCGTGACAGCAAGAATTAATTGATTAACATAAGAACTGCTTCTAAAAACTCGAAGTGTATCAGAATATAACCAGGAGAAACCTATGGCAATTTCCAAAGCAGAAATATTAGATGCTATTGCAAATATGACAGTACTAGAACTGTCAGAATTGATCAAAGAAATGGAAGACAAATTTGGCGTGTCGGCTGCAGCCGCGGCAGTGGCAGTGGCAGCGCCAAGTGGTGGCGGTGGCGGTGGCAGTGCCGCTGAGGCAGAACAAACCGAATTTACTGTTGTGTTGGCATCAGCTGGTTCAAGCAAGGTTAATGTCATCAAAGTTGTCAGAGCAGTAACCGGACTTGGACTGAAAGAAGCCAAGGATTTGGTAGATGGCGCACCTAAACCAGTCAAAGAGGGTGTATCTAAAGAGGATGCAGAGTCAATTCAGAAGCAATTGACTGAAGCAGGCGCTACTTGCGAAATTAAATAAACTTTCATTTGAATATCAGAGGCTGACAGACAAGATTAGCTGTCAGCCTTTGGTATTTGAGTATCTGGTTATTTATTATATGTCTGAAATAATAAAACCAGAAAGCCATAACTCCCTAGTTCTTCTATCTTCATTCTTTTCTCCCGGAGAAAATTAATGGGCTATTCGTTTACCGAGAAAAAACGTATTCGTAAAAGTTTTGCAAAAAGAGACAGTGTTTTACCTATCCCATTTCTTCTCGCTACTCAGCTCGAATCTTATGCTTCGTTTTTACAGGCTGATACTCCGCCGAACAAGCGCACAGATCTTGGCTTGCAAGCCGCTTTTAATTCCATTTTTCCAATCGAAAGCCATACCAAGAACGCAAAACTGGATTTTATCAGTTATGAATTGAACGAACCAGTATTCGATGTAAAAGAGTGTCAGCAACGCGGATTAACCTATGCATCGTCTTTACGAGCAAAGGTCAGGTTGACGATTCTGGATAAGGAAATATCCAAACCGACAATTAAAGAAATTAAAGAACAAGAAGTCTATATGGGTGAGATTCCATTGATGACTGATACCGGATCATTCGTAATCAATGGTACCGAACGCGTTATAGTGTCGCAGTTGCATCGCTCACCCGGAGTATTCTTTGAACATGATCGTGGTAAAACACATTCTTCTGGTAAATTGTTGTTTTCCGCTAGAATTATTCCCTACCGTGGTTCATGGCTCGATTTTGAATTTGATCCTAAAGACTGCTTGTTTTTTAGAATAGATCGCCGTCGCAAAATGCCTGTGACAACGCTACTGAAAGCGATCGGTTATACGGTTGAGGAGATTCTGGAGGAATTTTTTATTTTTGATAGTTTTTCAATCAAAGCGGACAAAGTTTTATTCGATCTTGTTCCGGAGCGATTGCGTGGTGAGGTTGCTAGTTTTGATATTAAATCGAGCGACGGAAAAACTATTGTACAAAAAGACAAAAGAATAACGGCCAAACATATTCGCGAGCTTCAAGAAGCAAAAATAAATCAGTTGCAAGTGCCAGAAGAGTTTTTGCTGGGCAGAATACTGGCGCGAAGTGTGATTGATAAAGAAACGGGTGAGATTCTTGCGCCGGTTAATGAAGAGATTTCAGAAGAAGTTCTGGCGAAGCTCAAAACTGCGGGTATTACCAATATTAATACTTTGTATATCAACGATCTTAATTACGGCCCATATATTTCCCAAACTTTAAAAATCGATGAAACACTGGATGAGACAACAGCACAAGTAGCAATTTACCGTATGATGCGCCCCGGGGAACCGCCAACCGAGGAAGCAGTAAAGGCACTATTCAGCGGGTTGTTTTATTCTGCAGAACGTTATGATTTATCAGTCGTTGGGAGAATGAAATTTAATCGACGCGTAGGTCGAGAAGAATTGACAGGACCACAGACGCTGTCCAATGAAGATATAGTTGCAGTAATAAAGATTCTGGTTGAATTGCGTAATGGCCGTGGAGAAATCGACGATATCGATCATCTTGGGAATCGTCGTGTCCGTTCGGTCGGAGAGTTGGCTGAAAATCAATTCAGATCGGGATTGGTTCGCGTCGAGCGCGCTGTTAAAGAACGTCTGAGTCAGGCTGAATCCGAGAATTTGATGCCGCATGATCTGATTAATGCCAAGCCGGTATCAGCAGCAGCGCGTGAATTTTTTGGTTCCAGTCAGTTATCGCAGTTCATGGATCAGACAAATCCTCTATCTGAAATAACGCATAAACGGCGTATTTCAGCATTAGGTCCGGGCGGTTTGACACGTGAACGCGCGGGCTTTGAGGTTCGAGACGTGCATCCAACGCATTACGGACGTGTGTGTCCGATCGAAACACCGGAAGGGCCGAATATCGGTTTAATAAATTCATTGGCGTTATATGCGAGAACCAATGAATACGGTTTTATAGAAACGCCTTACAGAAAGGTGCGCGAAGGTCGTGTGACGAATGACATAGAATATCTGTCCGCAATAGAAGAAAGTAATTATGTTATTGCGCAGGCCAATGCCGAGCTCGATACAAATGGGAAATTCATCAGTGAAATTGTATCTTGCCGGCATAAAAATGAATTTACGCTATCAGCGCCTGACCGTATTGAATACGTAGATGTTGCGCCTGCGCAGATAGTTTCGGTTGCTGCTTCATTGATTCCTTTTTTAGAGCATGACGATGCAAATCGCGCTTTAATGGGATCCAATATGCAACGACAAGCTGTGCCTTGCCTGCGCGCTGAGAAGTCGTTGGTTGGGACTGGTATTGAACGGGTTGTCGCTGTGCATTCCGGAACTACAGTACGTGCTGAACGCGGGGGTGTAGTAGATTATGTTGACGCTGGCCGTATAGTTGTACGCGTTCGTGATGAAGAAACGAATGTGGGCGAAGTTGGCGTCGATATTTATAATCTCATTAAATATACACGCTCTAATCAAAATACCAATATTAATCAAAGACCTTTAGTTAACATTGGCGACCAGATTGAAAAAAATGATGTGATCGCCGATGGCGCGTCCACAGACAAGGGGGAACTTGCTCTGGGACAGAATATGCTGGTGGCTTTTATGCCCTGGAATGGCTATAACTTCGAAGATTCAATACTGATATCTGAGCGTGTTGTCGCGGAAGATCGCTTTACTTCGATTCATATTGAAGAATTGTCGGTTGTCAGTCGGGACACCAAATTGGGAACAGAAGAAATTACGGCTGATATACCTAATTTATCCGAACATCAACTCAGCCGTCTTGATGAATCCGGTATTGTGTATATTGGCGCAGAAGTCGAAGCAGGGGATGTTTTGGTCGGCAAAGTGACGCCCAAAGGCGAAACGCAGCTTACTCCGGAAGAGAAATTGCTTCGAGCAATTTTCGGTGAAAAGGCATCGGATGTTAAAGACACTTCATTGCGTGTTCCATCGGGAATTTCAGGCACAGTTATTGATGTTCAGGTATTTACGCGTGAAGGCATCGAACGCGACAAACGTGCTCAGCAAATTATCGATGACGAATTGGATCGGTATAAAAAGGACTTGGCCGATCAAATGCGCATTGTAGAAGAAGATGTATTTTCACGTCTGGAGCGCTTGTTAACTGATAAAGTTGCGACAGGTGGGCCGAGAAAAATTGCGAAAGGTACAAAGATTACCGCTGAATACTTGAAAGAGATAGATCCGCATTTCTGGTTTGATATTCGCCTGACTGATGAAGAAGCCAGTATGCAACTCGAGCAAATGCGTGAGAGCATGACGCAAAAACGCAAAGCATTTGATGCTGCATTTGAAGAGAAAAAGAAAAAGCTTACGCAGGGCGACGAATTGCCGCCAGGCGTACAGAAAATGGTCAAGATTTATATCGCGGTTAAAAGGCGTTTGCAACCTGGTGATAAAATGGCCGGACGTCATGGAAACAAAGGTGTCATTTCAAAAATCGTTCCTTTGGAAGATATGCCGTATATGGCCGATGGTACGCCGGTTGATATTGTTTTAAATCCGTTGGGGGTGCCGTCGCGGATGAATGTCGGCCAGATTCTGGAAGTGCATTTAGGCTGGGCAGCAAAAGGTCTCGGAAAGAAAATCGAAAATATGCTGCAAGAACAGAAAAAGGCCGAAGAAATGAGAGCTTTTCTGGACAGAATTTATAATCAGAGTGGGAAAAAAGAGGATATCGCATCGCTGACCGATGATGAAATAATGAATCTGGCGGACAATTTAAGGGATGGCGTCCCTTTTGCAACACCTGTCTTCGATGGTGCGACCGAACATGAAATAAAGGATATGCTGCAACTGGCAGGCTTGCCGCCATCCGGACAAGTGACATTATATGACGGACGCACAGGTGAAGCCTTTGATCGCCCTGTTACAGTGGGGTACATGCATGTACTGAAGCTTCATCATTTGGTTGATGACAAGATGCACGCGCGCTCTACCGGTCCATACAGTCTGGTAACTCAACAGCCTTTGGGTGGTAAGGCGCAATTTGGTGGTCAACGTTTTGGAGAGATGGAGGTCTGGGCGCTTGAAGCTTACGGTGCTGCTTATACATTGCAAGAGATGCTGACAGTTAAATCGGATGATGTGACCGGCAGAACGAAAGTTTACGAAAGCATTGTGAGGGGCGATCATAAAATTGATGCGGGTATGCCTGAGTCATTCAATGTGCTGGTAAAAGAAATCCGTTCGCTGGGTATGGATATTGATTTGGAGCAAAATTAACAGCTTCCGGGCAAGTGCGGCAACGCTGTTACATCAGAAGTTATGTAACAGTGGTAGGTGTATTCACTTTTCTGATAATTTAAATTGCCCCTGATGCGCAGGAGTAAGATATGAAAGCATTACTAGATTTATTTAAACAGGTTAGCCATAAAGAAGAATTTGATGCGATCAAGATTGGACTTGCATCACCAGAAAAAATACGCTCATGGTCTTACGGCGAGGTGAAAAAACCCGAAACGATCAATTACCGCACATTCAAGCCTGAAAGAGACGGCTTGTTCTGCGCTAAAATCTTTGGGCCGGTAAAAGACTACGAATGCTTATGCGGGAAATATAAGCGTCTAAAGCATCGCGGCGTAATTTGCGAAAAATGTGGTGTTGAAGTAACGCTTTCGAAAGTGCGCAGAGAAAGAATGGGGCATATAGAGCTCGCATCACCTGTTGCGCACATCTGGTTCTTGAAATCATTGCCATCGCGACTGGGTATGGTTCTTGATATGACGTTGCGTGACATAGAGCGGATTTTGTATTTTGAGGCCTATGTTGTAACTGATCCGGGAATGACAACACTAAACCGGGGGCAGTTGTTGACCGAAGATGATTATCTGTTAAAGACCGAAGAATACGGCGATGATTTCAGTGCCAGCATGGGGGCAGAGGCCGTGCGCGATTTGCTTGCTAATCTGGAGATTACCGAGGAAATTGAGAACCTTCGCCGTGAGATGGAAAGCACCGGTTCAGAAACCAAAATCAAGAAAATTTCCAAACGTTTAAAGGTTTTAGAAGCATTCAATAAATCAGGAATAAAACCAGAGTGGATGGTTTTATCGGTATTGCCGGTGTTGCCGCCTGATTTGCGTCCTTTGGTTCCGCTTGATGGTGGACGTTTCGCAACCTCCGATCTGAATGATTTGTATCGTCGTGTTATAAACCGCAATAACCGGTTAAAGCGTTTATTGGAATTAAAAGCACCGGATATTATTGTACGCAATGAAAAACGTATGCTACAGGAAGCGGTTGATTCATACTGGATAACGGTCGACGCGGAAAAGCGATGACGGGTGCGAATAAGCGCCCGCTAAAATCATTGGCTGACATGATTAAAGGCAAGGGAGGACGTTTTCGTCAAAATCTACTCGGTAAGCGCGTGGATTATTCGGGACGATCGGTTATTGTTGTTGGCCCTCAGCTCAGGTTGCACCAATGCGGTTTACCAAAAAAAATGGCGCTTGAATTATTTAAGCCCTTTATTTTTAATCGACTTGAGATCATGGGCATTGCCAGTACGATCAAGGCAGCTAAGCGTGAAGTAGAGAGCGAGACACCTGTAGTCTGGGATATTCTGGAAGAAGTTATTCGGGAACATCCGGTAATGTTGAATCGTGCACCGACTTTGCATCGACTGGGTATTCAGGCATTCGAGCCAGTGCTGATTGAGGGTAAAGCGATACAATTACATCCACTAGTATGTGCAGCATTTAATGCGGATTTTGATGGTGACCAGATGGCGGTACATGTTCCATTGTCACTGGAAGCGCAGATGGAGTGCCGCACATTGATGATGTCTACCAATAATATTCTGTCACCGGCGAATGGTGAGCCGATCATTGTGCCCTCTCAAGATATCGTACTCGGATTGTATTACACAACGCGTGAGAAAAAAGGTGCGAAAGGCGAAGGAATGATATTCGCTGATGTAAGTGAAGTTTCACGCGCATATGAAAGTCGGCAAGTCGAATTGAACGCCAAGATTAGCGTGAGAATTAAAGAGATCGGCAAGGATGCGGAGGGAGAGCAATGTGAAAAAATTACGCGATATGAAACAACAGTTGGTCGTACGCTCTTATTTGAAAATTTCCCACCTGGATTACCTTTTTCATTGCTCAATAAAGCGCTAAAGAAAAAAGAAATCTCTAAGCTGATTAATGCCGGTTTCCGTCTTTGTGGATTGCGGGAGACTGTGATATTTGCAGATAAACTGATGTATGCAGGATTCAGTTATGCAACGAAAGCGGGTATTTCGATCTGTGCTGACGATATGCTTATTCCTAAACAAAAAAGTGCGCTGATAGCTGCGGCAGAAAAAGAAGTTAAAGAAATAGAGGGGCAATATACATCAGGTTTAGTGACACAAGGCGAGCGTTATAACAAGGTTGTTGATATCTGGGGGCGCGCGGGTGATCAAGTAGCTAAGGCGATGATGGAACAGCTGGGTGTGGAGCCGGTGCGTAATCAGCAAGCTGATGAAGTGATATTGGATGATTCTGGTAGTGTAATGCTTCAGGAATCGTTTAATTCGATCTACATGATGGCTGATTCGGGCGCGCGCGGTTCAGCAGCAC
>WBZL01004871.1_pt1 | contig 11374 bp, 6 predicted proteins | sample 5204291 | NCBI WGS metagenome assembly WBZL01 (sample SAMN12344345, study PRJNA552823) | activated sludge metagenome | biome: Activated sludge suspended growth; feature: Nitrification reactor; material: Wastewater; isolation source: activated sludge from nitrification reactor of wastewater treatment...
GGATCTCCGCCCCGTCCTTCGTCACCGTCGCGTCGTAGATCCCCGACGACCCCTCGCCGATGATGTCCATCTTCGCCAGCTGCCACCCGGCCGCCTCGAACTTCTTCAGCGTCGCGTCGAGCGCCCCCGCCGGGTTCTTCTCCTCGTAGAACACGAACACATGGGTCGGCGGGTAGTCGTCGACCACATCCGAGGGCTTGGCCGCGCTCTTGCGGTTCGGCCCGCACACCACCGCCGCGTCTGGCAGCAGCGACTCATAGGGCTTCCACGCCTCGCCCACCGGGTTCGGATCGCAGCGCGCGTCGGAGCAGCCGGAGGCGCCGGCCAGGGTGGCACACACGAGGAGCGGGGCGACGAAGCGGAGCATGGGCATCCCCCCCAGACTATCCCCCGCGCGCTCGCCGTGAAAGCCCCCCGCCCCCACCGCCTCACGAGCGCGACTTCTTCAGGGCCACGTCGAAGTCCGCCGAGAAGCGCAGCTGCACCCCCCACCCGGGCTCGTCCGCGAAGTAGCGGAGCAGGCTCGTGTAATCGCGGTAGCGCGCGTTCAGCAGGTTCGTCCCGACCACGCTGAGCCGGAACACCTCCCCCGTCGGCGCCAGGAACTCCACCCCCGCCGCCGCCCCCAGGAGCACGTACCCCGCCGGCGGCGGCGCGAAGTCGAGGTCCGCCTGGTAGCGGCGCTGCCGGGCCACCGCCGTCCCGTTGATCTCGAAGTACCCGTGCGCCGACACCCGCGTGTCCGGCAGGTAATAGCGCCCCGCAAGCGTCGCCCGCGGCGCCGGCAGGTACGCCAGCGGCGCGTCCGCGGCCAGGTCCCGCGCGAGCACGAAGGCGCCGCTCCCCGCGAGCCCGAGCGGCAGCCGCGGCGCCCGCAGGTCGAAGCGGAGCTCGCCGCCGCCGAACGCCGCGTCGACCGGCGTGAACGCGAAGACCGGCAGCGGCCCGCGCGTCGTGCAGCTGAGCGGCGCGCACTGCCCCTCCTGCGGCTGCGGCACGAAGTAGATGTAATTGTCGATGTACGAGCCAAACCCGGCCGCCTCGATCGCCACCCAGTTTCCGCCGTAGCGGAGCGTCGACTCCCCGCCCCACGTCCGCTCGACCCCGAGGCGAGAGTCCCCCACCCCGAGGATCGGGAACGACGGCGCCGACCCGTTCATGAAGTGCTCGTCGATCGAAGGGATCCGCGCCGACGAGTCGAGCTGCACGCGCCACGTCAGGTCCTGCACCCGCGCGATCGGCCGCGTCAGCGCCCCCACCGTCACCGACGCCGTGTGGAACACCTGCTGACACACCCCGCCCGCCCCGCTCGCCTCGCACGCCGCCGGGTCCAGGCGCCCGCCCGCGAGCTGGCTCAGGTAGTCGCGCTCCCCCAGCACCGTCCGCCGGTGCATCCCCTCGTAGCGCGCGCCGACCTCGAGCTCCACCCGCTCGTGGATGAAGCGCTCGACGTCGTACACGCCCCAGCTCTGCTGCTGGTAGTCGGGGATGAGCGTCGTCGCCGCCCGGAACGTGTTGGTCTGGTGGGCGAAGGTCGTCCCCGTCGTCCCCACCAGCGACCACGCGCCCAGGTCCACCCGCGCGTGCTCGTAGCGGACATCCGCCGCGTGCGTCGCCAGGCCGAAGGTGAGCTGCGGCCCCGTGATCCCCTCGCGGACGACGTCGAACTCCCGGCGGTCGTTGAACTGGAACGAGTAGAGCGCGTGCAGCTCCCCCGCGTTCCCCAGGCCGAAGCGCCCCCGCGCGGTCGCCAGGTGGTGCCAGATCTCCTGCTTCGCCCGCTCGATCTCGAAGTCCGCCCGGTAGGCGTCCGCGTCGATCGGCCGCGACCGCCGCACGCTCGCCTGGAATTCCGCCGGCGACGCGATCCGCAGGCACGTGCAGATCCCCGAGCGCTGCCGCGTCAGGTGGTAGCCCACCCCCAGGTCGAACGCGTCGCTCGAGTACCCCGCGAGCCCGCCGACGTTCCAGGTCGCCGCCCCCGTGTTGTCGAGCGCGTAGGTCGGCGTCACCGCGGCCCGGTGCCGCGACGCGTTCGCCTCCACCCGCAGCGCGAACCCCTTGAGCCGCGCCGGCGCGTAGTCGATCCGCGCCGACCCGCCGCCGCCCAGCGGGTTCGAGAAGCCCACCGTCCCCACCTCCGCCCGCACCCCAGGCTGCCGCGGCAGCGGCCGCGACTCCAGCAGGATCACCCCGCCGATCGCCTTCGCCCCGAAGCGAGTGGTCCCCGCCCCCTTGATCACCGAGATCCGGTCGGCGCGCCCCGGATCCACCTCCGGCGCGTGGTCGATCCCCCAGTCCTGCCCCTCGTGCCGCACCCCGTCCACCAGGATCAGGTTCCGCCGGCCGAAGAGCCCGCGGATCATCGGCTTTCCCATCCCGCCCGCGCTGCCGCGCAGCGTCGCCACCCCCGCGATCCCCGAGAGCGCATCAGCCAACCCCTGCCCGCGCTTCCGCGCCAGGTCGGCGCCGGCCAGCGACTCGCTCGCCGCCATGCTCGTCGGCCCCTCGTCGTGGATCACGATCACCTTGTGGCTGTGGTGCCCGTGGAGCGCCTCGAGCTCGACCAGCGAGCGCGTCTCCGCCTTCCAGAGCTCGATCCGCATCCGCGCCGGCGCGTGCTCCTCCTTCACCACCGCCACCTCGACCGAGCCCGGGCAGAGCCCCTCCACCCGCACCTGTCCCTTGGTATCGGTGCGGGCGAAGACCGGCGCCCGCCCGCCGAGCGGCCGCAGGGCGAGGCGCGCCCCTGGCACCACCTCATCGGTCCCCGCCTCCACCACCAGCGCCTCCCACGTCAGCGTGCACGACGGCGACGCCGCGTCCTCCGCGTCCCCCCCCGCGCTCGCCTCGCTCGCCTCGCTCGCCGCGCTCGCCTCGTCCGCCGCCACCTCCTCGGCGCGCGCCACCGGCCAGGCAGCGATCGACGCCGCCAGGATCCGCGGGGCGAGGAGCGTGGCGAGGGCCGCGGTCAGGGCCTACTCCACCGTCAACGCGAACGACACGTCGACGTCGACGCTGCCCGGCAGCTCGCGGCCCTCCGCGAGGTCCATCGGCAGATCGGCGCTCTTCTGGGGCGCGCCGTTGACCGGCGGCAGGTGGCGCAGGATCACCCGAAAGGTCCCCTCGCCCGCCGTCATCGCCGTGATCGTGTTCTCGAGCCCCAGCGGCAGGTCGTCGCCGACCTCGTTCGCGCCGTAGTCCGACTCGCGATCGGCGTAGGCGTGGCTCACCAGCGCCGAAGCGGCCAGCGACGCCGGCCCGGCCACATCGCCGACGACGAAGATCATGTGCTCCTCGGCCTCCGCGCCGACCTCCGCGCCGATGTCCACCGGCGGATCGCTGAGCGAGTTCTCGAGCCCGATCGTCAGCGTGTACTCCACCCCGGCCGCCAGCGTGATCGTCTCGGCCATCCCGGACATCCCGCCGTCGCCGTCCGGATCCGTGAAGGCGAAGACCCGCGCCTCGCCCCCGGCCGTCGGCGAAAAGCTCAGCGTCACCCGCGAGATGACCTCGCTCGCGTCGCCGCCGTCCGGCACCTCCGGCGGGCACCCGGCCGCAGCCAAGAGCGCCCCTCCGAGGCCGAACTGTCGCGCCCAGCGCTTCATGCAATCCGTTTGCATGTGCGCGAACTTAGTGGACCCCCCCGCGCGCTGTCAAGCGCGCCCCCCGTGCGACAACCCTCCCGGGGCCGCAGACCGGCCCCCCACGCCGTGCGTGCAAGGGCCGGCATGCGCCGCCCCCTCCTCGCCCTCGCCGCCCTCGCCCTCTTCGCCCTCGACGCACGCCCCACCGGCGCCGCCCCACCCGACGACGAGCGCAAGCGGCCCGCCAAGCTCCACTACGACTTCGACGCCTTCGAGATGTCCGCGCCGGTGGCCGCGTCCCCGGCCGCCGCCGACATGGGCGCCACCCCCGGCGGCGCCCAGGACGTCTCCTTCTTCCGCGACCGCGTCCGCGCCGGTGAGATCCCCCACCCCAACGTCTTCACCCCCGAGGGCCTCTTCTCCGAGCACGACCTGCCCCTTCAGACAGGCGCTCGCTGCCCCCAGCTCTTCTGCACCGCCGGCGAGGCCGTCCCCGCCGGCCTCCTCGTCCAGCCCGAGGTCCGCGTCCTCGCCCAGCTCGGCTTCTCCTCCGGCCTCGACCCGGCCACCTTCCGCCGCGCCCCCCTCCACCTCGTCGCCGTCATCGACAAGTCGGGCTCGATGGCCGGCCACCCGCTCGAGCTGGTCAAGGAGAGCCTGATCGAGGCCCTCGACTTCCTCGGCCCCGACGACCGCCTCTCGATCGTCCTCTACGGCGACCGCGCCCACGTCTTCATGCAGCCCACCCAGGTCCGCGATCGCCAGGCCGTCGCCGCCCAGATCCGCCGGATCGAGAGCGCCGGCTCGACCTACATGGAGGAGGGCCTCAAGGTCGGCTTCGACCTCGCCCGCGAGGAGGCCCGCCGCTTCGCCGGCACCACCCGCGTCATGCTCTTCACCGACGAGCGCCCCAACGTCGGCCGCACCGACGCCCAGTCCTTCATGGGCATGGCCCGCGCCGCCTCGAAGGCCGGGGTCGGCATGACCACCGTCGGCGTCGGCGTCCAATTCGGGGCCGAGCTCGCCACCGAGATCGCCTCCGTACGCGGCGGCAACCTCTTCTACTTCCCCGACCACGCCCGCATGAAGAAGGTCTTCGAGGAGGACTTCGACACCATGGTGACGGAGCTCGCCTACGACCTCCACCTCGCCATCGCCCCCGCCAAGGGCCTCAAGATCGCCGGCGTCTACGGCATCCCCGGCAAGGCCCTCAAGTGGCGGGACGACGGCGCCATCGAGGTCACCGTCGAGACCATCTTCCTCAGCCGCAAGAAGGGCGCGATCTTCGTCGCCTTCGCCGCCGACGGCCCGCAGAACCTCCCCGAGACCCAGCTCCGCCCCGGCGCCGCGGTCGGCAGCGTCACCCTCGGCTACCTCGAGCGCAGCGGCAAGTCGCAGAGCTCGCACCTCGCCCTCACCCTCACCCCCGCCGATCGCCAGAGCGTCGGCCTCCGCCGCGGCCGCCTCCTCGTCGACCAGGCCACCGCCCTCGCCAAGGCCACCGCCCTCCACCACGAGAAGAACGATCAGGAGGGCGCCTACCAGATCGTCCACGCCCTCGCCGGCCTCCTCCGCCAGAGCGGCGACCCGGACCTCGGCAGCGAGCGCGAGATGGTCCAGAACCTCGAGAACACCCTCGCCCGCCTCTCCGGCCACGCCGGCGAGCCCGCCATCGGCGGCGCCGTCGCCGTCGACCGCGTCAGCGGCCTCCCCCCGCGCCCGCGCTGAGCGCCCTCCCCAAGAGGCCCCGCGCATTGCAAAGAGTGCGCGGCCGCCTCGCGCCCGACCCAGGCAGACTTCCTCACGGGAGTCGACGCCATGGACGCCAACGTTCACAGGGCCATCCTGAAGCTCGCCGCCGAGCGGGCGAAGAAGCGGATCCAGGCCGAGGGCAAGCCCGCGCGCGTGGACCTCGAGAGCGCCTTCTGGGCGCTCCACCAGGGCAACTGGCTCACCGACATGAACCAGGCGACCTGCTTCTTCGACGCCCTCGAGGGCCGCGGCGACCCCTATGCGGCGCTCGACATCGGCAAGGGCAAGTACTCCCTCCCGAAGAGCGTCGGTGACCACCAGGGCGAGTGGACGAGCATGTTCCACGAGCTCTGGGCCAAGGAGTGCGAGGGCGCCGACCTCCCCGTTCTCCCCAGGGGCGCGGGGAGCCGCGAGCACGAGCGGCTGAACCCGCAGATCATCGGCGGCTACTACCCGATGGATCACTTCGACGTCGTCGTCGGCGACGTACCCGCGCGCGAGGCCAGGGAGTTCGAGGGCATCGGCGCGAAACCAGCGATGACCCTCACCGCTCGCAGCGGCATCTTCGAGTACGCCCAATCATTCTGGCTTCACCCGGCGTTCCGTCCGGGCCAGGACCGAGCGGACCCCTTCGCCCTCCGCTCGGTCGGCCACGCCGCGCACATCCTCCAGGACTTCTTCGGCCACTCGAACTTCGTCGAGCTCCTCCTCATGGCCGCCGCGAAGCACGAGAACACGCTCGACGATGACCTCCGCGCCGCGCTGGCGGCCGAGCGGGTCGGCACCTTCGGCGCCTTCTGGAGGGCCCACCCCGAAGACCCCGCCGAGACGCCGGTGATGACCGGCCGCTTCGATCGCATCGACACGCTCGCCTCACTCCTCGGGATCTACCGCCGCGGCCTCGTCCACTCCTGGAGCGACCTCGACGCGAGCCCCCACGGCGGAGCGCCCGCGGCGGCCGACGACCTCCTCTTCGACGTCGTCTTCGGGACCTTCAGCGACCGCCCCTACACCGAGAGCGCGCGCAAGGCCATCGTCACGCTGTGGAAGACGGGAGAGGAATTCAAGGCGCTCCGGGAGACGTTCAGGCTCGGCGTGCTCGAGGTCGTCGCCTCGATCGCCGCGCACTTCACCGGTCCCGAGGCGAAGAGCTCGATCCAGGAGGTGAAGGAGCTCATCAAGCCGGCCGACCCCAAGGAGGCCCGCAGGTACGCCACCGCCGGCCGCATCCTCTACCTCGAGCGCGTGATCGAGACGAAGCTCCGCCACGAGGTCACGACGGCGAAGTCCCGGGCCCTCCCGCACCACACGCTCCTCGCCAAGGACCACGACGTCGCCCATCCCGAGGTCCGGCTCGCCTACAAGCTCGCCTGCCAGATCGCCACCGACGTGACGACCGAGCTCCTCTACCACTTCGCCGTCGGCTCCTCGTTCGACGCGGTCAAAGGGCTCCTCCAACGCTACTACCGCCACCCCGCCCTCCACCTCGAAGACCAGGGCGTCCGCGCGGCGCTCCGCCAGCGCACCGACCGACTCTACGGCGTGCGCTGGTGGCTCGCCGCCGCCGCCGACGAGCCGCTCCTCGCCACACGTGATTGACATGACTCGCAGCCCCTCGACCTCCCCCTCGCGCCCCGCCCTCTGGGTCGCCTCGCTCCTCGCCCTCGCCCTCCTCGCCGCGCCCAGCGGCCGGTGCGGCGAGGAGCCCCCGGTCGATCCCGAACCCAAGCCCCAGTGCGCCGCCGATTGCACGGGCACGCAAGTGGCCCGAGTCAACGAGTGCCTGGCGGAGTGCGCGGACGGCGACGAGTTCTGCACGGGCGGCTGCTGTCGGATCTTCGACCAGGACACGAGCCCCGGGACCTGCCCTGCGTCCCGCGCATGCGTCCCCGCGTGCAAGTGAGCGCCCGCCGCCCTCAGATCCCCAGCTCGTCGCAGAGCGCCGAGTAGCGCCGCAGGTAGTCCGGCGGCCAGCGGTGGTCGCCGAGGCCCACCGTGTCGAACTCGTCCATCCCGGCGCGGCGCACCACCCCGAGGTCGCGGAGCGCCGCGTTGATGGTCCCATCGCCCTCGAGCTGCCGCGCCCCCGCGTAGGCCGCCGCCCACTGGTAGCCGAAGCCCCCGAAGTAGTCGGTCATCACGATCGCGAAGCGCGGCCTCGCCGACCGCGTCAGCGCCCCCGCGATCCGAACCAGCACCGCCTCGCGCGGGAAGAGCCCTGGCGCCCCCTCGGGGCCCTCGAGCTCCCCCTCACCCCCGAGCTTCGCCTGCCAGTACGCCGAGTAGTAGTGATCGACGTGGAGGAGCGTCACGCCCCCCGCGAGCGGAATCGGCCGAAGATCGTAGGCCGCCGCCGCCCCCGCGTCCGCCACCCCCGGGATCACCAGGGCGACGATGTGATGGCCCATCCCGGGATAGTAGCCCGCCCGCCTGCGCGCCGCGCCCTTTGACACCGACCGACCCGCGACCCTAGAAGTGCCACGTGCCTCATCGCTGGGTCGGCCTGCATGCGCCGGTCGCCGCCCTCCTCGCGGCGGCCGCCACCGCCCACGCCGCTCCGCCGTCGTCGCCACGGCCGGCCCCCCGCGCCACCCCGCCGCCCGATCTCCCGCCGGGCGACGCCGAGCGCATGCGCGAGCTCCCGGTCGGCGCCGGCACCTTTCGGCCAGGCCGCGGCCTCGAGGTCGCCAGCGCCGACGGTCGCTTCTCGCTCAACCTGAGCCTCTGGGCGCAGATCCTCTACACCCTCCGCGACGAGCCGGCCGCCGCCGATCACCCCGCCGCCCTCACCAACGCCCTCGAGCTCCGGCGCGCCCGCGTCGTCCTCACCGGCAAGCTCTTCAGCCCCCACTTCGCGTACCACGCCCACCTCATGTTCGCGCCGCGGGACCTCGCCGTGAAGGACGGCATCCCCCGCCGCGCCCCGCTCTTCCAGTGGTTCGGCGCCTTCACCCGCCTCCGCCACGCCAACATCCAGGCCGGCTTCTTCTTCGTCCCCTACGCGCGCCAGCGGATGCAGCCGATCCCTCGCCTGCAGATGGTCGACAACTCGAGCGCGAGCTACGAGTTCACGCTCGATCAGGACATCGGCGTCCAGGTGAGCTCGCCCGACGTCGCCGGGCTCGGCAAGCTCCGCTACTACGCCGGCGTCTTCATGGGCGAGGGCTACGAGTGGTACCGCGCGAGCGACCTCGGCCTCACCTACGTCGGCCGCGTCGACCTCCTCCCCTTCGGCCTCTTCGACGACTACAGCGAGGTCGACCACGACCGCACGTGGAGGCCCCGCCTGGCGATCGGCGCCGGCTACGGCTACAGCGATCGCGACCGCCGCACCCGGGCGATCGCCGGCGCCGCCTTCGCCGACGGAGGATCGATGCGGAGCCACAACCTCACCGCCGACCTCGTCTTCAAGATCGGCGGCCTCTCCCTCCTCCTCGACGTCTACTACCGCCAGGGCCACCGCCTCCCCGGCGGAGCCGTCGACGACCTCGGCGCGCTCGTGCCGGTCCAGGCCGCGCGCAACGGCTTCGGCTGGACCGCCCAGCTCGGCCACTTCATCCCCCGCACCCGCCTCGAAGGCAGCGCCCGCTGGTCGAGCGTCCGCGCCGCCCGGCGCCTGGGCAGCAGCCTCCAGGACCTCGACGAGGTCGGCGCCGGCGTCGGCTACTACTTCCTCCGCCACGCGCTCAAGCTCCAGGCCGACTACTTCCACACCTTCGGGCCCGGCGTGGCGACCGGCACCGCCGAGCAGCTCCGCGTCCAGCTCCAGGTCAGCCTCTGAGCCGCGCCCCGCCGAAGCGCCGGAGGGGCGGCGCCTCGCGGCCCGCCCCTCCTCATGCCCCCAAGGACATGTCCCGAATCACCCCTGCGCCGACGGCCAGCCCTGCGGCTGCGGCTGCGGCTGCACCGGCCCGGCCGGGCGGGCGTAGCGCGAGCAGAGCTTGTCCCAGAGCCCGCGCACCCGCTGCACCTCCGGGTCCCCGGCGATCCGCTGCCCCATCCGGTCGAGCGTCTGCGAGCCCTCCGCGCAGATCTGCCAGCCCGCGTCGTCCGCCCAGCCCCCCGCCTGCCGGCGGTAGTCGTAGGGCGCCGGCCGCAGCGCGAGCGAGCCGAGGCGGTCGACGAAGGTCATCAAGTACCGCGCCTTGCCGAGGTTCGGCGCCTCGCCGGTGATCTCGCCCAGGTTCCACGCCCGCTCCTCGATCATCTCGGCGCCGGTCTCCGGGTCCTCGTACTCGATCGTCAGCATGATCTGGTCCTGCGGGCGGAGCTTGCCGCCGCGGGCCATCACCTCGGAGAAGAAGAGCTGCGACGTGTTGGCGAAGTAATGGATCGCCTGCACCTCCTCCTTCACCGCCGACGCCTCCTCGCCGTAGAACACGTTCATCCGCAGCGACGGCGGCAGGTGGAGCTGGAAGTGGACGTCCAGCGCCGTGGTCTCGAGGAGCGAGATGAAGCGCCGGCCGAAGACCGCGTCGACCTCCTGCTCGGAGCCGAGGAACACATACGCCCCCTTGCCCTTCTCGGTCAGGCTGTCGAGGAGCTTGTCGTTGAACTCCGTGCCGACGCCGACCCCCGAGAGGCGGATCCGGCGCTCGTCGTAGTACTTGCCGACGATCGCGATCGACCGCTCGTCGGTCACGCCGGTGTTGGCGAGCGCGTCGGTGATCATCATGACCCGGTTGTTGTAGGTCGGCTGGTACGAGCGGTCGGCGAGCTGGTAGCCCATGCTGAGGCCGCTGTAGAGGTCGGTCGAGCCCCGCGGGCGCAGCACCTCGATCGCCCTCTGCAGCACCTCGGGCCGGTCGCGGCCGACCACGAAGTTCTCGAGCGGCGCGCACGACTCGTGGTCGAAGACCACCATGTTGACCACGTCGCCGTCCTTCAGCTCCGAGGTCATCCGGCGGAGCCCCTGCTTCAGGTAGTTCATCCGCCCCTCGTCGCTCATCGACCCCGAGCGGTCGATCACGAAGGTGAGGCTCGCGTTCCGGCGGCTCGCCCGATCGACCGGCCGCCCCTGGACGGCCAGGGCGAGGTCGAAGACCCCGGACTTGTCGGCGTTCTGGACGATGTTCGGGAGGACCGAGAAGTCGTCCTGCGCGGCCACCGGCGCCGTCTGGAACGAGAAGTAGTTGAGGAGCTCGTGCGGCCGGATCTGCTCGGGCGGGATCGGCAGGAAGCGATCGATCGCGTAGATGATCCGCTGCGCCGACGAGAGGCTCATCGTGTCGTCGTTCGAGAGGTAGGTCGCCTGGCCCCAGTCCTGGTACTGGTCCTCGATCTGGCGCTGGTACGAGGCGTCGTCGACGATCGCCATCGGCGACCGCTGCTCCTCGTCCTGGTCGGCGGCCCCATAGGCGACGCTCGCCTCGGCCGCCGGCGCCGCCGGCTCGGCCGGCCGCGCCTTGCCGCGCTTCGCCTCCTCACGCTTGGCCTTCCGCTCATCCCGACGCGACTCGCGCTTCGACGCCACCTCGGCCTCGGCGACCCGGGTCGGCGGCGGCGAAGCGGCCGGCGCGGACGCGTCGCGGCTCGTCGCGCGCCCGTAGTCGGCGGCCGGCGCGGCGTCACCCGCCGCGGCCCCGCCTGCGTAACCGCCACCGCCCGCGCCCGCCATGTCGGCCGACTTCGACGCCGGCTTCTTCGGCGCCACCGGGGTCGAGGTCGTCGGCGAGGTCGAGGGCGGCGGCGAAGCCCCCGAGGGGCTCGGCTGGTAGGGCACGTTCTTGTAGCCGCTCGACGAACCGCCGCCGCTGCCGTAGCCCTGGCCCTTGCCGCTCCCGGCGAGCTTGCCGCTGCCGACCCCGATCTTCCCCGACGAGCCGCCGCCGCCGCCGCCCTTCTTCGCCACCGGCTTCGGCGCCGGCCGCAGCTCCGGGTAGCACTGCTCGAAGCGCTCGACCATCCTCGGCAGCGCGCCCATCGGCGGCGGCGGAGCGGCCATGTGCGTGCGAGCGGGGTGCGGCCGCGGGTTGAAGACGTGGGCGGGCGCGGCGTAGAAGGCGTCCGGCTGCTCGGGGTGGAGCTCGCCGCCG
>WBZL01004875.1_pt1 | contig 11371 bp, 9 predicted proteins | sample 5204291 | NCBI WGS metagenome assembly WBZL01 (sample SAMN12344345, study PRJNA552823) | activated sludge metagenome | biome: Activated sludge suspended growth; feature: Nitrification reactor; material: Wastewater; isolation source: activated sludge from nitrification reactor of wastewater treatment...
GGCGCCAAGGCCAAGCCCGCGCCTGCTGCACCCGCCAAGGCCACCGAGAAGGCAGCGACCAAGGCCGAGACCAAGCCGCCTGCCAAGCCTGCGGTCAAGGCAGCCGCCGAGGCCAAGCCGGCCGCCAAGCCGATCGCCAAGGCGCCGGTCAAGCCGGCACCGTCCCGCCCCGAGCCGAAGGCCGGCGCGAAGTCGGCCAAGAAGGGTCCGGCGGATGCGGCCAAGAAGGGCCCCGAGGCCGAGGAGGACGACCTGGGCGACATCGAGGCCGAATTCGAGGCCGAGGTGGAGGTCGAGGCCGTCGACGACAAGGAGGCCAAGGCCAAGCCGCTGCGCATGAAGGTCAGCCGCGCCAAGGAGCGCGCGCTGATGCGCGAGTTCGGCCTCGACGAGACGGCGCTCACCGAGGAAGAGGCCACCAAGCGCCGCCAGGAGCTCAAGACGCTCATCAAGATGGGCAAGACGCGGGGCTTCCTGACGCACCAGGAGATCAACGACCACCTGCCCGAGAAGCTGGTCAACGAGGAAATCCTCGAGGCCATCATCTCGATGCTCAACGACATGGGCATCGCGGTGTACGAGCAGGCACCCGACGCCGCGACGCTGCTGATCAGCGGCAGCAACACCTCGACGGCCACCGAAGAAGAGGCCGAGGAGGCTGCCGAAGCGGCGCTGTCGACCGTCGACTCCGAATTCGGCCGCACCACCGACCCCGTGCGCATGTACATGCGCGAGATGGGCACGGTCGAGCTGCTCACGCGCGAAGGTGAAATCGAGATCGCCAAGCGCATCGAAGGCGGCCTGCAGGCGATGATGCTGGCCATCAGCGCCAGCCCGACGACCATCGCCGAGATCCTGGCCTACGCCGACAAGATCGCCGCCGGCGAGATGCAGATCTCCGAAGCCGTCGACGGCTTCGTCTCCGACGACGAGGCCGACGACTACGTGGCCGAGGAGGACTACGACGAATTCGACGAGGAGGACGACGACGACGGCCAGGGCGGCAGCAAGGCGCTGACCAAGAAGCTCGAGGAGCTCAAGAACCAGGCGCTGGAGAAGTTCGAGCTGCTGCGCAGCCACTTCGAGAAGATGCGCCGCGCCTACGAGAAGGACGGCTACAAGTCGGCCTCGTACAACAAGGCGCAGCACAGCATCAGCGAAGACCTGATGACCATCCGCTTCACGGTCAAGACGATCGAGAAGCTGTGCAACATCCTGCGCTCGCAGGTCGACGACGTGCGGCGCTACGAGCGCGAGATCCGCAAGATCGTCGTCGACAAGTGCGGCATGCCGCAGGACCACTTCATCCGCAGCTTCCCGCCCAACACGCTGAACCTCAAATGGGCCGAGAAGGAGATCGCGCTCGGCAAGCCCTACAGCCCGGTCCTGCAGCGCAACCTGCCGGCGGTGCAGGAGCTGCAGCAGAAGCTGATCGACCTCCAGGCCCGTGCGGTCGTGCCGCTGGACGACCTCAAGGAGATCAACAAGAAGATGAACGAGGGCGAGAAGGCCTCGCGCGACGCCAAGAAGGAGATGATCGAGGCCAACCTGCGCCTGGTGATCTCGATCGCCAAGAAGTACACCAACCGCGGCCTGCAGTTCCTCGACCTGATCCAGGAAGGCAACATCGGCCTGATGAAGGCGGTCGACAAGTTCGAATACCGGCGCGGCTACAAGTTCTCGACCTACGCCACGTGGTGGATCCGCCAGGCCATCACGCGCTCGATCGCCGACCAGGCCCGCACCATCCGCATCCCGGTGCACATGATCGAGACCATCAACAAGATGAACCGCATCTCACGCCAGCACCTGCAGGAGTTCGGCTTCGAACCCGACGCGCCGACGCTGGCGGAGAAGATGGAGATCCCCGAGGACAAGATCCGCAAGATCATGAAGATCGCCAAGGAGCCGATCTCCATGGAGACGCCGATCGGCGACGACGACGACAGCCACCTCGGCGACTTCATCGAGGACACCAACAACGTGGCGCCGGTGGACGCCGCGATGCAGGCCGGCCTGCGCGACGTGGTCAAGGACATCCTCGACAGCCTGACGCCGCGCGAGGCCAAGGTGCTGCGCATGCGTTTCGGCATCGAGATGAGCACCGACCACACGCTCGAGGAGGTGGGCAAGCAGTTCGACGTGACTCGCGAGCGCATCCGCCAGATCGAGGCCAAGGCCATCCGCAAGCTCAAGCACCCGAGCCGCTCGGACAAGCTGCGCACCTACCTCGACAACCTCTGACCCCCCAAGAGCGCAGGTCCAGCGACAGGGTTGTCAGGAGTTCGCGACGCTACACTTGCGAACGGCATGACCCAGATCGCGGATCGCACCGTTCTCTTCGCGGACCTGCGCGGCAGCACCGCGTTGTTCGAGAGCCTCGGCAACGCGGAAGCCACCTCGGTGGTCACCCATTGCGTCAATGCGCTCGGCCGTTCGGTCGATGACTGCGAGGGCCATGTCGTCAAGACCCTCGGCGATGGCCTGATGGCGGTGTTCACCGAGTCGGCCATGGCGGTGCTGGCGGCCATCCAGATGCACGAGGTGCTGGACGCGATCGTGTCCAAGGGCAGCGAGCGCGGGGCCTCGTCGGGCCTTCGTGCCTTGCGGCTGCAGGTGGGACTGGCGCGCGGCGAGGTCGTCGAGATGGGTGGCGATTGCTTCGGCGACGCCGTCAACGTGGCCGCCCGCCTGCTCGACCATGCCGGTGACAACGAGACGCTGGTGACGGGGGACGTGCTGACCGGCCTGCCGAGCGAGCAGCAGGCGCGCTTCCGCAGCCTCGACCGGCTGACGCTGCGCGGGCGCGTCGAGCCGGTGCAGGTGCATGTGCTGGCGCGGCGGCGCGGCGGCGATGCACCGGTCACGCAGTTCGGCGGCGACGTGGCGATCGTCGGCGAGCCCGATGGCCTGCGCCTGGCCTGGGCCGACATGAATCGGGTCTTCTCCAGCCAGCACCTGCCCGTGGTGCTGGGCCGCAGCCCGCAGGCCACCTTCTGCGTCGACGACTCGCGGGTCTCGCGTTCGCATGCCCGCGTCGACTGGTACAGCGGCAGCTTCCAGCTCACCGACCTCAGCTACAACGGGACCTACGTGCGCTTCAACGATGGCGAGATCGTCAGCCTGCGCCGCGGCAGCTGCACGCTGCACGGCAGCGGCGTCGTCGGACTCGGCGCTTCGCCCACCGATCCGGGCGCAGCCTGCGTGCGATTCGAGGTGCTGCGTTTCGGCGACACCCAGCCACAGGGCGCACACGACGGGTTGCCGCACCCCGAGTTCCGCTGAAGCGCCGGCCCATGCCCTTCAACCCGGAGCCTCCCTACCGGCATGGCACGGCCGCGCGCACAGGCGTGCTGCTGGTCAACCTCGGAACTCCCGCCGCCCCGACGGCTGCTGCGTTGCGGCCCTATCTGGCCCAGTTCCTGGGTGATCCGCGGGTCGTCGAGATCCCACGCCTGGCCTGGTGGCCGATCCTGCACGGCATCATCCTCAACGTCCGCCCGGCGAAGTCGGCCGCCAAGTACCGCAGCATCTGGACACCCGAGGGGTCGCCGCTGGCGGTGTGGACGGCGCGCCAGGCTCGTGCGGTCGGGGATGCCTTGCTGCGCCGGGGTCATCAGGTCGACACCCAATGGGCCATGCGCTACGGCGAGCCGTCGGTGCCGCGCGCGCTGGACAGCCTGCGGGCGGCCGGGGCCACGCGGGTGCTGGTGCTGCCGTTGTACCCGCAGTACGCCGCGGCCACCACGGGCAGCGTCTGCGACGCGGTCTTCGACTGGGCACGCCGCGCGCGGCGGGTGCCCGAGCTGCGCTTCGTCGGTGAACACCACGACGACGAAGGCTACATCGACGCCCTGGCCCGACGCCTGCAGGCGCATTGGGCGGGGCGACCACGCGCCGAGCGACTGGTTCTCAGCTTCCATGGCCTGCCCGAACGCTCGCTGCACCTGGGCGACCCCTACCACTGCCATTGCCTGACCACGGCACGGCTGCTTCGCGAGCGACTCGGCTTGTCGGCCGAGCAGGTCGTCGTCACGTTTCAAAGCCGCTTCGGCAAGGCGCGCTGGCTGCAACCCTATACGGCGACCACGCTGCAGGCCCTGGCTGCACAAGGCGTCGCGAGCGTCGACGTGATGTGCCCCGGCTTCGTCGCCGATTGTCTGGAAACCCTGGAGGAGATCGCCCAGGAGGCCCGCGACACCTACCTGACGGCGGGGGGGCGCGACTTCCGATACGTCCCCTGCCTCAACGGCGACCCCCACTGGATCGAAGCGCTGACCGACCTGGCCGAACGTCACCTGCAGGGTTGGCCGACGCGGCAGCTGCCGCACGCCGAAGCGCTGGCGGCACAGCGCGAACGAGCACGGGCTCTGGGCGCCAGCGACTGAGCGCCGCGGTGGTGGCGCGCGCGTGACGGCTCGCGCCGTCTACGCCCCAAAGGAGCCTCACGCGTACCCGCTGCTGCGAACGCACGGGCTCCCCCCAACGTGAAAGGCCCCACGTAACGGGGCCTCTTCTGCGAATCAAGACCGGTCGGGCCTGTGGTGCCCGCCATCAGGACCTCGAGCGGCCGCGCAGGGCCAGCAGGCGCGGCACCACCAGCACCGCCACCACCAGCGCGAGCAGCGTGGCTGCCATCGGCCGTTCGATGAAGACGGTCCAGTGGCCTTCACCGATCGACAGGGCGTTGCGCATCTGCGCCTCGGCCAGCGGCCCGAGGATCATGCCGACGATCACCGGCGCGGTCGGGAAATCGAAGCGGCGCATCAGCACACCCACCAGGCCGATGCCGAGCATCAGGTACAGGTCGAAGGCGCTCTGCCGCATGCCGTACACGCCGACGGTCGCGAAGATCAGGATGCCGGCGTACAGCTGGGGACGCGGGATCTTCAGCAGCTTGACCCACAGGCCCACCAGCGGCAGGTTCAGCACCAGCAGCATCACGTTGCCGATGTACAGCGAGGCGATCAGCGCCCAGACCAGGTTCGACGAGGTCTGGAACAGCTGCGGTCCGGCATTGATCCCATAGTTCTGCAGCGCCGACAGGAGGATGGCGGCGGTCACCGAGGTGGGAATGCCGAGCGTCAGCAACGGCACCAGGGTTGCCGTGACGGCGGCGTTGTTGGCCGCCTCGGGACCGGCCACACCCTCGATCGCCCCGCTGGTGCCGAACTCGTGCGCATGCGCCGACAGCTTGCGTTCGACGCCGTAGCTCAGGAAGGTGGGGATCTCGGTCCCGCCTGCGGGAATCGTGCCGAACGGGAACCCGATCGCCGTGCCACGCAGCCAGGCCGGCCACGAGCGGCGCCACTCCTGCCGCGTCATGTGCACGCGGTTCATGCGGTTGAGTTCCTGCGTGCTGCGGCCCTCGTACATCGCGGTGTAGAGGCACTCGCCGACGGCAAACAAGCCGACCGCCACCAACACCACCTCGATGCCATCCATGAACTCCGGAATGCCGCCGGTGTAGCGCACCTGGCCGGTGATCTGGTCCAGGCCGATCAAACCCAGTGCCAGTCCGAGGAACAGCGAGGTCATGCCACGCAGGGCGCTCTTGCCCAGCACCGCGCTGACCGTCGTGAAGGCCAGCAGCATCAGGCAGAAGTACTCCGGTGGCCCCAGCTTCACGGCGAACTCGGCCACCACCGGCGCGAACAGCGTGACCAGCAAGGTCGCGATGGTGCCGGCGACGAAGGAGCCGATCGCCGAGGTGGCCAGCGCCGCGCCGGCGCGCCCGCTCTTGGCCATCTTGAATCCCTCGAGCGCCGTGACCATGGTGCCGGTTTCGCCGGGGGTGTTGAGCAGGATCGAGGTCGTCGATCCGCCGTACATCGCCCCGTAGTAGATGCCGGCGAAGAAGATCATCGACGCGGTGGGCTCCACCTGCGAGGTGATCGGCAGCAGCATCGCCACGGTCACCGCCGGACCGATGCCGGGCAACACCCCGATGGCCGTGCCGAGCGCGCAGCCGACGAAGGCCCACAGCAGGTTCAGCGGCGTCGCTGCCGTCGCGAAGCCCTGGAGCAGTTGACCGCCGATGTCCATCACAACCACCCGGTCCCGGTGAGCCCCGGCAGATTGATCGCCAGGACCTTGGTGAACAGCCAGTAGGCCGGGCCGGCGATCAGGAAGCCCGTCGCGAAGTCCAGGGCCAGGCCTCTCAGCCCGCCATGGCCACGGCCCTCGGAGCCGCGCAGCCCGCGCACGGCCAGCATGAAGCACAAGGTGCAGGCCAGGATGAAGCCGACGGTCGTGATCAGGGCGGCATTGACCACCACGCCCCCGCCGACCCACAGCAGAGCCAGGCGGTCGGCGCGCGCGCCGCCGCTGGGCACTTCCATGTCGCGGAAACCGCCGCGGCGGGCATCGGCCACCAGGCCGGTGCCGCACGCCACCAGGGCCGCGGCCACCACCCAGGGCAGGAAGTTCGGCCCCACGCCGGCGTAGCCGGCGTTCGAGGGGATCGACCACGCACCGATCGCCAAGGCCAGGCCGATGCCGAGGGCCCCCAGGCCGACCAGGGTCTGGTGCAAACGGCTCGTCGGCGCGTCGATGCTCACGGGACCTTCGCCGGACATTTCGATCGGTCGTTCAGATCATCCCGGCCTTGACCATCGTCGCGCGCATCGAGGCGAACTCACGGTCGACGAACTCCTCGAACGCGGGCCCGCTGAGCAGCGCCGGCGTCCAGTTGTTCTTCTCCAGCGACTCGGCCCACGACTTGGTCTTGGTGGCCTTGACCACCATGTCGACCAGGGCCTGGCGCTGCGCCGGCGTGATGCCCGGGGCTGCATAGACGCCGCGCCAGTTGCCCAGCTCGACGTTGATGCCCATCTCCCGGAGCGTGGGCACCGCGATGCCCTTCTGGCGCGAGGGCGAGGCCATGGCGATGGCGCGCATCTTGCCGCTCTCGATGTACTGCTGGAACTCGCTGTACCCGCTGGCACCGACGGTGACGTTGTTGCCCAGGATCGCCGCGGTGGCCTCGCCGCCCCCCCGGAAGGGCACGTAGTTGATCTTGGTGGCGTCGACGCCGATCTCGCGGGCGATCATCGCGATGGTCACGTGCTCGGTCGAGCCGCGCGAGCCGCCGCCCCACTTGACGCTGCCCGGGTCCTTCTTGAGCTGGGCAATGACGTCCTGCATGGTCTTCAGCGGCGACGCGGCCGGCAGCACGAAGCAGGTGTACTCGCTGGTCAGGCGTGCAACCGCGGTGGCCTGCGTCACGGTGACCGGCGGCTTGCCCGTGATGATGCCGCCGATCATCACCTGGCCCATCATCATCAGCGCGTTGGGGTCGCCCTTGGCGGCGTTGACGAACTGCGCCAGGCCGATCGCGCCGGCTGCACCGCCCTTGTTCTCGTAGGTGACGCTGCTGGCCACGCCGGCCTCCTGCAAGGCCTTGCCCAGGGCGCGGCCGGTGCTGTCCCAGCCGCCACCGGGGTTGGCAGGGATCATCATCTTCAGGTTGGCAGCGGCCCGGGCCGACAGCGGCAGCGAGCCGGCGGCGGCCAGCGCGGTCAAGGACTTCAGGAAGGTGTCGCGTCGCATGGGAGCTCCTTGGAGTTGCTGGGACCATCACGGCCCATCGCAGGCATGATGTCGAGCGCGGCTGTCAAAGCGCTGTCGTTCATCCCCGGGAAAACACGAACCCGCCGCTGCCGATCCGACCCATGAAGCTGCTGCTCGTCGAAGACGATCCGGCCATGCAGACCACGCTCGCGCGGGCCTTCGGGCGGCGAGGCATCCAGGTGCTGGTGTGCGGCGACGGGGCGCGCGCGATCGACCGCTGGCAGGCCAGCCTGCCGGACGTGGTGCTGCTCGACCTCAGCCTGCCCGGTCGCGACGGACTGGCGGTGCTCTCGGCGGCGCGGTCGGCCGGCCTCGACACGCCGGTGATCGTCATCACCGCGCGCGGCACCGTCGGCGATCGCGTGCTCGGCTTGGACACCGGCGCCGACGACTACCTACCCAAGCCTTTCGACCTCGACGAGCTCGAAGCGCGTGTGCGCGCCCTGGTGCGCCGCCGAACCCCCCCCGTGCAGGCCGATGAACCGCGTGGCGTCGAGTTCTGCGGCCTGCGCGTCGACGCCGAAAGCGGCGCCATCTACCTGCGCGGCGATCCCCTGGAGGTGACCGTGCGCGAAGGCGCGCTGCTGCGCGCCCTGCTGGCCCGGCCCGGGCAGGCGGTGGCCAAGGAGCGCCTGCTCGAGGCGGTGTTTCCGGGGCAGACCGAGGTGCAGGCCGATGCCGTCGAGGTGGTGGTCTACCGCCTGCGCAAGAAGCTGGCTTCCACGCCGGCCCAGCTGGTCACGCTGCGGGGCCTGGGCTACCTGCTGCGCGACGGCGGCTGAGCTCGTGGCCACCACCCGCTCGCTGCGCCGCCGGCTTCTGCTGGGCATCCTGGTGCCGGTGCTGCTGTTCGCCTGGATCAACAGCGCCACGCTGTACCGGCAGGCCCTGCGTGCCGCCGACACCGCCTACGACCGCACCCTGCTCGCCTCCGCGAAGTCGATCGGCGAGCAGCTCGAGGTGGTCGGCGACCCCGGTCGCCCGCACCTGCGTTCGACCGTGCTGTACAGCGCGCTGGAGGCCTTCGAGGCCGACAACCGCAGCCGCATCTACTTCAAGGTGACGGGCTTCGATGGCGAGATGGTCACCGGCTTCGAGGACCTGCCTGCGCCCCGGCGCGACGTGCCCGAGGACGGCATCTACGCGGCGCTGGTGCGCTTCTACGACGACGCGTACCGGGGCGATCCGGTACGCATGGCGGTGTTGCTGCAGCCCGTGGCCGGCCTGTCGGGCCAGGGCATGGCCACGATCCAGGTGGCCGAGACCCTGGAGCTGCGCCGCAGCCTGGCGCGGCAGCTGTTGTTCGACACCTTGTGGCAGCAGGTGGCGCTGCTGGTGCTGATCGCGGCGCTGATCGTCCTGGTGGTCCAGGGCGCGACACGACCGGTGCGCACGCTGAGCCAGGCGCTGCGGCAGAGGCCGGTGGACGACCTGTCGCCAGTGACCGCCGAAGACACCCCGCGCGAGCTGCAGCCGGTGCTCGACGCGATCAATGCCGTGATGGGCCGCCTGGCGCGGCTGCTCGAGCACCAGAAGCGCTTCGTGCGCGACACCTCGCACCAGCTGCGCACGCCACTGGCGGTGCTGCGCACCCAGGTGCAGTCGGCACGCCGCGGCGACGTCGAGCCGGCTTTGGCCCTGCAGGAGATCGGTGCCACGGTCGAGCGTGCAACCGGCCTGGCCAACCAGATGCTGGCTCTGGCCAAGGTGGAGCAGCTGCGCCAGCAGGGCGAGCCCCCGGTCGTCGACTGGGCGGCCGTGGTGCGCGAGCTGGCCCTGGAGATGGCGCCCCTGATCGCCGCCCAGCGACTCGACTTCGAACTGCACGCCGAGCAATCGGTGCCCGTGCGGGCGCACGAGTGGTCGCTGCGCGAGCTCACGCGCAACCTGGTGCACAACGCCGTCAAGCACACGCCGCCCGGTGGCCGCCTGGACATCGCCATCGGGCCGGTGGATGGCCATGCCGAGCTGCGCGTGGCGGATGGCGGGCCAGGCATCGCCGACGACTTCCGCGAGCACCTGTTCAGACCCTTTTCGGCGGGCGACCCCCGCAGCGGCACCGGCCTCGGGCTGGCCATATGCCACGAGATCGTCGGCTCGGCCGGCGGGCAGATCCGGCTCGACAACCGATGGGCCGGCGGCGCGGTGGCCGGGCTGGATGCGCGGGTCCGCCTGCCCTTGCAGGACAATAGGGCCTGATGCTCGAAGCCGCCCCCGCCGCACGCGTTCGCCTCGACAAGTGGCTGTGGGCGGCGCGCCTGTACAAGACGCGGGCCCTGGCCGCCGAGGAGATCTCGCACGGCCGGGTGGAGGTCAACGGCCAGCCGGCCAAGCCCGGCCGCGAGGTCCGGCCGGGGGATCGCATCGCCTGGCGGCAGGCTTCGTTGCGCCGCGAACTGGTGGTCAAGGCCCTCAGCGCCATCCGTGGCCCGGCACCGGTGGCGCAGACGCTGTACGAGGAGACCCCCGAAAGCCTGGCGGCCCGTGCCCAGGCGGCCGAACTGCGCCGCCAGGGTGTCGAGCCGGCCCAGGACCGCGAGCAGGGCCGGCCGACCAAGCGCGACCGCCGGCAGCTCGCCGACTGGCAACGCTGGAGCGCCTCGACCGACGACCCGGCCTGAGGGCCGCCGGCCGTGTGCCATGCGTCGCTCGCGCGCGGGCGCGCGCAGCAGCTTCGCCAAGACCCTCTTGAAGTCACGGATTGCATCCCCACCTGTCGCGCGTCCGCGTGAATCTCCGAACCATGAACCCTGATCCCACGACGCCCGACATGCCCACCGCAGCAGACCCGGCCGGCTCGGCGCCGACCGATCCGCAGACGCTGGAACAGCAACTCGCCGACCTGCAGGCCCGACACACCGAGGTGTCGGACGCCTACCTTCGCGCCAAGGCCGAGGTCGAGAACATCCGCCGCCGCTCCGAGGAGGAGATGGCCAAGGCCCGCAAGTTCGCGGTCGAGGCCTTCGCCGAGAGCCTGCTGCCGGTGCGCGACAGCCTCGAAGCCGCCATCGCCATCGACAAGGCCACGCAAGAACAGCTGCTCGAGGGCGTGCACGCCACGCTGCGCCAGCTGGTCCAGGCGCTGGAGCGCAACAAGGTCGTCGAGGTCAATCCGCCTGCCGGGACGAAGTTCGACCCGCACCAGCACCAGGCCATCGGCATGGTGCCCTCCGAGCAGGAGGCCAACACCGTGGTCAGCGTGCTCCAGAAGGGCTACCTGATCGCCGACCGGGTGCTGCGCCCTGCCCTGGTGATGGTGGCCGCGCCGAAGTGACGGGGACCGCCGCCATCGGCCCTTGAAAGACCACACCCTATCCACAACTCGAAGACAACCGCATCCCCGACTCAGGAGCAACCATGGGAAAGATCATCGGCATCGACCTTGGCACCACGAACTCGTGCGTGGCCATCATGGAAGGCAACAGCACCAAGGTGATCGAGAACAGCGAGGGCGACCGCACCACGCCGTCGATCATCGCCTACCAGGATGACGGCGAGATCCTCGTCGGCGCCTCCGCCAAGCGCCAGGCCGTCACCAACCCGCGCAACACGCTGTACGCCGTCAAGCGCCTGATCGGCCGCAAGTTCACCGAGAAGGAAGTGCAGAAGGACATCGACCTGATGCCCTACACCATCGCATCGGCCGACAACGGCGATGCCTGGGTCGAGGTGCGCGGCAAGAAGCTGGCGCCGCCCCAGGTCAGCGCCGAGGTGCTGCGCAAGATGAAGAAGACCGCCGAGGACTACCTCGGCGAAGAGGTCACCGAGGCCGTCATCACGGTGCCGGCCTACTTCAACG
>WBZL01004876.1_pt1 | contig 11369 bp, 12 predicted proteins | sample 5204291 | NCBI WGS metagenome assembly WBZL01 (sample SAMN12344345, study PRJNA552823) | activated sludge metagenome | biome: Activated sludge suspended growth; feature: Nitrification reactor; material: Wastewater; isolation source: activated sludge from nitrification reactor of wastewater...
CACGGCCACACCTGCAGGTGGGTGTTCGGCTTGCGAATGGACCCGGACTGGTCCCACCCCGCCTGATAGTCCGGGAGGTGCTCGGCACCCGAGCTCCGATGGAAGGTGACGCTTCCGTTGGTGGCACCGACCGCACACTCATGCAGATGGACGCGGCCGCTTTCAGGGATGTTGCGCCGAAACTTGGCAATCGCGCGCGGCTCCGGCTCGAACGCGTGGATCGTCGCGAGCGGCATGCACCGGATCAGCTCCACCGTGGTCTGCCCGCTGTTCGCGCCGACCTCGACGATGAACGGGTCGACGCGATCGACGAGCGCACGGATCTCTTCGGCGCTCAACGGGCGGGAAAACGTCGCCATCTCGTCCAGCAGGCCAATGTAGTTGACCGCCACGTACAGCCCCGCCTTCTCCACGTCCCACCGCATCGCCAGATGGCGGGGGCGGTGGAGGTGGCGGGGGTGGGGTACCGCCTGTCTGAGTAAAGACGGCGTACACCGTGCCATCGCGTTTTTCGACCACGGCCCATTTATTCGTGCCCACCCTGGCCCAAATGCGATCATTCACCCGCACCACTTCAAACACTTGATGGGTGGTGTTTTGGGCGACATTGCCGACGACTGACCCGCTTGGGTTGCTCCCCGAAACGTTGGTGTTGCTCCGTAAGTTCAACCCAGGGCCGGTGATTTTGATGGCCAGGGTCGGCGTGACGGCGGGCAAGGCTTTGGAGTCAAAGGGAGCGACGGGGGGAGGCGGAGGAGGGGGGGGAGGGGGAATGGTCCCGCCGCCCGTGCCGCCGCCTGCGTTGCCGCCTCCCCCATGGGGGATCGGTACCTGCACATGGGCTTCCATGCGGGCGACGAAGGCGAGAATCTGCCGCCCGACTTCATTCTGCTCGTTGATATTTCCCAGCATGACATTGGAAAAAATATCGGCCCAATCTTCAAAGTGGGGGGTGCCCCCGCGTTGTTGCCAGGCATCTCCACCCGCGAGGCGTGCGGATTTGAGCACCTCGGCGCGTATCCTGTCGCTGGGCAAACCCCGATATTTGTTCCCATCCCACCCGCCAAACAGCGCACCCCCCAGGCGGAAGGTTTCCTTTTGCAGGGCGTTGGTGAAAAAATCATCCCACACATTATCGAGCAGATGCCCAAACTCGTGGAGAATGTTGATGACCGGGCTTGTGGTTGCGTTTGAAAAGAACGTGACCCGGAAGCGCTCGGTCAGCCCGGAATAGCCGCCTCTGGCTAACTGGGCAGACCCTCCGAAGCGGAAAGTCACTGGTTGGTTGTTGAACCAGGATTTGAGGTTGTCTTTGCCAATGGCGGTAAAGGCTTCCTCTACATTGGCAAGTAATGCGGTTGACCAGGTTCCCTGAAAAGAGACACCCAGATCGGCAAATAAATCACTCATTTTTCACCTCCGAAAGGGTAGACGCGCAAGGCGCGAAAGGAAAATGACCCATAATTTTGAAAGCTTCATTACTGTATCTTCATAAGTTCGCCCCAAAATTTATGGTAGTTATGGGTGATGGAAACGGTCCTGTCGTCCGAAATTTAAGCCTATTTTTTTCTTCCATCCAACTTCAAAACGTTCGCCTCATCCCGATGGACACCATCAGACCCGACATGTTTGTCGCCGATTTCTGCGCCATTCTTGATGATATGAACAATCGCCATGGCATGACCCCGGCCCAGACCGTATTCTTCTTTGAGCCATGCAACGATGTCGCCCGCTTTGGTCTTCGGGTTGTCAAAGCCCTTTTCTTTTGCCATCGCAATAAAATCGTTGGGGGTTTTGCCGGTTTTTTCTTCGATGTTGTCGAGGTAAGCTTGAAAAGACATGATTTGACTCCTTTTTTTTAATGCTGAATAAGTATCTTCTCGTAACTATTCAGGCTTAGAGAAAAAGTTCCCCGAAAAAATGAAGGGTGGGGGGATGTGCATCCCCCCACCCTTCATTTTTTCGGACTAATCCCTGGCTGAGTAGCCCAATGCTTGTTCGTAGCGGTCAATGCTGTATCCTGATGCTACGGTTTCCGAAATGATCACTCGTTTTTTACTGTCAGATCGGTGAAATGTCCCTCTGTACCTATCTCCACCCAAAGCCCGATGCCTCCTGAGGCGTGCGCCCCTAGTTTTAAATCATTCACGATTAACACAGGCTGTTCCCCCTCATTGAGATAGAGCCTTGCTTTTTCGCCCTGGACTTCAATTTTTATGCTCATCCACTCATTCAGCCCCATGTCTGCGTAGGATTCGTATTTTTCAGGGGATTCTTTTCTCAGACGGTCAAACTTGAAATCTGGATAGGCGAAGTATTGCGTGGCGTGGTTTCTTCGCACTTGGTCGTCGGCTCTTCCATTGGTCGGGCGGATATAAATACACTCGAACTGCGAATTGCGCTCATCAATTCGGAAGGCAACCCCGATAAAGCCTCGCGCATAGGCGGGGGCATCCTTCAAGAGTTTACTCAGCACTTTGACCTCGATGAGGCCGTTTTTGAAGTCAGCATCCATCAGCTTCGCAAAAGTCGGTTCATCGACCTCTGTGATCTTTGGATCCTTGATCACGCGGATGGTTTCTTTTCCCTCGACCTTGTCCGCGTTGATAAAAGTGTTAACTGGATGAAAGTGAGTGATTTTCATGATCGTTATCTTCTGCGGGTTTTGTTTCCTTGTGTAACTACTCAGCTTAGAAAGGAAACTTCCCGAAAAAAGGGTAAAGGGGGATATGCATCCCCCTTTATCCTTTTTTCGGGCTAATATCTCTATCCTGGCTGAGTAGTTACCACTCGTCTATAAATGAACCTCGAGCTGTATCGTCACTTCGTCGCCTACCTCCAGATGTTCCGCTTTTTGGACCAGCACCTTGATCGGCACCAGATAACGGTCGCCTTTGGGGAATAACGAGGTTTTCCACGTCGTTTTCCCGATCCGCACCGTGACGGGAATCACCCCCCATCCATACGTCACGAGGTTGGAAATCGCTTTAATTTCGCCACTCTCCTCCGCGGGAACGGACACGAAAAGCCAGGGGGCAGGACCACGCCAGTAAAAAATTTCACCGCTAAACTCAAAGTTCATGGAGATAGTATATCAAACGCCAGAGGGTTGGGGGATGTGTTTTTACCCCTCCATCTTCTCCAGCCAAAGTTTCGTATCTTCGATCTTCACCGCTCGCTCCGCCTCGCGGAGGAGCTTATTTAAGCTTTGTCTGCGTCTGAAAGGGGCATTCGCTGGTAAATAGGATGGGGGCACAGGGGTGGGTTGACTATTCAACGAGATATTGAAGCACGGTGCCCAACGCTGGATCAGCAACCGTTCTGAAGCACTCACTTCATTCCCGACAACATCGAACGGCTCCGTTTGTGAGCTTAACAACTCGATGGTGAAACTCATGGATTTCGGCCAATTACACCAGATGAAACGTCCAACCGTCGAATGGCCCCTGAAGCCACCCATCAAATGCTCCCAAACGCGGGCGAAAGCCAGATGAGATTGCCCGACATAAAACACCACCTCTTGATCCCGAAACAAATACAGGTCCAGGCCTTTCCAGGCGACAGGACAATCTTCGACAAGCAAAAATCGCTTAAGCGAAATAACGACATTTGGCTCGTTCATCGGATCGTATCCTCACAAATCAGGGCGCAGAAAAAAAGGGATAGGTGGACACTCCGCCTATCCCTTTTTGGGAGATCGTGCCTGGCTTGCGTAGCGAGCTTAAGCTCCCGCCGCACTCGCCTTCAAAATCGGCCCCATCAAATAATTGATCACATCCTCCGCGGAGTAACTCGTCTTCCCCGCACGGACGAACTGCCCCACGTTCACCAGATCATCGCCTGAAGTGATGATCGGCTTCTCGAGATACCCATCTTTGCGGCGTTGAGGGAAGCCCGCTGTGGACAATAGATTGTTACACAAACACGTCCGCCCCACGGTATCCTCTTCGAGACCGCCTTTTTTGACGTAATCTTCCACCGGTTCCGCGGCGCACCGATACCCGACCGAACCGTCTTCCTTCTTGAAAATCGAACGCAGAAAACCGAGATCACAAATCCGGTTCCGCATTCCATACGCCTCCGGGTCCGACATTGTGCCATCCAACAGCGCCACCTTAAACGGAAACCCAGTCGGGGACGCCAGCGGACTGGTGTACACCTGCGCTTCCTCATCCAACACCTGTCTCAGCAACCTCTGCTTCAAACCGGCCTCCAACCCTGACTCATCGCACAACGCAAACGCTGTCCCCACCTGCACGCCCGCCGCGCCCGAGTCCAGCGCGGCCTGAACCTGTGCGGGATTGCCGTATCCCCCCGCCAACCAAAACGGCAAGCCCAATTTTTTCATTTTCTCCAAATCGACCACATCTTTCTCCCCGTAAATGGGTTCCCCCTTCTCGTTCAACGCCACCCCCCCGCGCGGGGGCGCGTTATGCCCGCCTGCAGTCGGCCCCTCGATCACAAACCCGCTGACCTCGCCCTCACTCCGTTTGAGCAACGCCTGCGCCAGCACCACCGACGAAATAATCGGTAAAAACTTCGGGCGTTTGAGTTGCCCCACCAGTTTCGTAATGCCGGGGAAAATCCGCTCCGGGTCAAAGTGAATGCGATGATCGTCCTCCGCACTCGCCCCGATCACATCCACCCGGTACGAAACCGGTTCGTGCCGCGAGAGTTTGTCCAGCACCCCCGCGATTTGCGTCGGGATACCGGCCCCCATCAACACCACATCCACGCCCGCCAACATCGCTCCATACAGGGACGCCAGGTTCGGCATCTGCACTTTTTCCAGCAGATTAATGCCCACCGGCCCGGCGTGGTTTTCTTTTGCCAAAAACACTTCCACGTAATTGGCAATCGCTGTCAGTTGATCGAGAAATTTAGGGGGCTGGATCAAATACGCAGGCGGCGAGGTGTACGGCATGTCGGGCGTTTTCCCGCCGGGGACATAGTAGCGGTTGATGATTTTCTGCACCGGTTCGGGCACGGAAAAACTCGCCAGCGCGCGGCGCATGTGCCCGCCCAGGTCGCCGTCCGTCAACCGGCTGGCGAGCACCCGGCTGATTCCCGTCCCGGACACGACGCCCAATTGCCCCAATTGCGACACCGCTTTCGCCAGCCGCCAATCGGAGATGGCGACACCCATGCCGCCTTGGATAAGTTTAGGTAGATTCATGAAAAGCTCCAGATATTGATTGGATAACGCCTCTCCCGGGAGACGTTCTAAAACGGGGTGGGAACGGTCTGCCCCCACCCCGTTTGGGGATTCGCTCGGTTTGAGCAGTTCCGTGGACAAAACTTTAATTCAGAACATATTAACACTTTTTGAAAAATCCGATACGGAAAGTGCCAGAATAGGCTGGGTTTTCTTAAAGTCCGGGGTGCCATCATAGCGAGCGCGGATGTACTCATCCGACGTTTTGGCGGCGAAGCAATCCCCTCACACGCGCAAGAAAATTGTTTCGCCATCGGCCGAATGAACACCTCCGCCCAACCAGGCAAAAAGCTTCGTGCGCTGGCCCTCAACCTGATCTATAAACCCCCTCCATTGGGTATAATCAAACCATGCACTACCCAAAAATTCCAACCATGCGCCTTATTTGCGCGGTCACCGCGCGGTCTTAAAACCCTCTATTCAACCCCCTGACTCCCGGCGTAATGCCGGGAGTTTCTTAACTGCCCAGGTTTAGAAAGTTCACCGAAAAAAGGATGGTAGGGGATGTCCACCCCCACCCATCCTTTTTTCGGAAGACATCCTAGCCGGAGAAGTTACGAAATTTCTTAAAAGGAGCACCTGTATGAACGAAGAGTTATTTCAGCCCAACCTCGCCCTCACCTACGACGACCTGCTTGTCGTCCCCGGCTACAGTGAGGTTCTGCCCAATGATGTGGATGTATCCGTCCAATTGACCCCGAACATCCGCCTCAATGTCCCCATTCTCGCCGCCGCGATGGACACCGTCAGCGAAGCGCGGCTCGCCATCGCCCTCGCGCGGGAGGGCGGCCTCGCCATCATCCACCGCAACCTGTCCCCCGCCGACCAGGCCAACGAAGTGGACAAAGTCAAACGCTCGCAGTCCGGCATGATCGTGGACCCGATCACCCTCCCCATCGACGCCACTCTCGGCGACGCCGAACACATCATGTCCACCTACCACATCAGCGGTGTCCCGATCACCGACGAAAACGGCTTTCTCCTCGGCATCCTCACCAACCGCGACGTGCGTTTCGTCGAACCCGAAGATTACGCCCGCCCCGTCAGCGAATTCATGACCGCCGAACCCCTCATCACCGCCCAGGTGGGCATCACCCTCGATCAGGCCAAACGCCTCCTGCAAAAACACCGCATCGAAAAACTCCCCCTGGTCAACAGCGATGGCAAGCTCAAAGGCCTGATCACGGTCAAAGACATCCAAAAAGAGCGCGACTATCCTCACGCCACCAAAGACGTACATGGCCGTCTGCTGGTTGGCGCGGCGGTCGGCGTAGGGGCGGATTTAGAGGAGCGCGTGGACTGTCTGGTGCGGGAAGAAGTGGACGCCGTTGCCATTGATACCGCCCACGGGCACACGAAAGGGGTGATCAACGCCATCCACCGGATCCGCGCGGGGTGGCCGAATCTCCCCATCTTTGCGGGTAACGTCGTCACCCGCGAAGGGGTTCTGGACCTAGCCCGGGCTGGCGCGGACGCCGTAAAAGTGGGTGTGGGTGCGGGGTCGATCTGCACCACGCGCGTGGTCGCGGGCGCGGGCATGCCCCAGCTCTCCGCCATTTACGAGTGCGCCAAAGCCGCCGACGAAGTGGGCATCCCCATCATCGCGGATGGTGGCATCAAGTACAGTGGCGACATTGTCAAAGCGATTGCCACAGGCGCACACATGGTGATGTTGGGCAGTCTCCTCGCCGGGTTGGAAGAATCCCCTGGCGAAGTGGTGATCTACGAAGGCCGCCGGTTCAAAGAATATCGCGGCATGGGCAGTTTAGGGGCGATGAAGGGGTACGGGAAAGACCGCTACGGAACCGGTCAGGGTACTGGTGGGCAAAGTGGGGAGTCGGTCAACGGGAGTGGAAAAACCGTGCCGGAAGGGATCGAGGGCCGTGTGCCGTTCAAAGGGCGATTGGGCGATTACGTGTACCAGTTGGTTGGCGGTCTCCGGTCGGGGATGGGGTATGCCGGGGCAGGGTCGCTGAACGAACTCCGTACCCGCACGCGCCTGGTTCGGATCACCAACGCCGGACTGGTGGAAAGTCACCCGCACGATGTCGTCATCACGAAGGAAGCGCCGAATTACCAGTTGAATCCGAATTAGCAGAAACACCGAGTGCTCGGACATTCCCACACCGATTTCTCGCCATCACCTGTTGGGCCTAACCTTGATGACTTGCCCGTTGATGGATATACTAAGGCTATACATCGTGTCTTTGGAACTACTCAGCCTAGGGTTGAAAGCTCCGAAAAAAGGGATGGGGGAGAGCCTTTTCTCATCCCTTTTTTTGGGAAATTCTCTGTATTACCCCTGAGTGGTTACGGGTCTTTTTAGGAACTGATGGTACGCATCTGCATAGCATTTTGCGTAACGTGAGTCAGGAGATTTGTTATGCTAGCAAAAGTCCAGAAATGGGGCAACAGCCAGGGAATTCGGTTCCCAAAAACATTGCTCGACCAGTTAGAGATTCATGTCGGCGATGAAGTGAACATTTTGGTTGAAGAAGGCAAAATCATTCTTGAACCTGCCTCCAGAAAACGCGGACGTGTTCGTATCGAAAAATTGATCGCTGAAATTCATCCTGATTATGTCGTGGAAGAACTCAATTGGGGCGAGGCGCGTGGAAAGGAAATATGGTAATGCCCTACATTCCTGAAAAAGGCGACTTTGTGATTTTGACGTTCGATCCGCAATCTGGACATGAACAGAAAGGTCGAAGACCTGCATTGGTCATTAGCAATCGCCTTTTTAATTCCCACACGGGATTGGCTGTTGTCTGCCCCATTACCAATACCGACCGAACGTTTCCTTTTCATGTCCCTGTTCCAACAAAATCGGCGCTGACGGGTTTTATCATGGTTGAACAAGTAAAGTCGGTGGATTTTACGAGTAGAAATATCCAATTTGTTGAGCGTGCGCCACAACTCGTTCTTGAGAGAGTTCTGGACATTTTGGATGCAATGGTATATCAATAAAAAAGGGGAAACGCTTCCTCAGGAAGTTCCAAAAAAAAAGAACCCGACCGAAAGGTCGGGTTCTTTTTACTCATCAGCCAGGGCAAGGGTCAACCCGAAAAATAAGTGAAAGGGGGATGTACATTCCCCTTTCACTTATTTTTTAGGAGTTTCCTCTCTACGCCTGCGGGTAATTACGCCAAAGATGCGTGGACTTCAAATTCTTTGATGGCGGCGAGGGCACGGGAAATGGGACATTTTGCTTTGGAGACGGCGACCAACTCATCGAATTTGGCCTGATCGATATTGGGGACTTCCGCTTGCGTGGTCAGCACAAGTTTTTCGATGAGGGGGCCAATGTCATCCCGGCCAAAGTGAACATCCGCTTTGGTGTGAAGACGAGTGGGGGGGAAGCCTGCCCCGGTCAGTTGGGCGGATAAAAACATCGTGAAACAGCCCGCGTGCGCCGCGCCGATCAGTTCTTCGGGATTGGTGCCGGGTTCGTCCGCGAACCGCGTGCCGAAAGAAAAGGGGACGTCGAACGCGCCACTGCCGACTTTCATATTGCCGTTGCCTTCTTTTAAGGTTCCGGTCCAGGTGGTTTCTGCATTTCGAATTGCCATAGGGTTGCTCCTCTTTTTTGGGGTTAAATGGGCAAAATTGAGAACTGCTCAGGCCTAGAAAGAAGATGCCCCGAAAAAAAGGATGGGCGGGGGATGTACATCCCCCGCCCATCCTTTTTTTCGGGAGACCCACTACCCTGAGTAGTTCCCAAAATTGTACCAAAAACTACCGGTAGTTTTCTTCCGGTTTCGGTTTGTTACCTAAAATCTCTTCAATTTTCGCCGTGACTTCATCCGTGAGTTGAGCGGCGACATCCAACGCTTTCAGATTTTCGTGTACTTGAGAGGTTTTGGACGCTCCGGTAATGACGGTGCTGACGTTGGGGTTTTTCAAACACCAGGCGAGGGCCAACTGCGCCATCGTACAGCCGAGGGGGTCCGCAACTTCTTTTGTTAACCGACGGACTTTTTCGATTTGCTGGCGGGCGGTGTCGCTTTCAAAATGCTCCTTTAGCCATTCATACCCCGCCATCGTGGCGCGGGTCCCTTCGGGCATCCCATCATTGTACTTGCCCGTCAGCAGACCGCTCGCCAGCGGACTCCAGATCGTGGTGCCCAGCCCGATTTCTTTGTACAACCGGGCATATTCCCGCTCGAACCGTTCGCGGTGGAACATGTGGTATTGGGGTTGTTCCATTGTCGGGGGGATCAGATGTTCGCGGCGGGCGATGTCGTAGGCTTGCCGGATTTCGATGGCGCTCCATTCGCTGGTGCCCCAGTAAAACGCCCACCCCTGGTTGATGACGTGGGTCATGGCGCGGACGGTTTCTTCGATTGGCGTATCCTGATCGGGGCGGTGGCAGAAGATCAGGTCCACGTAATCGAGCTGGAGGCGTTTGAGGGAGGCTTGTGTGCCTTCGAGGATATGTTTGCGGGACAGGCCGGTATTGTTCGGCCCCTCGCCGCCCCAAAAGATTTTGGTGGAAATGACGAGGTCGGAGCGTTTCCACCCCGTGCGTTTGAGGACATTTCCCATGACGATTTCGGCGTTGCCGTCGGCATACGCTTCGGCGTTGTCGAAGAAGTTGATCCCTGCTTCATAGGCGGCGGTCATGCAGTCGTACGCGATTTGCTCGCCGACTTGCCCGCCGTAGGTGACCCACGCGCCCAATGAGAGGGCGGAAACTTTCAGGCCTGAATTTCCGAGAAAACGATATTCCATAAATTAACTCCTTGTGGATGAGATACTCAGCGAGGGTGGTATGTCTCTCGCGATGCGCTCTTGTGTGCGCCAAACATCCGATGCGTTATGGCGTTGTTTTTTTTGTGATCCGACTGTAAGCCTGGGCCAGCATGTCTTCGCTTTCTGCGCCGAGGATGGGGAACGGAATGGGTTTGTAGTCGGTGCCCGGTTTGAGCGGGAAGGGTTCTTCCGCATAGGATTGGAGGGCGCCGCCTGCTTCTTTCAGCACCAACCAACTCGCGGCAATATCCCAGATGCGGGGGAGGGTTTCAAACCCTACGGCGGAAGTGCCGCGTGCCACCGCACAGAAATTATAAGCCGCGGAGCCTAGGATGCGCGCTTTGTAGGGGATTTCTACTTGATAGCGCCGAAAGACCCGGCTATCGCAGGTGAAGAACGAGACTGGACGCGGATAGGGTACGGCGTCCGCGCGGATGGGGGTCCCGTTCAGAAAGGCCCCACCCCCGCGTAGGGCTGTGAAGATTTCTCCGAAGACGGGAAAACAAAGGGCGGCGATGTCCGGCCACCCATTCACGATCCGCGCAATGGAAACACCCCAATAATGCACGCCCATCGCGAAGTTACTGGTGCCATCGAGGGGGTCGATGACCCAGGTGGTGTGGCCGGCGTAGGTGGTGTTATTTTCTTCGGAGAGGATGTGGTCGTCGGGGAATGTTTTGCGGATGGCGGTGGTGATGGCGTGATCCGAAGCGAGGTCAGCTTCGGTGAGGATGGTGCGGTCGGGTTTGAGTTCGGAATGGATGTTTGGGGATTGGTAGTAGCGAAGAAGAAGCTGGCCCGTTGTGCGGGCCAGTTCAGTTGCGAAGGTAAGAGGGTTTGTCATCAGGGTGGTTAGGGTTCAAAAAATAAGGTGAGTGTGTAGGGTTGGCTACAGTCTACCCCTGTTTCGCTACATTTGTTTGTATCGTTGAAGATGTAGATGTAATAGAGGCCTATTTTGTCGAAGGGGACGGTGTAGGAAATGACGTATTCGGAAGTGACGTCCGCGGCGATAAATCCACCAGTGGCTACAGTGAGGTAGTATAACTGTAGCTGGGCACCAGAGACAAGGCCAAGGGGGTGGTTGGTGAGATTAATCGTGAGTTGGCCGGGGGTGGTGACCTGGAAGGTAAACAAATCCCGATCTTCTGTGCCTCGATCTGGATTGGCATACCCACAATAGGAGACGCCGGTTGGGGATAACTCTAGCAGGCCGTTTGCGGTTGTGCTACTGCCGTTGTCTTCTACTTCACAATCTTCTTGGAAAAAGGGAGAGGGGCGGATGGCAATCGGAAGATAAATGGGCGCAGGCAGGGGCGGTGGTGGGGTGTTGGAAGGGGTAAAGGTGAGGGTTGGGGTGGGCGTGTTGGTGGGGGTGAAGGTGGCGGTGAACGTCGGGGTG
>WBZL01004879.1_pt1 | contig 11362 bp, 8 predicted proteins | sample 5204291 | NCBI WGS metagenome assembly WBZL01 (sample SAMN12344345, study PRJNA552823) | activated sludge metagenome | biome: Activated sludge suspended growth; feature: Nitrification reactor; material: Wastewater; isolation source: activated sludge from nitrification reactor of wastewater treatment...
CGGCCCGATCAGCTACGACCTGGTGTCGCTGTTCAAGGACGCCTACATCCGCTGGGACGAGGAGTTCATCCTCGACCTGCTGATCCGCTACTGGGAGACCGCGAAGAAGCTCGGCCTGCCGGTGCGGGCGGAGTTCTCCGACTTCCACCGCGACTTCGAGTGGATGGGCGTGCAGCGCCACATCAAGGTGCTCGGCATCTTCGCCCGCCTGTCCCACCGCGACGGCAAGGACGGCTACCTCGCCGACATGCCGCTGGTGATGGATTACCTGCGCCGCGCCTGCAAGCGCTGGCGCGACCTCGCTCCGCTGTTGAAGCTGCTCGACCGCCTCGAGCCCGAGGACACCCAGGTCGGCTACACCTTCTGAACGACGCGCCGCGGCCCCCACCGCGGTGCCAGCCTGCGCCTGCCCACGCTCCCCTTCAGCCGAGACACCATGACCCGAGCGATGATCCTCGCCGCCGGTCGCGGAGAGCGCATGCGCCCGCTCACCGACCACACCCCCAAGCCGCTGCTCGAGGCGGGCGGCAAGCCGCTGATCGTGTGGCACATCGAACGCCTGCACGCCGCCGGCTTCCGCGAGCTCGTCATCAACCACGCCCACCTCGGCCACCGGCTCGAAGGAGCGCTCGGTGACGGCGCGGCCTTCGGCGTGCGCATCGCGTGGTCGCCCGAGGCCAGCGCGCTGGAGACCGCCGGTGGCATCCGCCACGCCCTGCCGCTGCTCGGTGACGCCCCCTTCGTCGTGGTCAATGGCGACGTGTTCTGTGACGCCGACTTCGCCGCCCTGCGCGTTGCCGCCGCGGACCTGCGCGCCGACGGCGCGCTCGCCCACCTGCTGCTGGTGGACAACCCCGCGCACCACCCCGAAGGTGACTTCCGCCTCGACCCGGACGGCCTGGTCCACGCCGACGGCCAGCCGCGGCTGACCTTCTCCGGCCTCGGCGCCTACCACCCCGCGCTGTTCACCGGCCTCGCCGACGACACCCCCGCCAAACTCGCCCCCCTGCTGCGCGCGGCGATGGCCGCACACAAGGTCACCGGCCGGCGCCACGGCGGACGCTGGATCGACGTCGGCACGCCGCAGCGCCTGGCCGAACTCGACCGCGAGCTCCAACACAAGAGGCCCTATTGAACACCGATAAAGCCAAGCGCCTGATCGAGACCGTGCTCGATCAAGCCAGACGCATCCGCCCGGCCGTGGTCCCCGCCCTGGCCGTGCTCGTCCTCGCGCTCGCCTGGACGGCCGTCAGCCACCTCGTCGGCGAGGTGTCGTATGCCGAGGTCGAGGCGGCACTCGCCGCGACGCCGGACCGGGCGCTCGCCATCGCGCTCGGCTGCACCCTGCTCAGCTTCGTCGCCCTGATGGTGTACGACCTCGGCGCGCTCGACTTCATCGACCGCAAGGTCCCGCGCAACGTCGTCGCGCTGACCTCGTTCTGCGCCTACTCGGTGGGCAACACGGTCGGCTTCGGGCCGCTGACCGCCGGCGCGATCCGCTACCGCTTCTACACGCCCTACGGCCTGGAGCCCGACGAGGTCGCCCGCATCGTCGCCTTCGTCACCGCCGCCTTCGCGATCGGGCTGGCGGCGACGGCGGCCATCGGTCTGCTCGTCGCCGCCGATGAACTGGCCATGCTGTCGGTCGCGCCGTTCGTGCTGCAGCTGATCGGCGGCGGCATGCTGGCCGCCTTCGTGGCGCTCTGCCTGGCCGCTGGAGAGGGCAGGACGGTGAGCCTGTTCGGCTCTCCTGCGCGCCTGCCCTCGTGGCGCCAGATGGTCCGCCAGCTGGTCGCGACCATCGTCGACATCGGCGCCTCGGCCACCGTGCTGTGGGTGCTGCTGCCCGCCGGCAGCATCGACCTGCCGGCCTTCGTCGCGATCTACACGGTCGCCGTCGGCCTCGGCGTGGTGAGCCACGTGCCGGCCGGCCTGGGGGTGTTCGAGACGGTGATCGTCGCCGCGCTGAACGGACGCCTGCCGATCGACCAGATCCTGAGCGCACTCATCCTCTACCGCGTGATCTACCACCTGGCGCCGCTGATCCTGGCGGTGCTGCTGATCACCGGGCTGGAGCTGCGCAAGGCGGCCCGGACGCCGCTGATGGCCGCGGCCCTGAAGGCCGGGCACCGCCTGGCGCCCCCCTTGATCGGCGCATTCACCCTGGTGCTCGGCGCAGTGCTGGTGTTCTCGGGGGTCACCCCGGCGAGCGAGGAGGCCCTGGACGTGCTGAGCGACGTGGTGCCGCTGCCGCTGCTCGAAGGCGCCCACTTCCTCGGCAGCGTGCTCGGCATGGCCTTGCTGATCATCGCGCGCGGGCTGGTGTACCGCCTCGACGGCGCCTGGTGGCTGGCCGTGATCGTCGTTCCGCTGTCGGCCATCTTGGCCTTCTTCAAGGGCCTGGCCCTCGGCGAGGCGCTGATGTTGACGGCCCTGTTCGCGGCCCTGCTCGCCTCGCGGCGCGCCTTCTCGCGCCACGCCTCGCTACTCCATCAGGCGATGGCGCCGGGCTGGCTCGCCGCGATGGGCGTGCTGCTGGTGACGGCGGTCGCGATCCTGCTGTTCGTCTACAAGGACGTGGATTACAGCCACTCGCTGTGGTGGCAGTTCGAGTTCTACAGCGAGGCACCGCGCAGCCTGCGGGCGCTGATCGGCATCACACTCACCGCCGGCCTGGGCGCATGGTGGACGCTGATGAAGCCGGTCGGGGTGCGCTCGGCCCTGCCGGATGAAGAAGCGCTCGAGCGCGCCCGCCGGATCGTCGCCGCCCAGGCCCACGTCGACGCGGGCCTGGTCGCCATGGGCGACAAGCGCCTGCTGTTTTCCGAGGATGGCCGCGCCTTCATCATGTACGCGATCCAGGGGCGTTCCTGGGTCGCCCTGTCCGATCCGGTCGGCCCGCGCGAGACTTGGCCGGAGCTGGTGTGGAACTTTGCCGAACTGGCCCGTCATGCCGGCGGTCGTGCGGTCTTCTATCAGGTCGCCCCCGAATCGCTCGGCCTCTACGCGGATGCCGGCCTGATGGCGTTCAAGCTCGGCGAGGAGGCGCGCGTCCGACTCTCCGAGTTCGACCTCAAGGGCGGCAAGCGCGCCAGCCTGCGACAATCGCTCAACCGCGCCGAGCGCATGGGCCTGAGCTTCGAGATCCTTTCCGGACCGGCGCTGGACGCCTGCATGGACGAGCTCTCCGCACTCTCGGGTGCATGGCTCGCGCAGCACAAGGCGCGCGAGAAGCGCTTCTCGCTCGGCGCCTTCGACCCGGCCTACGTGCGCCGCCAGCCCGTCGCCCTGCTGCGCCAGGAAGGGCGCGTCGTGGCCTTCGCCAACGTGCTGCTCACCGACCTCAAGCAGGAGGCCACCGTCGACATGATGCGCTTTTCCGCCGACGCGCCCAACGGCGCGATGGAGGCGCTGCTGCTGCACCTGATCCTGCACTTCCAGCGCGAAGGCTACGAATGGTTCCTGCTCGGCATGGCACCGCTGTCCGGCCTGTCGGCGAGCGCGGCCGCGCCGATCTGGCACCGCGTCGGCAGGACGGTGTTCGAGCACGGCGAACGCTTCTACAACTTCAGCGGCCTGCGCGCCTTCAAGGCCAAGTTCCTGCCCGAGTGGCAGCCCCGCTATCTTGCGGTGGCGGGTGGCATCAACCCCATGCTCGCGCTGGCGGACATCACCGTGCTGATCAGCGGCGGGCTCAAGGGAGTGATCGGCAAATGAACCTGCCCCATCGATTCCTCGCGTCCCTCGCCCTGGCCGCCATGCTGTCCGCAGGCGCGCCGGGCACGTCCGCCGCGGATCCCGAGATGACGATCGGCGCGCCGCTGAAGATCCTCCCCGCCACGCCGCCCACCGGCGCCGTGGTGCTGTTCTCGGACGCGGACGGCTGGGACGGCCCCGAGCGCGGCGCGGCGGAGGCGCTGGCGAAGCAGGGCCTCGTGGTGATCGGCATCGACCTGGAAGGCGTGATGCGACGCATGCGGGCGCGCCACGACGACTGCAGCATCCTGATCGGCGAGATCGAGGCGGTCAGCCACGAACTCCAGCGCCAGACGGGCGCCCATGCCTACCATTTCCCGGTGCTGGCGGGGGTCGGCGAAGGCGGGACGATGGCGCTCGCGGTCGCCGACCAGGCTGCGGCCGCGACCCTCGCCGGAGCGGTCGCGGTCGACCCGCTGCCCGCAGCCGCACTGCGCCGGGCGCTATGCGGCCACGACGGCCGGCCGACCGACGGCACCGCAAGGCTGATGCCGCCGCCCCTGCCCTTCTCGGTGGAATTGATCGCCAGCACGGACGCGGGCCAGGCCACACACACGCTCGTCGCCCGGCTCGCGGCGGGGCGGCACGACGTGCAGGTCACCGACAGCCCCGAAAAGCCCGCCGCCGCGCTGCTGGCCGGAGTCGGTCGCGCCGGGCATCCACGCCAGGACGACGCGCTCGGCGACCTGCCGCTGGTCGAACTCCCCGCGCCCGACCCGGGCACGGGCGCCTTCGCCATCCTCTACTCAGGCGACGGCGGCTGGCGGGACCTCGACAAGGACGTCGCCGCGCTGCTGCAACGCGAGGGCTTGCCGGTGGTAGGCGTGGACGTGCTGCGCTACTTCTGGTCGCAGCGCTCGCCCGAACAGGGCGCGCGCGATCTCGCCCGCATCATCGACGCCTACGCCAGGCGGTGGAAGGCCACGCGCGTCGTGCTGATCGGCTACTCCTTCGGCGCGGACGTCCTTCCCGCGCTCTACAACCGCCTGCCGGCCGACATGAAGGGTCGCGTCGCGCAGATCTCGCTGCTCGGGTTCGCAACCCGCGCGAGCTTCGAGGTCACGGTCTCCGAATGGCTCGGCCACGCGCGCGAGGACAGCGTGCCGACCCTGCCCGAAGCGCTGCGCATCGATCAGCGCCTGCTGCAGTGCTTCCAGGGCGACGAAGACGACGAGGCCGCCTGCACGGGCCTGGGCGCCGGGGCGGAGATCATCCGCACCAGCGGCGGACACCATTTCGACGGCGACTACGAAGCCCTCGCCCGCCGCATCCTGCACGGCGTGGAGCGGCGTTCGCCGCATTAGGCGCTAGCGGCCCGCGGCGTCGCCGCGTGACATAATTCCGCCCATGAACGCACCCGGCACCGCCCCCATGGACACCACCCCCTTCCGCGCCCGTCGCGCCCGCCTGCTGCAGCGCATGCAGGCCGCCGGCGGCGGCGTCGCCATCCTGCCCACCGCCCCCGAGCGCGTGCGCAACCGCGACGCCCACTACGCCTACCGCCACGACAGCTACTTCTACTACCTCACCGCCTTCCGCGAACCCGAGGCCGTGGTCGTGCTGGTAGCGGGCAAGGAGACGAAGCAGATCCTCTTCTGCCGCGAGAAGAACGAGGAACGCGAGATCTGGGACGGCTACCGCTGGGGCCCCGAGGCGGCGCGCGCGGCCTTCGGCTTCGACGAGGCGTGGACCATCGGCGACCTCGAGAGGCGCCTGCCCGACTACCTCGCCGACCAGCCCCTGCTGTGGACCAGCCTCGGCTATGACAACGACTGGGACGCGCGCGTGCTCGGCGCGCTCAACGCCGTGCGCGACAAGGCCCGCACCGGCCTCACCCCGCCGCACTCGGTGCGCGACCTGCGCGCCGAGCTCGACGAGATGCGCCTGGTCAAGGACGCGTCCGAGCTCGCCACCATGCGCCAGGCAGCACAGATCTCCGCCGCCGCCCACTGCCGCGCGATGCGCGCCACCCGCCCGGGCCGGCACGAATACGAGATCGAGGCCGAGCTGCTGCACGCCTTCCGCGCCGCCGGCAGCCAGGCCCCTGCCTACACCAGCATCGTCGCCGGCGGCGCCAACGCCTGCGTGCTGCACTACGTCGACAACGACCAGCGCCTCAATGACGGCGACCTGTTGCTGATCGACGCCGGCTGCGAGCTCGACGGCTACGCCTCGGACATCACCCGGACCTTCCCGGTGAACGGCCGCTTCTCCGGCCCGCAGCGCGAGGTCTATGAGCTCGTGCTCGCCGCCCAGGCCGCGGCGCGCGAGGCCACCCGCCCCGGCGCGCACTGGAACCAGCCGCACGACGCCGCGGTGAAGGTGCTCGCCCAGGGCATGCTCGACCTCGGTCTCCTCCAGGGCAGCCTGGACGGCGTGCTCGAGAACGGCGACTATCGCCGCTTCTACATGCACCGCACCGGCCACTGGCTGGGCATGGACGTGCACGACGCCGGTGAATACAAGCTCGGCGGCGAGTGGCGGCCGCTGGTCGAGGGCATGGTGCTGACCATCGAGCCGGGCTGCTACATCCGCGCGGCCGAGGACGTGCCCGAGGCCTTCTGGAACATCGGCATCCGCATCGAGGACGACGCGGTGGTCACCGCCGACGGCTGCGCGCTGATCACCGAGGACGCGCCCAAGGCGGTTGCGGACATCGAGGCCCTGATGCGGGACGCCCGTCATGGCTGACGACGCACCCGACCATGTCCACGACCTGCTGATCGTCGGCGCCGGCCCGGTCGGCCTGGCGCTCGCGCTGGCATTGAAGGACGCCGGGCTCGACATCGTGCTCGCCGACGCGCGCGCGCGCGAGGCGGTGGCGCGCGACCCGCGCGACCTCGCGCTCGCCCACGGCACCCGGCTCACGCTGCAGCGCCTCGGCGTTTGGGATGGGCTGCCGACCACGGCGATCCAGCACATCCACATCTCGCACCAGGGCGGGCTCGGCCGCACCCTGATCGACGCCGCCGAGCACGAACTGCCCGCGCTCGGCTACGTCGCCTCGGCCGGTGCGCTCGCCGCGACCCTGCGCAGGGCGGTAGACGCGGCCGGCATCCCGGTGTTCGACGAGACCGAGATCACCAACCTGGCCGCGGGCGAGGACGACGTGATCGCCAGCCTCGCGGGCACCGGCCGCCCCGCCCCCACGCTGCGCGCCCGCCTGGCGGCCTGCGCCGAGGGTGGCCTGCGCGCGGGCGACCCCAACGTGGTCGAGCACGACTACGGCCAGCACGCGCTCATCGCCGACGTGCAGGTCGCGGGCGGCCATCGCCACACCGCCTTCGAGCGCTTCACGCCGCAGGGTCCGGTGGCGCTGCTGCCCAAGGGCGAGGGCTACGCGCTGGTGCATGTCGCCCGCCCCGAGACGGCCGACGAACTGCTGGCGCTCGACGATGCCGCCTACCTCGCCCGCCTGCAGGCCCACATCGGCGGCCGCGCGCGGCTGACCGGCGTCGGCCCGCGCCTGCGCTATCCATTGGTGCTGCGCTACCGGCGCTCGACCATCGCCCAGCGCACGGTGTGGCTCGGCAACGCGGCGCAGACCCTGCACCCGGTCGCGGGACAGGGCTTCAACCTCGCGCTGCGGGATGTGTGGGCGCTGTCCGAAGCGCTGCGGCGTGCGACCGAGGCTGCGCGGCGGGATTCAGCCGACACTGCACCGAACCCCTTCGACGCCGGCGCCGCTGCCATCCTCGCGAGCTATGCGAACGCTCGCGGCCTGGACCGCCTCGGCACGATCCGTTTCACCGACACCCTGGTGCGGGTGTTCAGCAACGACTTCGCCCCCTTGCGTCACGCCCGCGGCGCGGCCCTCTTCGCCCTGGACCTGCTGCCGCCGCTGCGCAACTTCGTCGCGCGCCGGATGATGTTCGGGGCGCGCGCCTGGCCGTGAGCCGCCTGCCGCGCGCCCGAAGACGCCGCGGACGTGGCGGGTCGGATTCCACGGTCTAGACTGAAACGTGCGGGACCCGTCGGCCCGGCAATCGGGAGGGAGGCGATGGACCGGAATCGAGCTTGGCGGCATGGATGCGGCGGCCGGCGGGCAGCCGGCGCGCTGCCGACGACGCCCGGCTGAGCGATGCCATCCGTGCGCACGACGTCCCTGCGCAGTCGCTGCGACCACCTGCGCGACGACCTGGCCGGACTCTCGCCGGCCTACTTCGGCATGGCGATGGCGACCGGCATCGTCTCGCTTTCCGCCCACATGCAGGCCTGGACCTGGCTCGCGAGCGCCTTGTTCTGGCTCAACGCCAGCCTCTATGCCGGCCTGTGGTGCCTGCTGCTGACCCGGATCGCCTGGCACCCCGGCGCGGTGCGTGCCGATCTGCTCGACCATCTGCGCGCTCCGGGCTTCTTCACGACCGTCGTCGCGACCGGCGTGGTCGGCACCCAGTGCCTGCTGATCGCCGACAGCCTGCGCTGGGCGATCGCGCTCTGGTGCGTCGCACTGGTGCTCTGGCTGCTGCTGACCTACACGATCTTCACCATGCTGGTGGTCAAGGAAGACAAGCCTCCCCTCGACCGCGGCATCAACGGTGGCTGGCTGCTCGCGGTCGTCGCCACGCAGGCGGTCGCGGTGCTGGGCACCCTGATCGCGACGCGCATTCCGCAGCCCTACCGGCTGGAGCTCAACTTCTTCGCGCTGTCGATGTGGCTGTGGGGCGGCATGCTGTACATCTGGATGATGTCGCTGATCTTCTACCGCTACACCTTTTTCCGTTTCTCGCCCGCCGACCTGTCGCCGCCCTACTGGATCAACATGGGTGCGATGGCGATCTCGACGCTGGCCGGCAGCCAGCTGATCCTGAACGCCCCGCACGCGCCCTTCCTCGAATCGCTGCTGCCCTTCATCAAGGGGTTCACGGTGTTCTACTGGGCGACCGGGAGCTGGTGGATCCCGATGCTGATCGTGCTCGCCGTGTGGCGCCACGGCGTGATGCGCTTCCCGCTGCGCTACGACCCGCTGTACTGGGGTGCGGTGTTCCCGATCGGGATGTACTCGGCCTGCACCCTGCGCCTGCACGAGGCGATGGCCCTGCCCTTCCTCGACCGCATTCCGCCCGTATTCCTGGCCATCGCGCTGTGCGCCTGGGCACTGGCCTTCGTCGGCCTGGCGATGGACCTGCGCGCCCGCGTGCGCGTACCACCATGCGCATCGCGGGCCTGATGCGAGACGATCAGAACGCCGGCACCACCGCACCCTGGTACTTGTCGGCAAGGAACTGCTTCACCTCGGGCGAATTCAGCGCGGCGGCGAGCTTCCTGATCGCCGGACTGTCGGCATTGTCTACGCGCGCCACCAGCAGGTTGGCGTAGGGCGAGCTCGCGTCCTCGATGAATAGGGAGTCCTTCAGCGGGTTGAGCTTGGCCTCGATCGCGTAGTTGGTGTTGATGACCGCGAGGTCGACCTGGTTCAGCACGCGCGGCAGGGTAGCGGCCTCGAGTTCGCGGATCTTCAGCTTCTTCGGGTTGCCGGCAATGTCCTTCTGGGTGGCCGAGATGTTGTTCAGATCTTTCAGCGTGATCAGGCCGTTCCTGGCCATCAGCAGCAGCGCGCGGCCGGAGTTGGACGGGTCGTTCGGGATCGCGACCGTCGCGCCCTCGGGAATGTCCGCCACCGCCTTGTGCTTGCCCGAGTAGGCGCCGAGCGGCTCGACGTGCACCTTGGCGACCACGACCTGGATGTCGTTCTTCTGCTTCTGCTTGAACGCGTCGAGGTAGGGCTGGTGCAGGAAGAAGTTGCCGTCGACGCGCTTCTCGTTGGTCTGCATCGAGGGCTGGACGTAGTCGGTGAACACCTTGATCTCGAGCTCCACGCCCTCCTTGGCCAGCATCGGCTTGACGAACTCGAGGATCTCGGCGTGCGGCACCGGGGTGGCGGCGATGACCAGGCGGTCGGCGGCCACGGCGGCGGTGCCGGCGGCCAGGGTGAGCGTGCCGAGGGCGGCCGCCAGGAGTTTGCGCAGGGTAAACGACATCGTTGAAGTCTCCTTCGTGGGGATCACTTGCGGGTGAAATACAGCACCAGGCGGTCGCCCGAGTACTGGATGATCTGGACGAGCACGACCAGCAGGGCGACGGTGATCACCATCACCTCGGTCTGGAAGCGCTGATAGCCGAAACGGATCGCGAGGTCGCCGAGGCCGCCGCCGCCGATCACGCCGGACATCGCAGCATAGGACATCAAGGTGATCGCCGTCACGGTGACGGCGGCGATCAGCCCGGGCAGGGCCTCGGGCAGCAGCGCGCCGAAGATGATGCGCGAGGTGCGGATGCCCATCGCCTGGCAGGCCTCGATCACGCCGCGGTCGACCTCGCGCAGCACGTTCTCGACCAGGCGCGCGAAGAAGGGCGCGGTGCCCACCACCAGCGGCGGGATCGCGCCCTCGACCCCGAGCGAGGTGCCGATCAGGATCACCGTGACCGGGATCATCACGATCAAGAGGATCAGGAAGGGCACCGAGCGCAGCACGTTGACCACGAAGGACAGCACCGTATAGACGAAGCCCTGCTCCAGCAGCTGGCGCCTGGCGGTGACGAACAGCAGGATGCCCAGCGGCAGGCCGAGCAGGATGGTGAAGAGCAGCGACACCCCGGTCATGACCAGGGTCTCCCAGGTCGCGATCCAGATGTCGCTCCAGTCGATGACGGACAGGTCCATTACTGCAGCACCTCGTGGTGGATCTGGTGGCGGTCGAGCTCGGCGAACACCTCGCGGATGTCGTCCTCGCTGCCCTCGAGCTCGAGCAGCAGCTGGCCGAAGGGGACGTCCTTGATGCTCGAGACCTCGCCCTGCAGGATCGTGATCTGCACCTTCGCGCCCGCCATGATGCGGCTCAGGATGGGCTGGTAGGTGACGTCGCCGATGTAGGTCAGGCGCACCAGCGTGCCGCGCAGCTTGTCCTTCATGTAGGCGTGCGCCGGATCGAAGCTCGCCGCGGCGAGCGCGTCGCTCTGCGCCACCATGCTGCGCGTGACCGGATGCCGCGGGTGCAGGAAGACGTCGGCCACCCTGCCCGACTCGACGATGCGCCCGCCGTCGATCACCGCGACGCGGTCGCAGATGGTGCGGATGACCTGCATCTCGTGGGTGATCAGCACGATCGTGAGGCCGAGCTGGCGGTTGATGTCGAGCAGCAGGCGCAGGATGGACTGGGTGGTCTCGGGGTCGAGCGCCGAGGTCGCCTCGTCGCACAGCAGGATCTGCGGCCGGTTGGCGAGCGCGCGCGCGATGCCCACGCGCTGCTTCTGCCCGCCCGACAGTTGCGACGGATACTTGTGGCCCTGCTCGGACAGTCCGACCAGCGCAAGCAGCTCCTTCACCCTCACAGCACGCTCGGCGGCATTCGTGTGCCCGGTCGCCTTCAGGGGCCAGTCGATGTTGTCGGCGACGGTCTTGGCGCCGAGCAGGTTGAAGTGCTGGAAAATCATGCCGACGCGCCGACGCAGCGCGTACAGGCCCTCGCTGTCGAGCGTGGTGATGTCCTCGCCGTCGATCAGCACTCGCCCGGCCGAGGGGCGTTCGAGCAGGTTGAGGGTACGGATCAGCGTGCTCTTGCCCGCGCCCGAGCGGCCGATGATGCCGAACACTTCGCCGGCGCCG
>WBZL01004880.1_pt1 | contig 11361 bp, 7 predicted proteins | sample 5204291 | NCBI WGS metagenome assembly WBZL01 (sample SAMN12344345, study PRJNA552823) | activated sludge metagenome | biome: Activated sludge suspended growth; feature: Nitrification reactor; material: Wastewater; isolation source: activated sludge from nitrification reactor of wastewater treatment...
GGGGTTCGGGCCTGGGCCTGGTCACCGCCACGGGCGCGCAGACCCGGCTGGCCGGCATCGCCCAGCTCACCGCGGGGGTGAAGCGGCCCCGCAGTCCCCTGGCCCTGGAGCTGCACCGGATCGTGCGAACGATCGCCCTGATGGCGGTCGGTGTGGGGGTCGCCTTCTTCGTCCTGTCGCTGCTCGTGGGCACCTCGGCCCAGGACGGGTTCCTCTTCGCGGTGGGGGTCACCGTGGCCCTGGTGCCCGAGGGCCTGCTGCCCACGGTCACCCTCTCCCTCGCCATGGGGGCCCAGCGACTGGCCGACCGCAACGGTCTGGTCCGCCACCTGGAAGCGGTCGAGACGCTCGGGTCCACCACCTTCATCTGCACCGACAAGACCGGCACCCTCACCCGCAACCAGATGAACGTGGTGGCGGCGTGGACCGCGGCGGGACGGGTGGAGGCGGCCGGGCAGGGCTACGAACCCGGTGGCAGCGTGGCCGGCCCGCCCGATGCCCTGGCCACGGCCCGGACCCTGGCCGACGCCGCCCGGGCCGCGTCGCAGGGCCGGATCGAACCCGACGCCGACCACGAGCACGGCTGGGTGTCGGTGGGCGACCCCATGGAGGGGGCCATCGATGCGTTCGCGCACCGCCTGCGCCCCGAGGGCACGCAGCTGGAGGAGCCCGAGGTGGCCCACCGCTTCGCGTTCGACCCCGGGCGGCGGCGCGAGTCCGCGGTGGTCGACGGCTGGCTGGTGGTGAAGGGCGCCCCCGACTCCGTGCTCCCGCGATGCGTGACCGTCCACCTCGAGCACCTGGCACCGGAGGGCGACGGAGGGCCGGCCGGCGCGTTGGCCCGCGCCGACGCCACCATGGAGGACCTGGCGACGTCGGGGCTGCGGGTGCTGGCCGTGGCCCGTCGCCCCGCTCCCGACCCGACCGCCTGGTCCGACGGTGACGAGGCCGAGGTGGAGCTGGAGCTGCTCGGTCTCCTCGGGCTGCAGGACCCGCCCCGCGAGGGCGTGCAGGACGCCATCGCCGCGGCCCGGCGCGCCGGCATCCGTCTGGCCATGCTCACCGGCGACCACCCCACCACCGCCCGGGCGATCGCCCGCGAGATCGGCTTCTTCACCGACGAGCGGGAGGTGGTGCTCGAAGGCCACGACCTGCCCGCCGACGAGCAGGTCCTGGGCGCGGTCCTGGACCGCGACGGGGTGGTCATCAGCCGGGTGTCACCGGAGGACAAGCTGCGGGTGGCCCGGGCGCTCCAGGCCCGGGGTCACGTCCTGGCCATGACCGGCGACGGGGTGAACGACGGCCCCGCGCTGCAGGAGGCCGACATCGGGGTGGCCATGGGCCGCAGCGGCACCGACGTGGCCCGGGCCGCCGCCGACCTGGTGCTGCTCGACGACGACTTCTCCACCATCGTGGCCGCCGTCGAGCAGGGTCGGGCCACCTTCACCAACATCCGCCGGTTCCTCACCTACCACCTCACCGACAACGTGGCCGAGCTGACCCCCTTCGTGGTGTGGGCCCTCTCGGGGGGACGGTTCCCCCTGGCGCTCGGCGTGCTGCAGATCCTGTGCCTCGACATCGGCACCGACCTGCTGCCGGCCCTGGCCCTCGGCAACGAGCGTCCCACGCCGGGGGTGATGGACCGGCCGCCCGAGGGTCGCCACCTGATCGACCGGCCCCTGCTGGCGCGCGTCTTCGGCGTGCTGGGGCCGGTGGAGGCCGGGGTCTCGATGATCGCGTTCACCGTCGCCCTGGTGGTGGCGGGGTGGTCACCCGGGGAGGCGTTCCCGACCGGACCGGATCTGCTGGCCGCCTCGGGCGCCGCCTTCGCCGCCGTGCTCATCGGTCAGGCCGGCAACGCCTTCGCCTGTCGAAGCGCCACCCGGCCACCCGGCCGCCTGGGTTGGTTCACCAACCGGCTGCTGGTGATCGCCATCGTGGTGCAGTTGCTGGCCCTGGCAGCCTTCCTCCTGGTGGAACCACTGGCCGAGCTGCTCGAACACCGCCCGCCCCCGCCGGCGGCGTTCGTGGTGTCGGTGTTGGCCGCCCCGGCGGTGCTGGCGGCCGACCGCATCCACAAGGTGGTGCGGGCCCGCCGTCGCGCCGCCACCTGACCAGACCGGTCAGCGGGGCGGGCTGGTCAGCGGGGGGCGCGGCCTGCGGCGGCGTCGAGGATGATGCGGTGCTCGGCCCGGCTCACGGTGCGCCGGGTGAGCTCGGCCACCGTGGGGTCGACCGACACCGACGCGATGCCCTTGCGGACGAGGTGCTCCACCAGCTTGGGGTCGTTCGACGCGGCCTGACCGCAGAGCGAGGTGTGGAGACCGGCCGCCGAGGCCCGCTCCACGATGTGGTCGATGGCGTCGAGCACGGCCTCGTCCATGGTGTCGAACAGCTCGCTGCAGATGTCGGAGTCCCGGTCGACGCCCAACATGAGCTGGGTGAGGTCGTTGCTGCCGATGGACACCCCGTGGATGCCCAGCTGCGCGTACTGCGGCAGCCAGTGCACCACCGACGGCACCTCGGCCATGATCCAGCGCTGGAGCTTGCGGTCCCGGCCCAGGGGGTGCTCGTCGATCTGGTGGAGGCAGGCCTCCAGCTCCCACTTGGTGCGCACGAACGGGATCATGAGGTGCACGTTGGGGTAGCGCTGGCGGACGGCGTGGATCACGTCGAGGTCCAGCCGGAACAGCTCGGGCTCGGTCACGTAGCGGAAGCAGCCCCGGTAGCCGATCATCGGGTTGCGCTCCTCGGCCTCGACCTCGCCGCCCTCGAGCCCGCGGAACTCGTTGGAGCGCAGGTCGACGGCCCGGTAGATCACCGGCCGGGGGGTGAAGGCGGCGGCGATGCGCGACACGCCGGCGGCCATGGCCGCCACGTATTCGTCGCGCCGGCCCAGTTCGAGCAGCCGCGAGGGGTGGAGCCCGTCGAGCGCCTCGGTGATCATGAACTCGGCCCGCAGCAGGCCGACCCCGTCGACGGGGAGGGCGGCCACCCGCTCGGCGTCGTCGGGCACGGCCAGGTTCACGAACACCGACGTCGCCGTGGTCTCCACCGCGATCTGGTGTGCGGTGGCGGTGCCACCCGCGGGTTCGGCGGCGGGGCGGAGCGACGCGGCGACGTCGCCCTCCAGCACCACGCCGGAGCCGCCGTCGACGGTGACGACCTGGCCGTCGACCAGGTCTTTGGTGGCGGTGCGGGCCGCCACCACCACCGGTCGGTGCAGCTCGCGCCCCACGATGGCGGCGTGGCAGGTGATCCCACCGTGGTCGGTGACGATGGCCCCGGCCCGACGCAGCGCCGGCAGCCAGTCGGGGTCGGTCATGGCCGCCACCAGGATCTCGCCCTGCTCGAGGCGGTGGCTGTCCTTCGGCGAGTGCAGGATGCGCACCTTCCCCGACACCACGCCCGGCCCGGCGGCCAGACCGGTGGCCAGCACCCGAGCCGACGACGCCGCCGCACCGGGAGCCGCACCGGAGCCGGTGGCCGTGGCCCCGCCGGCCGGGTCCTCGCCCAGGGTGGTGATGGGCCGGGTCTGCACCACGAACAGCTCGTCGCCGGCGAAGGCCCACTCCATGTCCTGGGGGGACCCGTAGTGGTCCTCGACCCGGCGGGCCAGCTCACCGAGCGCCCGGAGCTGGGCGTCGGTGAGCACCCGCTCGGTGCTCTCGCCGGCGGTGAGGGTCTGTCGTTCCTGACCCGAGTCGGTGCCGACCAGGCGCTCCACCTGGTGACCGATCCGCACCTCCAGGACCTGCAGGTCGCCCTTGTCGAGCACGTAGTTGTCGGGCTCGACCTGACCGCCCACGACCACCTCGCCGAGGCCGAACGCCGCCTCGATCACCACCCGGTCCCGGGCCCCGGTGCGCGGGTCGGCGGTGAACAGCACCCCCGACCGGTCGGACCGCACCATCTGCTGCACGACCACGGCCACCGACGGCTCGTCGTCGAAGCCCTGGGCGTCTCGGTAGGCCACGGCCCGCGACGACCAGAGCGACGCCCAGCAGCCCAGCACCGCCTCCACCAGGGCATCGGGGCCGCTGACGTTGGTGAAGCTCTCGTGGATGCCGGCGAACGACATGGCGGCCGAATCCTCGGCCGGGGCCGAGGAGCGCACCGCCACCGCCACCTCGGGCCCGAGGTGGTGGTAGGCCGTGACCAGCTCGGCCCGGAGCTCGGCCGGCAGGCCCGCCCGGCGCACCAGCTCGGTACCGGCCCGGGCCACCCGGGCGAACTCCTCGGCGGCCGCAGCCAGGTCGTCGCGGGGCTCGGGTCGGAGGGCGTTGGCCTCGGCCCGCAGCCCGGCCTCGTCGAGGGCGGCGAGGTAGGCGTCGTGGACCACCACGAACCCCGGCGGCACGGGGAGTCCGGCCCGGGTCATCTCCCCGAGGTTGGCGCCCTTGCCACCCACCGACGGGCTGTCGGCCAGGGTGAGGTCCCGGAACCAACGGATGCGGGGGGTGGGCTCGGTGGTGCTCATGGGATCTCCGGGTCGGGGAACGGTGGGGCGGTCGAGGCGAGGCGGCGCGGGCTCGGCCACTGTGGACCGGCGACGGATCGCACGCAAGCGGTCCCGCGGACCCGGCACGCTCACTCCCGGGGGCCGAGGGACCGGGGCCGGGACGGGTGGCCCGGGCTCGGATGCCTCGATGACCGGGGAGCCGTCGTGGTGGGCGACGTGGCAGACGTGGGCGACGTGGGGGCCGTCGTGGTGGGCGATGTCGGGGCCGACGCCGGTTGCGTGCCACCCCACAGGTCGACGATGTCGAGCACGGGGGTGCCTGCCGGCACCTCGGTGCGGGCGCCCGCCAGTGCGGTGGCCACGTCGGGTAGCACCGGCACCCGCCGGCACAGCTGGCGCAGCTGACGGCGGTGGTCGATGCGGTCGTCGACCAGGCGGAAGCGATGCCAGTGCGGGGCGGCCTCGAAGCGCAGGATGAGCCAGGCCAGCTCGTCGGGCGCCACGACCAACCGGCTGAGGTCCACGATCACGGGACCGTCGGCGGGCACCACGTCGAGCAGCCGGTCGGCCACCTCATGGGCCTGTGCGGTGGTCGCGACCTCCCCGGCCACGGACACCACCGCAACCTGGTACTCGGTGCTCACCACGACGTGGACTCCCGTCGGTTCGGCCCCCATGGGTCCATGATGCGCCCGCCGAAAGGAATCGAACAGGGTCGTAGGTCCCCGCAGGCCCGGCCCTCCGACCGTTGCGGCAGCGCGTGCGGGGGTGCATCCTGTCGACATGACCGCTGACCCAGATCTCGATGCCCTCGACGCCTTCGACGACCTCGGGGAGGAGGGGACCCTGGGCGGCGTCTCCGCCGTCGGTTCGCTCACCATCGCCACGCTCATCGACGGACCGGTGGCCAGCACCACGCCCGACGCCACCCTGTACGAGGTGGCGGCCCTGCTCACGGCCGGCGACATCGGCGCACTCGTGGTCGACGACGGGCGCGACGGCGAAGAGGTGGCCACCGCCGTGATCACCGAGCGCGACGTGATCCGGGCCCTGGCGGCACTGGCCGACCCGGCCGAGGTGCGGGTGCACAGCGTGGCCAGCACCGACCTGGTGTGGTGCGACGCGTCGGCCACCGTGGCCGAGGTGGCCGAGCTGATGTCGGAGCGGTTCCTGCGCCACGTCCTGGTGGAGGACGACGGCGAGCTGGTGGGGATCATCTCCGCCCGAGACCTGCTGGGTGTCTACGCCGCCTCCGAGGACCTCGGGGACTGACCAACTCCGGACCGGGCCATCGGCCCGGGTAGCGTCCGCCCGATGTTGTGGCCCGCCATCGGCGACCTGCTGCCCGCCGCAGCCGCGGTCGCCCTCAGCCCGTTCCCGATCGTGGCCGTGGTGGTGGTGCTCGGCACCGCCCGGGCCCGGTCCAACGGCATCGCGTTCGCCGCCGGCTGGACGGGTGGGCTGGCCGTGCTCACCGCCATCGTCACCGCCATCAGCAGCGGTGCATCCGACGCCGATTCCACCCCGTCCACCGCGGTCGGGGTGGTCCGCGTGGTGGTGGGCCTGGTGTTCCTGGGGCTCGCCGTCAAGACCTGGCGGGGGCGGCCGCGCCCGGGCGAAGAGACCCCGATGCCGGGCTGGATGGCCTCGCTGGACCAGCCCGCACCGGGTCGCACCCTCGTCCTGGGTGCGGCCCTCTCGGGCCTCAACCCCAAGATCATGGCCCTCGCCATCTCCGCGGCGGCCTCCATCAGCCAGGCGGACCTGGACCCGACCGAGACCGCACTGGCCGCTGCGGCCTTCGTGGCCATCGGATCGAGCACCGTGCTGCTCGCGGTGGGCGCCCACCTCCTGGCGGCCGAGCGCGCCGCGGGACCGCTCGCCACGCTGAAGCGGTTCATGATCGACCACAACACCGCCATCATGTTGGTGGTCCTGGTGGTGCTCGGGGCCAACATCCTCGGCGAGGGCATCGCCACCCTGGCCGACTGATCTGGCCCAGGCGGCTCCCGTCAGGCGTCGACCACCCCGCCGCTGGCGGGCCGGGACGACAGCACGGCGATGCTGGCGCCCAGCACCCAGGCGGGAATCACCAGCACGACCGGCCGCCAGGTCGACGCCACCACGAGCAGCGCGGCAGCCATGACCCAGCCCACCACCGCGAACCACGTGGGGAACAGACCCGCCCGCCGGGCCCGCGTGGTGCTCACCGCGATGAAGACCGCGCTGGACCGGACCGCCACGATCTGGGCCAACGCGGCGCCGAAGGCGATCATCGGTCGCATCGCATCCAGGTCGATGCGGTCGGGCGCCATGCTCTCGGCCACCCACACCGTGGCCAGCTCCGAGGCTCCCACCGCGAACACGGCCGTGACGAACACCGAGCCGGCCACCAGCTGCACGGTGGCGAAGATGGTGTGCTCGCGGCCGCCGGCGCGCACGATCCGGTCCCGGAACGCCGCCAGGAACCAGATGAAGGCGATGCCGGCGAAGGGCACGATGTACAGGCCGGCCAGGCGGGAGCCGCGCCGCAGGTCTGGTCGGCTCAGGTAGTCGAGGAGCTCCTGGTCGGTGGACTGCACGCTGGGGCTCCGCTGCAGGAGCAGCCACCCGGCCACGAACAGCGCCGCAAAGACGACCCCCGCCAGCGCCACGCGCGAGCCGCGCTGGCGGGGCTCGCCCGGGGCGGCGGCTGTTCCGGGATCACTCCCGGGGTCAGGTCCGGGATCCGGGGCTGTTCCAGCAACGTCGTCCGGCATCAGGGCGCCCCTTCATCGGTGTCGATCGCCTCACGCAACCAGGCCTCGGCCCGGGCCAGGGCCTCGCCGGTGGCCTCGCCGAGGATCGGGGTGGCCGGCACCAGGTCCACGGACCCACCCAGTTCGAGCCGATCGGTGTGCTCGATCCAGGACTGCACGGCCGGGTCCACCCCCGCCAGGAAGAGGTGCCCACCCGCGGCGGACAACCGCTCGGCGTAGTCGGCCATGACCACCAGGAAGGTGGCCCCGAGCGAGGTGCGGCCGCGCAGGCGGAGCACCACCACCGGTCGGTCGGTGCCGGCCGGGTCGGGCAGGTGGGCCTGGAGCGTGCGCGTGCCCGCGTACAGGAGGCTCCCGTAGGCGTGGAGCACCGTCACGGACCGGCTCGGGGCCGCCCCGGGCGCTGGAAGTTCCTCGTACGTGCCGTCGGGCCGACGCCGCAGCTCGACCACCCGGAGGTCGACCAGTTCCTGGTTGAGCTGGAGCAGCAACGACAGGACCACGCCGGTACCCACCGCGGCCGGGACCGGCAGCACCAGGGTGGCGATGAAGGTGCTGGTGAGGGCGATCCGGGAGTTGACCCCGGAGAGGTAGACGGTGCGGATCTCTCCGACCCGCACCGAACCGATGGCCGCGGTGACCAGCACGGCCGCCAGGGTCGCCATGGCCACGTTGCCCACCAGCCGGGCGAAGACGACCACGATCAGCGCCATCCAGACACCCGAGGCCACCGAAGCCCAACGGGTGGTGGCCCCGGCCTTCACGTTGAGCGCGGTCTGCCCCACCGACCCGCCCACCGGTTGGCCCTGCAACAGACCCGCCGCCAGGTTCCCCATGCCCTGGCCCAGGAAGTCGCCGTTGGCATCGCTCCGCGACCCGTCCTCGTTCGGCGCCGATTCGCTGACACCGGCCCCCTGCACCAGCACGATCACCGCCACCGCGAACGCCCCGAGCAGCAGGTCGGGGGTGAGCAACCCCAGCCGGGGCAGCGCCAGGGTGGGCAGCGACGACGGGATGTCGCCCACGTCGCCCACCCGGGTGACCCCGTCGATGTCGCCGAGGGCGAGCGCCGCGGTCGGCACCACCAGCGCCACCACCGCCGCGTAGCCGGACAACGGGGTGCGGGCCAGCCCCACCACCAGCGCCATCGCCGCCAACCCCACGAGCACCGTGGCCCGGTCCCACTCACCGGGGGCGGTGAGCACGGACCAGGCCCGGGTGACGGCGTAGTCGCCCTCGCCCGTCATCCCGGTGAGGTCACCGAACTGGCCGAGGACGATGTTGGCCGCCACCCCGGTGAGGAAGCCCATCATCACCGAGTGCGACACGAACCGGACGTACCGGCCGAGGCGCAGGATCGAGGCCACCACCATCAGGGCGCCGGCCAACAGCGTGAGCAGCAGGAGGGCGGCGCTGCGGTCCTGGGCCGGTACGCCCGCCAGCACCGAGCCCGCCGCCAAGGCTGCCGCGCTGGTGGTGGTGACCACCATCAGGCGGGTGCTGGAGAAGAGACCCCCTGCGATCGGCCCCACCAGGCTGGCGTACAACCCGTGGATCGGGTTGACCCCGGCGAGCACGCTGGCCGCCATGCCGTCGGGCACGCTGCCGATGGCACCCGGGACACCAGCCACCGCCTCGGAGCGGAGGGTGCGCGCGTCCACCCGGTTGGCGGCCCACCAGGCCCGCAGATCGAGAGGCGGACGTCGCACCGGTCGGTCCTGGCGAGGGGTTGTTGGCCGGGCCGTCAGGGCGTGACGATGGCGAAGTCGGTGTCCACCCGGGCCACCAGCGACACGAGCCGACCCAGCACACCCGCGTCACCGTCGCACACCACCGTGCCGTCGGCCAGGGCCTCGGCCATGTCCAGCGTGCCCGTGACCAGCCCGATCAGCGTCGGGCGGGTGAGGGTGAAGGTGGTGCTGCCCGGCACGGGCGACGTCGCCCGACGTTGGATCAGCACGCCGTTGCGGAGCTCGGTCACCTGGGTGAAGCCCTCGTCGGTGATCACCCAGCTCATGACGAGGTGTTCGTCCCAGGCCCGAGGGCCGTCGATCCGGGTGCCGACGGAGCCGAACAGCTGCTCCACCGACAGCGCGCCGACCACGTCGACGGCCGACGAGCTGGTGGGCGTGCCGAACTGGCCGTGGCGGAGCTCGTGGGCTCCCGAGAGGAAGGCGTTGCGCCAGGTTCCGTTCTCCGCGCCGAAGCCGATCTGCTCCAAGGTGTCGGCCTGCAGGGTCCGGGCCGCGGCGTGGGTCTCGTCGGCGAACAGCACGTGGTTGAGCACCTCGGCCGCCCACCGGTGGTCGCCCTCGTCGAAGGCCCGCTGGGCCTCGGCTACCGCCGCATCGGCACCGCCCATGGCGGCCACGTAGCGCACCGCCGCGTCCGCGGGCGGGTGGGGCCACAGGTGGGCCGGGTTGGCGTCGTACCAGCCCATGTAGCGCTGGTAGATGGCCTTCACGTTGTGGCTGACCGACCCGTAGTAGCCGTGGGTGTGCCACTGGGCCGCCAGCGCCGGCGGCATCTCGATCATCTCGGCGATCTCGGATCCCACGTAGCCCTGGTTCATGAGCCGGAGGGTCTGGTCGTGGAGGTAGGCGTACATGTCGCGCTGGGCCGACAGGAACGCCACGGCGCGTTCGCGTCCCCACGTGGGCCAGTGGTGCGAGGCGAACACCACGTCGAGCTCGCTCCCCCACAGGTCGATGGCCTCGGTGAGGTAGGCGGCCCAGGCGCGGGCGTCGCGCACCTCAGCCCCACGGATGGTGAGGATGTTGTGGAGGGTGTGCGACGTGTTCTCGGCCGAACACAGGGCCCGGTGGTCGGGGAAGAAGAAGTTCATCTCCGCCGGTGCCTCGGTCCCGGGGGTCACCTGGAACACGATCCGCACCCCGTCGATGACCAGCTCCTGGCCCGTGGTGGTGATGTCGACGGTGGGCGCGATCAGGGTGGGCTCGCCCAGCGAGGTCGTCTGCCCCAGGCCGGTCCCGATCTGACCGGCCGGCCCCTTGGGGAGCGCCGCCCCGTACATGTACCCGGCCCGGCGGGCCATGGCCGTGCCGGCGTACACGTTCTCGGACACCGCGTAGTCCATGAACCCCTCGGGGGCGATCACCTGGGTGCGGCCCGAGGCCACGTCGTCGTCGGTGATGATCCCCTTCACGCCGCCGAAGTGGTCGATGTGGGAGTGGGTGTAGATCATGGCCACCACCGGCCGCGCACCACGGTGCTCGGTGTAGAGGGCGAACGCGGCGGCCGCCGTCTCCCGGCTGATCAGCGGGTCGATGACGATCACCCCGGTGTCACCCTCGATCACGCTCATGACCGAGAGGTCGAACCCACGGAGCTGGTAGATGCCGGGCACCACCTCGAACAGCCCGTCCTTGATCAGCAGCTGGCCCTGCCGCCACAGGCTCGGGTTCGCCGTGTCGGCCGGCGGGCCGTCGAGGAAGCGGTAGGCGTCGAGGTCCCAGACCACCCGGCCCTCCGCGTTGCGGATCTGGCGCTCCTCGCTGCGGGCCACGAAGCCGTGCTCGGCGTCGTCGAAGTCCTGGGTGTCGTCCCACGGCTGGGTGGTGGCGAAGGCGTCGATCGCGGCCCGGGTGGTGGCGCTGACGGTGGCGGGGGACGGGGTGGCGTCGGGCACGAAGCGCTCCTGGGTATCGGGGCAGGGCGCAGCGGGCGCGCGCCTCCGCCGCCAGTATCTGCCACCGGTGTCGGAGGGTCATCACCCATCGTGGGGTGATCCGCCCCGGGCTGAAAACGGCAACGGGCGTGGATCCGGGCCCACATCGGGGCCGGATCCACGCCCGTTCGCGAGGGTTGGTCGACTACTCGATGCGGAGGCCGGAGATGGCCCGGGCGATGACCAGCTGCTGGATCTGCTCGGTGCCCTCGAAGATGTCGAAGATCTTGGCGTCGCGGTGCCAGCGCTCCACGGGGTACTCCCGGGTGTAGCCGTAGCCGCCCAAGATCTGGATGGCGCGCTCGGTGACCCACACGGCCACGCGGCCGGCCTTGAGCTTGGACTGGCTGCCCTCGGCGTTCACGTACTTGCCGTTGCGGCTGAGCCAGGCGGCCCGGTGCACCAGCAGGCGGGCGGCGTCGATCTCGGTGATCATGTCGGCCAGCATGAAG
>WBZL01004881.1_pt1 | contig 11359 bp, 6 predicted proteins | sample 5204291 | NCBI WGS metagenome assembly WBZL01 (sample SAMN12344345, study PRJNA552823) | activated sludge metagenome | biome: Activated sludge suspended growth; feature: Nitrification reactor; material: Wastewater; isolation source: activated sludge from nitrification reactor of wastewater treatment...
GGGTGCACGGGTCGTCGCGCAGGGCATTGGTAGGTTTCCCCCGATGGCCACGTACGGGCCCGGCCGGGGTCGCAGCTCGAAGCAGACCACTCGCTCGCGCAGCGCGAGCACGTCGTCGCGCGCCCGCACGGACCGGTCCGACCGATCGGGCGCCGTCGATCGCACCGAGCGCTCCGACCGGGTCGACGCCACGGGCCGCGTGCGTCGGGGCTCGGGGGCCGCCTCGGCCGACATCCGCGAGGCGATCGGTGGGCGCGAGCACGAGTTCGCCGGCGTCGGGCTGATCGTCGCCGGGATCCTGATCGGGCTCGCGGTCTACTTCGACGTGGCCGGACCGCTCGGCCGTGGCATCGAGACCCTGATCGGCTGGTTCACCGGCCTCGGCCGTTTCGTCGTGCCGATCGCCCTGATCGGTGCCGGTGCCGCGCTCGTGCACCGTGGGCGCAGCGACAACCGCCCGCGCCTGGTGCTCGGGTACTTCCTGGCCGCGCTGTCCATCCTCGGGTTGTTGCACGTCGTGCGCGGCCCCGAGAAGCTGATGGCCGACTTCGACGCGTTCGGCACGGCCGGCGGCTGGTTCGGTGCGCTCATCGGCGAGCCGATGCGCAACCTGATCGCCGACGCCGGGGCCATCGTCGTGTTCGTCGCGCTGTTCCTGCTCGGCGTGCTGCTGATCACCGGGTCGACCATCCGCCAGCTGATGAGCCAGACCGGGCGCAGCGCGGCAGCGGTCGCCACGCCGCTCGGCAAGGTCGCGCGCACCGCCCGCGACAAGTTCGGCGACATCGCCACGTTGCGCAGCGAGCGCGACGGGGCCGAGCCGCTCGACCCCTACGACGAAGACCTGTCGGAGGCACGTCCGAGCCTGTACGACGCCGACGCCGACGACGACTGGAGCGATGTCGCACCGAAGTCCAAGCCGAAGCGCAAGGCCAAGGCCGTCGAGCCGGTGGTGTACGACGGCGGCGACGGCGAGCAGGCCGAGCTCGAACTCGGCCCGGGCGCGGCCCGCGGCGCGTGGGTGCTGCCGCCCGCCAACTACCTGAACCGCACCGAGAACCAGACGATCAACAAAGCCGAGGTCGAGGCCCGCGGCACCACGCTCGTCGAGGCGCTGGCGTCGCACGGGGTCGAGACCCGTATGGTCGGCATGACCGTCGGTCCCACCGTCACCCGCTACGAGCTCGAGCTCGGCCCGGGCGTCAAGGTGGCCCGCATCACCAGCCTCAACCGCGACATCGCCTACGCGATGGCGGCGGTCGACGTGCGCATCCTCGCCCCGATCCCGGGTCGATCGGCGATCGGTGTCGAGGTGCCCAACCACACGCGTCAGCTGGTGGCGCTCGGCGACATCATGACCTCGCCCGAGGCGAAGGTCGCGTCGCACCCGCTCGACGTGGCGGTCGGCAAGGACATCGCCGGCCGGGCGGTGTTCTTGAACCTCGCCACCACGCCGCACCTGCTCATCGCCGGCACCACCGGCGCCGGCAAGTCGAGCGGCATCAACTGCATCATCACCTCGTTGCTGATGCGCACCACGCCCGAGCAGGTGAAGCTCATCCTCATCGACCCGAAGCAGGTCGAGATGGGTCAGTACAACCGGTTGCCGCACCTGCTCACCCAGCCGGTCACCAACCCGAAGAAGGCCGCCAACGCGCTGCAGTGGGCCTGCAAGGAGATGGACCGCCGCTACGACGTGCTCTCCGAGGTCGGCTTCCGCGACATCGGCGGGTACAACGCCGCCTACGACCGGGGTGACCTCATCGGCGAGGCGATGCCCGGCCTGCTCGACGACGAGAACCCGCCGCAGTACGAGCGGATGCCGTACATCGTGGTGGTCGTCGACGAGCTCAACGACCTGATGATGGTGGCCGCCCGCGACGTCGAGGAGAGCATCACCCGCATCGCGCAGAAGGCCCGTGCGGTCGGCATCCACCTGATCGTCGCGACCCAGCGGCCGTCGGTGAACGTCATCACCGGCGTCATCAAGGCCAACGTGCCGGCCCGCATGGCCTTCGCCGTGTCGTCGCTCACCGACAGCCGGGTCATCCTCGACCAGCCGGGCGCCGAGAAGCTGGTCGGCAAGGGCGACATGTTGTTGCTGCCCGGCAGCAGCAACGTCGCGCAGCGCATCCAGGGCTCGTTCGTGAGCGAGGAGGAGGTGCGCAAGGTCGTCGCCCACTGGCGTCGCCAGGCGCCCGAGGTCACCTACGTCAGCGGCGTCGAGGGCGACGACGGCGAGAGCAGCGGCGGCGGCGGGCTGTTCGGCGGGTCGTCGGGTGGAGCCGACGAGGACGAGGACGAGGCATTGATGCGGCAGGCGATCGAGCTGGTCGTGCGCAGCCAGCTCGGTTCCACCTCGATGCTGCAGCGCAAGCTCAAGGTGGGCTTCGCCCGTGCTGGCCGGATCATGGACCTGCTCGAACAGCGGGGCATCGTCGGCCCGAGCGAGGGCTCGAAGGCCCGTGCGGTGCTGATGACCGTCGAGGAGTACGAGCTGCTCCAGGGCAGCTGACGTCGCTCAGGTCGTCGGTCTCCGGGCACGCTTCGTGCGTGGCGCGGCCGCGCGTTCCCGGGCCTCGCGCAGCTTGGCCTCGACCACCAGGCGCACGACATCGAGCGGCAGCGGGTCGCGGTGGCGGAACTTCACCGTCCCCTTCGACACCGCGTAGGGGGCGAGCGCGGCGTCGACCGCCGGGTCGCCCTGGGGGAGCGGATACATCGACACGTGCTCGCTCCAGGCGGCCATGAACACGAAGACCTTGCCGTCGATCGTGAATGCCGGGATCGCGTAGCTGATCCGCTCGCCGGCCTCGGGCTCGACCTCGTGGACGACCGTTCGGATCGCCTCGAGGCGCTCGCGGCCGATCTGGTCGCAGTCGGCCAGGTACTCCTCGACGGTGGTGTGTGTGCTCATCCGGGTGACCTCCGTGCGATCCGACGGCGCCGGCTCCCTCGACTCATCGGTGGCGTGACGCCGGTGACATGATGCCCGACGGAGCCATCCGGCATCGGTGCCGGTGGTCGCATGGGGGTGCGTCATGGAGTTCACGGAGGTCACGACCGGGCTGCGGTTCCCGGAGGGCCCGATCGCGATGCCCGACGGCACGGTGATCCTGGTCGAGATGTTCGGCCCGCGGATCACTCGCGTGCACCCGGACGGCACCAAGGAGACGGTCGCCGAGATCGTCGGCGGCCCGAACGGGGCGGCGATCGGCCCCGACGGTGCGCTGTACCTGTGCAACAACGGTGGCTGCTTCACGCCGGTCGATCTGGGCGAACTGCTGCTGCCCGGACCGTTCGACCCGAGCCGCTACATCGGCGGTCGGATCCAGAAGGTCGACCTCGCTACGGGTGCGGTCACCGACCTGTACACCGAGTGCGACGGCCGTCCGCTCCGAGCACCGAACGACCTCGTGTTCGACGCCCACGGCGGGTTCTGGTTCACCGACCACGGCATCCGCGACGCTGCCAACCGCACCAGCGACCTCACGAGCATCTACTACGCCAAGGCCGACGGCAGCTCGATCACCGAGGTCGTCCACCCGGTGGAGGGCCCCAACGGCATCGGCCTGTCGCCCGACGGCACCAAGGTGTACTGGGCCGAGACCCACTCGGGTCGCGTGTTCCAGCGCACGATCGCGTCGCCGGGCGTACTCGAGCCGCTGCCGCCGCTCGATCCGGGTCTGCTGGTGGGCCTGCCCGGCTACCAGTTGTTCGACTCGCTCGCGGTCGACGGCGAGGGCAACGTGTGCGTGGCGACGTTGATCAACGGCGGCATCACCGTGATCACCCCGTCCGGCGAGACGAGCCACATCGCCACGGGCGACCTGCTCACCACGAACATCTGCTTCGGCGACCGCGACGGCAGCGGCGAGTACCGCGACGCCTACATCACCGTCAGCGGCACCGGCAAGCTCCTGCACTGCCGCTGGCCGAACAACGGTCTCCGCCTCAACCACCTGTAGGCCACGCCGGCCGGCTGAACGTCGTGCACGGCCGGCATCGTGCTCGGCCGTTCGCTGCTCAGGCCGATGGATGTTCAGGACGTGCGATGTGGGAGCGGGCGCCGGGTTCGGCCGCTCGTCGCCGCGGCCGCATGGATGCTCTCGGAGGGGGCGATCGGACAGCTGGCGTCCACTCCGGCCGTTCATGTCGCGAGATTCGGCCTCCCGAGGCCGATGTCCGCGACATGAACGGGTTCCGGGGTCGCCGGGCGCCGCGGGCGTTGAACGAGGTCGGGTCGAAGATCGGCGCTGGGCCGGGTCGCTCCACGTTCACGAGCATCGGTGGGGCCGTGGCAGGGGTCCCTGCGTGTCAGGACCCGTGGTGGGACCCGAAACGGAGGGAACCCGGGACGCCTCGGCGTCGTCTGAATGACATGCTCGTGAGCGTGGGGAACAGCCGACGTCGACGTGTTGGGGCGGTGGCGCTCGTCTGTCTCGTGCTCGGCGGGTGTTCGGACGACCCCGCATCCGTCGCGCCGACCACCACCGAGGGCAGCACGGCGACGACGTCCGAATCGACGCCCGGGACGACGCCGACGGACACGGGATCACCGACCACGACGGTGCCGTCGAACACGATCCCGTCGCGCGTCCCGGTGCCCCACTTCGTCGACGAGACCGGCTTCGACGACCACTCCGTTCCGTCGGTCGTCTCGGTCGACGAGCTGCTGGCACTGTCGCGCACCGGTGTCGGCGGGCAGTCCGTCGTGAAGTTCGTGCTCCCGGCGTTCGACCTGTCGACCGACGCGCCGGACCTCCCACGAGCCCACCTGATGGACAGCGCGTTCTACGAGTTGCACGACGAGTGGTGGTGGTTCCGTCTGCTGAACGGCCGAAGCGTCTCCGGCGACGACACCGTCCCCAGCACCGATCGGCGCTTCGGCTCGGTCGCCGAGATCGAGCAGTGGGCACGGTCGATCCCGGCGGCGCAGCTCCCGATCGGCCTGCGCTTCGTCGAGGACCGCCTCTACAGCGAGCGGTTCTACGAGGTGGCCTTGCACAGCGAACCCCGGTCGCTCGGCGTGGGGTCGATCGTCGGCTTCCCCGACTCGAGCGGGACGGTTCGCTGGCTGCTCGAGTTGGAGTACACCGACGAGGTCACCCCCGAGCACATCGCACGGTTCTTCGAGCGCCTCCGGCCGGTGTTGCCGGCCGAGGTCTCGGACGCGTTGGAGTGGGTCGTGCGTTCGCCGCAGCACGACGAGGTCGCACGGCGCATGGTCGACGAGGGCCTGCCGTACGGCGACCGGGTGGTGCGCTACGCCGATCTCGTGGCCGCCGGCGTGGCGTCGGTGTACAGCGAGGGCATCACCGCCGGCCGGTTGCTGTACGTCGGGCCCGACGGCGCCGACCTCGCCGACGCCACGCCCACCGACATCGTGATCACCGAACACGTCCCCGACTGGCTGCCCCAGGCTGCGGCGCTCGTGACCTCGGATCCGCAGACGCCGCTCGCCCACGTCGCGCTGCTGGCCCGCAACCGCCGCATCCCGGACGCGTCCAGCGCCGGCATCACCGCCGACGCCGGCGTGCGCCAGGCCGCACGAGTGCGAGCCCACGCCGTGGTGATGGCGAGCGGCGGGCGGCTCACGATCGGGCTCATCACCCGTGAGCAGTATGCGGCCTGGCAGCGCGGCGAGGAGATCGCTCCGCTCACCCTGCCGGTGGTCGACACGTCCACGATGCCGCTGGTGGTCGACCTCACCGCCCTCGTCGACGAGCTCTCCGCGGGCGGCCTGACCGTCGCGGAGGTCGACCGGTGGATCCCGGTGATCGGTGGCAAGGCGGCCGGTTTCCTGACGCTGCTGTCGACGCCGGGGCTCGCCCCGCCGCCGGACCCCACGGCGGTCACCGTCCGGCCCTACCTCGAACACCTGGCGCCGCTGCGCGCGACGATCGCCGCCGCGCTCGACGACCCGTCGCTCGACGCGGATCCGAGGGCTCGATGGCTGGTGCTCGAAGGCGACGACGACTACCCGGACGTGTTCTCGAGCGACGCCGACGCATCGTTCGCCGAGCGGTACCTCGCTGCGCACCCGCCGGGCACGGCGCTCGGTGACGTGCTCGACGCCGGTGGCATCCGCGAGTACGTCGAGGACACGCCGATCGACCCGGCGACGCTGCGCGCGATCACCGCCGAGCTGCAGCGCACCTACGGCACCTACGCCGACACGACCGGTCTGCGGTTCCGGTCGTCGAGCTCGGTCGAGGACGTCGAGGGCTTCAACGGCGCCGGCCTCTACACGTCGTACACGGGCTACCTACGCCCCGAGGCACAGGCGGATCCCGATGACCGTGACAACACGATCGAGTCGGCGATCCAGAAGGCCTGGGCCTCGTACTGGAGCTTCGAGGCCTTCGAGGAACGACGAGCCGAGCAGATCGACCACCTCAGCGGCGCCATGGGTCTGGTGGTGCACGCTCGCTTCGACGACGACCTCGAACGCGACAACGGCGTCGCCACCTTCACGTACCTGCCGCGTGCTCAGGGCGAGGCGATCGACGACGACGCCGAGCTCGAGATCAACGTCCAGGTCGGTGCCAACGACGTCACCAACCCCGACGGCACCTCGACGCCCGAGGTGATCGTCGTGCGCCGGGTCGACGGTGCGATCACGATCGAACGCTCGGCACCGTCGTCGCTGGTGGAGTCCGGCGGGCAGGTGCTCGACGACGCGGCAGCGCGCGAGCTGTTCGACCAGACCGCTGCGGTGGCCGAGGTGTGGCGCACCCGTCTGAACGCGTCGCTGTCGAGCGAGCAGCAGGTGCAGACCGTGGTGCTGGACGTCGAGTTCAAGAACGTCGAGGCCGGCTGGCCGGCGTTGCGTCCCGGCGAGCAGGCGTACCCGGCTCGGCTCGTGATCCGCCAGGTGCGCAGCCTCGACCCGGGCATGCGCCGACTGCCGGCAGCGGCTCGCGACCTGCCGGTACCGCTCGACGTGCTGATGCGCGCATCGGAGATCGAGGCGGGCTCGTGCACCGGTGCGTCGGGTCGTCGCTACGAGGGGATCGTCGTGCGAACGGATCCGCTGCTCGCGCCCGACATGGGCCACACCGACGTCGCGTGGCAGGTGGGCGACGAGCTGCCCAACGGCACGGCGTGCAACGACACGCGGGTCGACGTCGCGAGCTACACGTCCCCCGACCGGGCGCTCGTGTCGCTGCTCACCGACGGCCAGGCCTTCGTGGTCCTCGACAGCGCCGCCTGAGCAGTCGGGCGGTCGTGGCCGGCGGGGGAGCGGCGCTCGGGTACGTTCGGCCTCGTGACCGCCGAGCCACCGCGGAACCGACGCGAGCAGAAGAAGGAACAGACCCGGCTCGCGCTGGTCGAGGTCGCGCATCGTCGATTCGCGCACCGCGGCTACCACGAGACCACCCTCGACGAGATCAGCACCGAGGTGGGGGTGCGGGTGCAGACGCTGCTGCGGCACTTCGAGTCGAAGGCCCATCTGGCCATGGCGCCCTGGTACTTCCGCCTCGGGATGCTGCAGGCACGCCTCGACGCGCGTCGTGACGACGGGCTCGACACGCTCGCCGTGTGGCGCCGGTTCGTCGCCGAGGAGTCGGCCGAAGCGACACGGCCCTCGTCGCCGACCGCCTCGTCGGTGGTCGATTCGATCAAGGCGTTCCGGTCGTGGGCCGAGCAGGATCCGGTGCTCGTGGCGATGTCGAGCGACATCGAGGTGCGCACACAGTTGGCGCTCGCATCGGCGCTCGCTGCCGACCGGCGTCTGCCGGCCGACGACCTCCACTCGAGGCTGGTCGCCTCGATGCTCGTCTCGGGTCGCTCGGCCGTGTTCGGCCGTTGGGTGGCGTCCGGCGCGACGAGCCCGCGGCTCGCCGCCGATCAGGACGCGTTGATCGACGTGGTGGTCGCGTCGTTTCCGCGGCGCTCGACGCGTCGGTTGCTCCGCCTGGGGCTCGACGGCGCGCGACCACAAATGTGAGTGATTAACATCAGGGCGGACAGCGAGCTGGGGGGCTGGATGTCGAGGGGCGACACACGATGACGGGGAGGGACGCACTGCTCGCTCGCGTGCCGCTGTCGATGCGTCGCGCCGGCCGCACGCTCCTGCCGGCGGGGTGCATCGTCGCGCTGCAGGTGGTGCTGTTCCCCGTGCCGCTCGGCATCGTCGTGCGCGGCGCGACCGTCGGGTTGCTCACCGCGCTCGTCGCGCTCGGGGCGGCGCTCGTGTTCCGTGCCAACCGTGCACTGAACTTCGCGTCCGCCGACCTCGGGTATCCGGCCGCCCTGGTGGCGGTGATGCTCGTCTCGGTGAGCGGGCTGCCCTACCTGTTGGGCCTCGGCGCCGGCCTGGCGCTCGCGTTCGTGCTCGGCGCCGTGGTGGAGATGCTGATCGTGCGCCGGTTCGCCACCTCGTCCCGTCTGATCTTCACGGTCGCGACGATCGGGCTCGCCCAGCTGCTGGCCTCGCTGGCGTACAGCGTCGGCCGCTGGTGGTGGGACGAGGAGCCGGCGTCGTTGCGGCTGCCGGCACCGTTCGAGTTGTCGCTGCGCATCGATCCGTTGACCTTCGATGCCGGCTACGTCGTCGTGTGGGTCGTCTCGCCGCTGCTCCTCGTCGCGGTCTGGTGGCTGCTCGCCCGCACCCACCTCGGCGCGCTCGTCCGTGCGGCGGCCGACCGGAGCGAACGGGCGTCGCTGCTCGGCGTGCCCGTGCGCCGGGTGCACACCCTCGTGTGGGCGCTCGCCTCGGTGCTCGCGTTCGCGGCGCTGTGGATGCGCGCCGGCGTGCTCGGTCTGCCGGTCGGGTCGGCGCTCGGGTTGGGTGTGCTGCTGCGTTCGATCGGCGCGCTGGTGGTGGGTCGGATGACCGAGCTCGTCACCGTGGTCACCACCGCGGTCGCGTTCGGGGTGCTGGAGACGGCGGTCACCTTCGGTGCCGACAGCGCGGCAGAAGGTCAGGCGGTGGTGGCCGCCGTGGTCCTGGCGGTGCTGCTGCTCCGTCGCCGCTCGGCGACGCGTGCCGAGGCGGAGGAGACGTCGAGCTGGCGTCAGGCGTCGGAGGTGCGGCCGGTCCCGAAGGAGATGCGCCACCTGCCCGAGGTGCGGGCGGCCAGGTGGGTGTTCGGCATCGTGGGTGCAGCCGTGCTGGTGGCGCTGCCGTTCGGGCTCGACGTCGCGCAGTCGATCAAGGCCACGACCGTGCTCGCATACGCGATCGTCGGCACCTCGCTCGTGGTGCTCACCGGATGGGCCGGCCAGGTGTCGCTCGGGCAGATGGCGCTCGTCGCGTGGGGCGGTGCAGTGACGGCCTCGGTCACCGAGGCGTGGCAGGTCGATCCGTTCGTGGCCTGGGCGCTCGCCACGGCGGCCGGTGCGACGGTGGCGGTGGTGGTCGGGCTGCCGGCGCTGCGGTTCCGTGGGCTCTACCTCGCGGTCACCACGCTCGCGTTCGCACTGGTGACGTCGACCTACCTGCTCGACCCGTCGTTCTTCGGGTGGGTGCACACCGAGCGGATCGAACGCCGGCCGCTGTTCGGTCGCATCGACCTCGAGTCCGAGACCTCGATGTACTTCGTGAGCCTCGCAGCGCTCGTCCTGGTCGGGGCCGTGCTCCGCCGCGCCCGTGCCACGCGCACGGGGCGTGCGCTGCTGGCGATGCGCGAGAACGAGCTGATGGCGCAGAGCTTCGGCGTGTCGCCGATGCGCACCAAGCTCACCGCGTTCGCGCTGTCGGGAGGGATCGCGGCGTTCGGGGGTGCGATCCTGGCGTACCAGCAGCACGCCTTCGTGCCGGGGTTGCACAGCCCGGAGTCCGGCATCGCCGTGTTCGTGTCCACGGTGATCGGCGGCCTCGGCGCGTGGTGGGGTGGCGTGGTCGGTGCGGTGTTCTCGCGAGGGCTCGGGTGGTTCCTACCGAGCGAGTGGTTGCTGTTGACGACGGCGATGGGGATGCTGGCGATCCTGTTGGTGCTGCCCGACGGGCTGGGCGGTGCGGCGATCCGACTGCGCGACCTGTGGCTGCGGGCGGTGGCACGCGACCGGGGACTGCACGTGCCGAGCCTGCTGGCAGATCGTGCCGAGCCGTCGTCGCCGACGGCCGATCGCGCCGACGACGAGGAGCGCGCGGCATGATCGCCGACCGCGTCAGCCGACGGGTGCTCGACGGCCTGCCGGCCTACCCGCTGCTCGTGCTGTTCGGTCTCAACGCCGTCGACGAGCTCGACCGGGCCGCGTTCGGCATCCTGCTGCCCGAGATCCGCGAAGCCTTCGACCTCGACCTCACCGGCGTGCTCACGCTCGTCACGGTCACCGGTGTGGTGGGCCTGCTGCTGCAGGTGCCCATCGGGTTGATGGTCGACCGCACCCGGCGCATCCCGGTGGCGCTCGGTGGTGCCGTCGTGTGGGGCGTCGCGTCGCTGGCCACGGGCCTCGCGCCGACGATCGTGGTGCTCGGCATCTGCCGCACCACGTCCGGACTCGGCAAGGCGATCATCGATCCGACGCACAACTCGCTGATCGCCGACTACTACCCACCCGAGGTCCGCGTCCGCGCCTACTCGTTCCACAAGGCGGCGAACGCCGTGGGCGCGTTCGTCGGTCCGCTCGCGGCCGGACTGATCGCCGCAGCGACCGACTGGCGGGTGCCGTTCGTGGTGTTCGCGATCCCGACCATGCTCGTGGTGGTCGCCGGGCTGAAGATGCGCGAGCCGCTGCGCGGCGGGCACGAGCGGCGCGCGATGGGGGTGAGCGACGAGGTCGTCGACACCGAGGAGGTGCCGCCGTCGTTCGCCGAGTCGTGGCGGATGGTGTGGCGGATCGAGGCGTTGCGGCGCATCTGGTACGCGTTGCCGTTCCTCACCGTGTCGATCGTCGGGTTCGGCACGCTCGCGTCGCTGCTCTACGAGGAGCGCTTCGACCTCGACGAGCGGGAGCGCGGCCTGATCGCGGCGCTCGTCGAGCCGGCGCAGCTCGGCGGGTTGATCGTCGGGGCGACCTGGGGCACGCGGATGATGGCGCGGCACCCGGGGATGGCTCTTCGACTCGTGTCGGTGACGGCCTTCGTGTCGGCGGTGCTGGCCGCGCTGTGGGCGATGGCGCCGAACCTCGGGTTCGCGATCGCCGCGCAGGTGCTGCTCGCCGGCGCGGCAGCGGTGCTCGCCCCCAGCATCACCGCGGCGCTCACCATGGCGATCCCGCCGAGCGCCCGCGGGATGGGGCTCGCCGTCGGCAGTCTGTGGGTGCTGCCCGGTCTCGCGGTGCTGCCCGTCATCGGTGCCATCGGCGATCGGTGGGGGCTCGAGCGGGGCATGCTCGTGATGACGCCCGTGCTCGCCGTCGGCGGACTCGTGATCGCATCGGCGGGGAACGTGGTCGAGCGCGACAT